>Ga0075426_10000866_pt1 | contig 21300 bp, 20 predicted proteins | sample SoiMethybrSBSTD5_FD_75304 | JGI IMG/M metagenome (GOLD analysis project Ga0075426, IMG submission 75304) | Bulk soil microbial communities from a Populus tree surrounding site in Tennessee, USA - Soil MetaG P. TD hybrid SBSTD5 | ecosystem: Environmental > Terrestrial > Soil > Tree plantation...
GTCGTCTCCTCTGACGGTCTGTACGGTCTGGGCACTAGGGATCTTCCATATCTAGATGTATCGATTCTAGGACATCGAGGTACATATATCTTCCGCGCTCAGGGCGTCGGGGGCTTGCGGAGGTAAGAGCCAGAACCTAGCTTCGATCTTACCCAGGAGTGATCCACCGGCCGCACTAGTTCGGGCCTCCTGGCTCTTACAGGAGGTAGTGGAATGGGCTATCAGTTCGAGGTCGGTGACCGGGTTAGGGTCGCTAGGAGATTCGATGGACTCGAAAAGGGCACCGAAGGCAAGATCACATCAACGACCGAGCCCGAGGCTTGGCCGTATAGGGTGGACTGGCCGACCCGCAAGGGTTGGGTCCATTCCGCTGATGAACTCGAATTGATCGATACCCCGAAGTCGCCCATCGACGAATCGAAATCAATTCCCGTCTCCAAATTCGAAATCTATGGATGCGGGATTCAGAGCCTTCTCGGATTCGTGACGGCCTTCCAAGAGGCCGGCGAGGAGAACTTCTCGGTTTCCTGGACGCTGTCGGGTACCGGCACGGTAGCGTCGCCCCAAGGGGGTGCCTGATGGCCGACTGGAAAATGGAGCTGAATCTCGACTGCCCGGTGTGTGGCGCCAAGATGGAGGCCCTTGACTTCAGGGTCGGGTTTATCATCGTCGATGGCCAGCGGCACCGCGTCGGAGAGATCTGGGAGCTGGGTTGCGGGCACACCCTATCAGATCCGTTCGTCGCGTGGGACACCGACGAAGACGCTGATGGCATGACGTGGTCTGCGATTCTAGACGCCGAATCTGGCGAGCCGCTGTTGGTGTGGAAGGACGGCGTCGCGCCCCAGTCGAGCAGCTGCGACTGCGAGGACTGCGAGCACGACAGCCACGACGCCGAGTCACCCTGAGTCGTTAGATCGGGGTGATCAGATTTGATTGGCGGGGTCTCTGGCGGGGTCTCGAATGGAGAGTTGTCGCTAGGATAGCGGGACTAGCGCTTCTGGTGCTATGCGCTTTCGGCGGCACAGGCTATGCCCTCGTGATGTACCTCAGTAGCAGCTTTCCGCCGTAGGTAACTGACTTCCGCTGTCTGAGCAACAGCGGGACGCGAGAGGAGCTCGTAGGGGTGGCGTGTCCTCGATAGGGACCGCATCCATGGCACCCAACATATCCAGGACGGCGCCGGGTTCCCTGCTCATACCAGGCGGGGACGCAAGCGGGATTGAGCCCAGCTAGGCCCGGTTACCGTCCACCTCAATCGCCGAGCTTACGTCTAGTAGTAGTGGCCGTTCGACCGCGTAGCGGGTTCGGTGCCTGTATGCCTGATCGGACGTAAGCTCGGCCTTATCGGCGTGGTGTAACGGCAACACGACGGTCTCCAAAACCGTAGATGGGGGTTCGACTCCTCCCGCCTTTGCCAATACAGCGAGCGAGGCCACCCTACGGGGAGAAGGTGGCCTCGCTCTGTTTCCTATGCTACATCACCAGCGGCTACGTTTTGCCGTATTTCTCGATAGCGTCTTCTGCGTCGCCCAGTTTGCTCGCGGCGACGATTCGCTCGTGCTCGCGCTCAAGCGCCCTGATGAAGCGTTCGAGGTATCGCGTACTCGGGATCTTGATCAGGACCGCCCGGTCATCCCGGTCGAGTCTCGCAAAGAATCCGGCCGACCTCCCGAGATCAACGATCCCGCCTCCGGACAGTGTCGCTGTCCAGGTGTCCTTCTCGCGTAAGCGCTCTGGCCGCGCCATCACGATCTCCTTCGGGGCTGTTGGTCAAGATAGCTTCTGTAGCCATAGTAGACGGCAACTTCAGCCGTTCGTCAAGTTTGAAACTCCAGGTGAGTGAATCATGCCCCTCTACAACAGCAACGGTCTCCAGAAGGACGACGACGACCGCGTCAGACGCAATGCCCCGGTTTACGACAAGATCCCGGTGAAGTGGGATGGCCTCCAACGCGGCCCTGACCTGCCCGAGGACGTCGAGTGGTGCCCGCGGACCCGCGAGTGGTGGAAGACCTGGCGCCACAGCCCTCAGTCGATGGTCATGACCCCTACTGACTGGGAGCTGATGTTGGAGACGGCCCTCCTTCACAACATGCTCTGGAGCCCCCGGCGCAACCAGGGCGCCGTCAGCGTCACCCAGCTCGCTAGCGAGGTACGCCGCCGGGTTGCGGCCTACGGCGCCAGCTTCGAGGACCGCGTGAAGCTGAGGATGAGCATCGAGACCCCCCAGAGCGCTGCCTCCGAAGAGGAGGCCATCGAAGAGGCCGCCAAGTCGGCCATCGACTACGCCGAGCGATTAAACGCGAAGGCGGCTGAATCCAAGGATCGGTGAGCCGATGCCCTATCCCGCCAACGTCTCTACCGTCACGGTTACAGGGAGCTGGGCCACCTCTGACGGCGGTTCGAACAAGCCCACCGGGAACGTGACCTTCGTCCCGAACGTCCGGCTCATCGACGCCGGTACCGGAACCATCATCGAGCGGGTTCCGATTGTTGTTACTCTCTCTGGCGGGTCGATTTCCGTCAGTTTGATGGCCACCGATGACCCCGATCTCACCCCCAGCGGCTGGGCCTATCAGGTTACCGAGAAGATCAGCGGCCAGGCCCCGGTTACCTATTTCCTCCAGTTCCCGGCCTCTCAGTCGCCGGTAGACCTCTCCTCGAAGACGCCCCTCCAGGCCGTCTCGAACCTCGCGGGGTACGTCCCCACGACCGCTATAGGCGCCGCTAACGGAGTCGCTTCTCTCGACAGCACGGGGCAGGTTCCCGCCACCCAGCTCGGCAACGCCGTGGGTGGCGGCGGAGTGCCGTCCAGCCGGACCATCAACACCACGGCGCCCCTCTCCGGCGGAGGCAACCTCTCTGCGGACCGGACGATATCCATAGCGGATGCTTCGACGACCGCTAAGGGCGTCGTCCAGCTCGCCGGAGATCTCGCCGGTACGGCCGCCGCTCCTACTGTCCCCGGCTTGGCCGGGAAGGCGAACTCCAGCCATAGTCACGCCGAGAGTGACATCACCGGGCTTGCTACGGATCTCAGCACCCTAACGACCTCGGTCGCGGGGAAGCTGAGCCTCTCCGGTGGCACTCTCACTGGCGCCCTGACTCTCGCGGCCGACCCCACGGCGAACCTCCAGGCGGCCACGAAACAGTATGTGGACGCGCACGCCGGAGGCGGCGGGAGCGGGATGGATCAAGTTCATCCGCTGTCCGCCTACAGTCTCATTGCGGCCTCTGGTGACCCCGAGAACTACCAGTCGACGTCGCAGATCGGTAACAACACGATCTTCTTCGTCCGGGCGTGGATTCCAGCGAGCACGCCGATTACCGGACTCGCCGCGGCGGTGCGGGACGCCGGGGCGTGGGATGGCTCCACTACCGGCAACGGTCTTGGTCTGTATGACATCACCGGGAACCAGGTGGCTCTGACCCCGGCTGATGAGACTCTATGGACGGCCAACGACTGGCGCCGGAAGGCGTTTGCGTCTCAGGTGGCCGCCGGTAGCGGCCGGTGGGTCTATATCGGCATTCTCCTCCGGGGCATGGCCACTCAGCCCAATTTCCCGTTCCTTACGAACGCCGCAGACGGACATAGCCCGTGGTTCAACTCTACCGTTGGCGGCGTCGGCCGCAGGTGCTTCTATATCGGCGCCAGCGCCTTCCCGGCGTCCTTCAACCCGACTACGGCCGGGACTGCTACCTGCTTCGTGCCGCTCCTCGGCGCGTACTGATGAACAGCTAGTCCGAAAGGAGACCGTGAATGGACGGCGACGGCTACGAGTTCGACTTCGATTTCGACTAGAGCAGGCGAAGACCCCGGCCAAGGATAACCGCTGTTCTCGGCAAGCGTGTCCGAGTCACGCCGAGGACAGCGACGAGTCGAGGTTCTTGGCCGGGGTCATTCCCCAGTCGCGATGTGCGCGCCGCGACTGGGGACGACATTAGCAGTACCCGCAACCCGGGTCAACTCGACCCGCAAACAACTCCAGAGCGACGGACCCAGGAGGTCACATGGCTCTGCCAGACGGCCTCCCGAGGTTGACCCTCGGATGGGGCGTCCTCGATTGGTGCACCAACTACCTCGCCCATCCTGACGGCGACAACATGGGCAGCCAGTGGATCTTCACAAACGAGCAGGCTCGATTTGTGTTGTGGTACTACGCCGTCAACGCCCACGGCGAGTTCGAATACCGCCGCGCCGTCCTGGAGCGGCCTAAAGGTTGGGGCAAGAGCCCCTTCGTAGCAACTCTCGCGGCTGCCGAGCTGCTCGGGCCGGTCAAGTTTGACGGCCTCGCGGAGAAGACTGTCCGCGGCGAGCGCCAGGTACACGCCATCGGCCGTCCTCAGCCCTCATCTCTTATCCAAGTAGCAGCCATTAGTGAGGCTCAGGTTGAGAACTCCTACGCGCCGCTTATGGAGATGCTCGGGCAGGGTAAAGCGCAAGCCGAATACCGGCTCGACATCGGTCTCACCCGCATCCTCGCGTCCCGCGGCCGAAAGATCGAGAAGGTCACCGCGTCACCGCGCTCCCGTGAGGGGCGTCAGACAACGTTTGCGGTCCTTGATGAGACGCACCTGTGGGTTCCTTCGGAGCATGGTCATGAACTTGCGGCGGTTCTTCGGCGGAACCTAGCCAAGAAGGACGGCCGGAGCATCGAGACGACCAACGCCCACGTCCCTGGACAAGATTCCGTCGCTGAGGCCTCCCATAACTACGCCATCCAGATTGAATCCGGCCTCATCGAGGAGAAGGGTCTTCTCTTCGACTCGCGCCGGACGACCTGCGAGAACATCTACGACCGAGACCAGCTCTTCCCGGCACTGAATTACGTCTACGGCGACGCCGTCTGGGTTCCGAAGCAGCGGATATGGCGGGAGATCAACGACCCCGCCAACACCGAGGCGGACATGCGCCGCTTCTATCTTAACGAGCTCCACCGCGGCGACACCCAGTGGTTTAAGCCGGCGGAGTGGGAGAAGTGCAAGCGCGATGACATCCGTCCGTTGAAGAAGGGCGACAAGATCGCCCTTGGCTTCAAAGGCGCCACGAGGAAGGGTGCGGCTGCGCTCGTCGCATGTCGACTCACAGATGGCGCCCTCTTTCTCCTCAACCTTTGGGAGCAACCGGACCCCACCCCTCGCGGTTGGGAGGTCCCGTATCAGAAGGTCGACAAGGCCGTCAGAAGTCGCCTCAAGAAGCTCCATCAGCATTGCCTCCTGGTCGCCGACCCGTGGCAGTACCAGGACATCGTCGGCCGGTGGGCGGTGGATTTTGAAGACACCGTCGAGGAGTTCTGGCTCAGCCAGAAGCTCAACACGGCGAAGGCCGTCGACAGCTTTGCCGAAGCGGTGTACGCCGAGCGGATTACGCACGGCGGAGACGCCAATCTCAGCCGTCATGTCCTCAACTGTCACCGCGAGAAGCTCAAGGACGAGCCGGACTCCCCCTACATCGTCCGGCCCGCCACGCCGAAGCAATACATCGGGGCTGCCCAGGCGGCAATCCTCGCCTTTGAAGCAGCCCAACTCTCGATTGAGGCGGGCGCCCTTACGCCCGAGGAACCGGGAGACCTATGGGGGTTCTAAGTGACTTCACCTAACGGATTTGCGCCTGATATGGCGACAGCCGGGCGCGACGCCGGCTACGGCCTCCCCGGTTCGCCGGAGTGGTGGCTCCGGCGCCTCATCAACGGCCTCCTGACGCGTCAACCGCTCCTGGACATGCGTGAGGCGTATGTCGACGGCAACCACCCCCTCCCCAACGGAGACAGGCGATGGATTCAGGCCGTCAAGACGATGCAGAGGAAGGCCCGGACCAACTATTGCGGCCTCGTCACCACCGCGAAGGTCGAGAGGATGAGAGTCCGCGGCTTCCGGTTCGGGCCAGTCGGCAAGGCCGACGACGACGCCAAGATGTTCTGGCAGTCCAACGACATGGACTATCAAGCCTCCGTCACCCATCAACGGGCCGCGAAGTTCGGCATGAGCTACATGCTCGTATCACCGCCTGGCCCGGATAGCCCCTACCCGGTTATCACCGCCGAAGACCCGCGGCAATGCATCGTCTACCGCGACCCTGTCCGGCCCACGAGGGCCATCGCAGGGCTTCGACTATGGGCCGATGACATCACCGGTCATGTCCTCGCCGTCGTCTACCTCCCAGACGCCATCTACGGTTTTGTCGGCCCGGCGGTAGCCGACATCCAAGGCTTGAGCCTCGACAGCTTGAAGGCTCGTCTCCTAGGGCTCGCTGGAGGCCCCGCTGGGTTCTCGATGACGTCGGTCATCGAGAACGAGCTCGGCGAGGTGCCTCTCGTGGAGTATGTGTGGCGCCCGGAGTCGGGGCTCATCCCCGAAGGCGAGGCCGGCGAGGATGTCCGAGACATCCAGGACCGCATCAACCACACCGTTCTCGACCGGCTCATCATCAGCCGGGCACAAGCCTACAAGCAGCGGTATGCCACTGGGATCAAGGTCCCCAAGGGCGCCAAGGGGCAGCGGAAGCCGCCTTTCGATCCGGGAGCTGACGTCCTCTGGGTGTCGAACTCCGAGAAGGCCACCTTTGGTGAGTTCTCGGCCGCGGACATCACCCAGATCCTCGAAGCGGTGCGGGATGACGTCGTCGACATCGCCGCGATAACGAAGACCCCGCCGCACTACTTGATGGGCCGGATGGCCAACATCAGCGGAGACACTCTGACCCAAGCAGAGTCCGGGTTTGTCAGCGGAATCAAGCAGCGGATGTTCTCGATGGGTTGGTCCCACGAGCGCGTCATCAAACTCTGCTTCGCCTACCTCGGCGACAAGCGCGCTGACGAGGTAGAAGCGGCAACTCTCTGGGAGGACCCGGAGATGCACACCACGGCGGAGCTGGCCGATGCCGCTCTGAAGTGGTCCCAGGCGGGTATCCCGCTTGAGCTGATCATGGATCGGCTGTCGTTCGATCCGGACGAAATCACCTTCGCCATCGAAGAGCGTGACAGGCGCGAACAACAGCAGATCCAACAGCAGAAGGACATGGCGTCGCATATGGCGGCGCTGCAACCGAAGCCGGGCTCAGGCAGCCCGGGTAGCAAAGCCACCCCAGGAGGGCAGCAATGACCACGGATGCCAACAGCACCACCGACCCCCAGGACGAGCCGGATGACGTCGTCGATGGCGACGGCCCCCAGGACGACGGACTCACCCCTGAGCAACTCCGTGCCGAGCTGGCGAAGGTCCGCCGCGAGGCGGCAGCGAAGCGTGTCTCCAACAAGGAACTCGACGCCAAGCTGCGGGAGTACGAGGAGTGGAAGCGCTCGCAGATGACCGAGGCCGAGAAGGTGAAGGCTGAGCGGGACGAACTCGCGGCGAAGGTCGCGGCGACCGACAAGGAGAAGCTTCAGCGCGAGGTCGCGCGTGAGGCCAAGCTTTCGGTCAAGTTCGCCGACAGAATCCGTGGTAACACCCGTGAAGAGATGCTGGAGGACGCCAAGCAGATGGCGAAAGACCTCCCCGCGGCCGGGGGCGCTGGCGCGCTGATGGCCGGGAACCGGGGCAGTGCAGTCGGTTCGGGCGCAGCCCGCGACGAAGACTCTTGGTTCCGCGAACTCTTCAACAACGCCAAATAACCACAGTTGCTCGGCGCCGTCCTCTGGGACTGGCGCCTTTTTCATGCCCTCCGAAAGGTAAGAGATGGCTAACTACACAGATGGGTTGTTCCGGGATGTCGTGTCTCCGGACCCCCGGGAAATGCCTCAGACCGTGGCCCGGGAGGTGATCCAGGTCGCCACCCAGAGTTCTGCGCTGATGCAGCTCGCGCAGCGCAAGGTGATGCCGGCCCGGACGCACCGTATGCCGGTCCTCAGCACTCTGCCGCTGGCCTACTGGCTGGACAGCGGGACTACCGCCGGAAACGACACCCTGAGCAAGCAGACGTCGAAGGTTCAGTGGGACAACGTCGTTCTGACCGCGATGGAAATCGCCGTCCTCATCCCGGTGTCTGACGCCTACGTCGCGGACACTGGCGTCGATCTGTTGTCGGAAATGAAGCCCTTGATTGGGCAGGAGTTCGGTAATCTCATCGATGGCGCCGGTCTGTTCGGCGCGGGTATCCCGTCGGGCTGGGGTGACTCGCACAGCTCGATCTACGCTAAGGCGGTCGCCGCGGGTAACGCGGTGACTGAAGGTGCCGGTACTGATCTCGCTGTCGACCTCGGCAACGCCGCAGCCGGTCTAGTGAAGGACGGCTTTGACACCAACGGTTGGGCGAGCGAGCCCGGCTTCCACTGGCGTCTCGTCAACCTTCGCACCACGCAGGGCGTTCCGATCTATGCCCCGATCGCCAACGGCCAGCCGGAGACTATCTTCGGCAACCCGCTGTACCAGGTCAAGAACGGCGCCTGGGACAGCTCGAAGGCCAGCGTCATCCTCGGCGACTGGACGAAGGCCATCGTCGGCGTCCGTCAGGACATCACGTTTGATGTCTCCAACAGCGGCGTCATCGCCGACCCCGCAACGGGGTTGGTTAAGTTCTCGGCATTCCAGCAGGACAGCAAGATCCTTCGTGCGGTTGGTCGATTCGCTTTCGCCACGAGCAATCCGGTTACGGCGCTGAACACCAACGCTTCCACTCGGTTCCCGTTCGCGGTGCTTCGTCACAGCGGCGGTCCGGCTAGCTGACCGATCCCGGGAGGCCCTTCGGGGCCTCCCGGCTTTCTCCTGGGGTTGCCGATGCCGCACGCAGTCTGCTACGTCCACGCCTATGTCCCGCACCATAACGCGGGCGCCGAGACCACCATTCACGACCTCAACCGCGCATTGGTAGCCGCCGGTTGGCACGTCACGGTCCTCCTGAGCCGACCCAGCGAACCTGAGGTCGTCCAGCCGTACACCATTGACGGCGTCCGCGTCATCCCGTTCCTGTCCAAGCACCAGCCCGGAGAGTGGTTTGCGAAGGCGGACGTCGTCATCTCCCACCTCGACTCCAGCGAGCGAGCCGCATACCTCACCCGGCAGCTCGGGGTGCCGCTGGTACAGGTCATCCATAACACGATGTGGCAGACCGAGGGATACCTCTCCATCGGTTGCGAGTTGGCCGTTTACAACACCGACTGGGTGAAGAAACATCACGACCAGGCGGCGGAGAGCCTTGTCTCTAAGATAGCGACATTAGGACAGGTCACCTGGAGCATTCGGCAGTACTCGGAGTGGGATTCGGTGGTCGTTCATCCCCCAATCGATGCCTCCCGATACGAAATCCCCGACAACGCCCCCGCCGAGCGGGGGTACGTCACCCTCGTGAACCTCTGGGCGGGCGCGACCGACGGGTGGACCGGCAAGGGACCGCACATCCTGTATGCCCTGGCCAAGGAAATGCCGGACGTAAACTTCATGGGGGTAGTAGGAGGCTACGGAGCACAAGACATCCGTTCTGACGTTAAGAACGTCCGGATCGTCGAGAACACCGCGGACATCACCCGCGAGGTCTACGCACATACCAAAGTCCTGCTGATGCCGAGCAAGTACGAGAGCTTCGGTCGGGTGGCGATTGAGGCGGCAGCGTCGGGTATCCCGACCATCGCCAACCCCACAGAGGGCCTCGTGGAGGCTTTGGGGCCTGATGGCATCTTCTGCCCCCTGGACGACATCCGTCGGTGGAAGATCACCCTTCGGCACCTCCTCGCTAACCGGGACTATTACAAGCTTCAATCTGATGCCGCGAGGCTCCGCTCCGCCTACTGGACCGCCCAGCGGGAGACCGAACTCGCGGAGTTCGTCTCCGCCGTCAATAACGTCGTCGCTAAGGAGTGACAGATGGCCCTTGCGACAGTCGCGGACGTCGAGGTAGCCCTCGGGGTCGCGGCCGGTTCCCTCACGCCGACCAAAGCGGCTCAAGTCCAGTACTTCATCGACACCATCTCGGCCTACGTGCTCGAAGAGACCGGGGTCAACTTCGACCAAACCACCGACACGGTCAGGATGCAGGCCGACTCCTTTGGTGAGCTCAGGATGACCAACTACGAGCCGGTCATCGCCGTCAACACCATCACCGACTACCGGACCGGCGAAGCACTCTCAGCCGCCGCCGGTACCGGACCACAGATCTACTACTACGACGGCATCAACACCGTCTATGGGTTGTATCCGCGGCAGGTGGTGGACCTCAACCTCACCTATGGCTATGCCAGCGTTCCCGCCTCCATCAAGGGGGTCGTGGTAGATGCCTCCCGGCGCGCGTACGAGGCCCCGAAGGCGAACCTGCGCGAGCGGCAGGTTGCCGACGTTCTTGAGGCATACGGCCCCCAGGACGGCTCGGTCTACCTCAGCGACCACGAAAAAGACATCCTCGCTGGATGGTCGGACACCGAGACGAGCTGGGCGCTCGGCATCAGGCCCGACTTCAGAGACCCCCGGGAAGACTGGCGGGATGGTTACTGGCCGAACGGACCATACCTATGAGCTTCGATCTCGGCAACGACACCATCATCCGAGTACGCGCCCCACTGGTGCGCAGCCCCCGAGACAACTCCGAATCCCGAGACTGGGCGCATGCCAGTCGCCTCGCGGTCTCCAACTGCAAGGTAGAGCCGTTCCTTGCCTCCAACCGACTGTTGGTTGAGGTGAACGCCGGACGGGAGTTCCAGCAGGAACCCTTCCGCGTGTACGCCCCGCCGGACAGCGACTGGGCGTACACCGATCGCGTCGAGTGGCTCGGGAAGTCCTACGACATCACCGCCGAACCTGCCGGGTGGACGAATCTCGACGGCGAGCTTGAGTTCTGGGCCTTCGTGATGCGTATCCGGGAGGGCTGATGCCACGAGCCAAGCCAACCCGCTTCGAGTGGGATACCCGGGGATTCATCGAGATCCTCAACGGCCCACGGATGGGCGCCGCACTCGACGAAACCGCCGCGTACGCCCTCGCTGTCGCTGAGGGTGTGTACGCCGCCGAGAACAAAGACCAGGGCAAAGGCCCTATCTACTACGACGAGAACTTCTTCGTCAGGAAGCGACGCCGGCTGGTTAAGGGCGGAGCACAGGTCCAGACCCGCGAGATCGGTAACAGCGACCCTCAGTGGGTTTTCGTCGAGTTCGGCTTGAACGCCGGCAACAGCGGCCGAATCTACAAGTACCGCGTCTTCGGCAAGACGATGGATGCGCTCGAATCTGGAGGTGCGTTGTGACCAACGACCCCTTCGAGTACATCGTCCAGGGCGACATCGAAGCCGCCTGCGTCGACATCCTCCGTAGCGCGTCGGAGGTTACCACCCTTTGCCCCACAAACAACATCTCCACGGATCTGGTCGGGTACCAGCTTGGGGTTCCGTGGGTGATGGTCGAGCGCCAGGGAGGCGCCCGACGCTATCCATACATCACCGCCAAGCCTCGGGTCGATTTCGAGTGCCGCGCCATGACTCGCGCTGATGCCCATGACCTCGCCCAGGTGTGCTTGGCCGTCGTCATCCGGGAGTCGACACGGTACGCCGGTAAGGGCGTACGGCTCATGAACGCGAAGGTAGAGACCGACATCTACCGGCACTACGACAAGCCGGATGAGGCAGTCATCTACATCTTCGCCCTCCGCCTCACAGTCAGACCCGGGCCAGCTTAGGCCACGAGTTCCTCTCTTAGCGCCGCTCCTGTTGGAGCCGGCGCTTTTTGTGCTGAAAGGACAACCAGTGTCCCTCACTTCGACCGAAGTCAAGTTGGCCCCAAATGGTCATGTCTACCTTGGCCTGCTTGGCGCCACTCTGCCGACCGATGCAACGGCCGCCATCAACGCCAGCCTCATCGAGGTCGGTTACATCGATGAGAAGGGCGTCACGATTACGCCCAAGCTCACCACCAACGAAATCTCCGCCTGGCAGTCTGCGCTTCCGGTGAAGATCGGTGTCAAGACGGTCAGCCTGGACGCAAAATTCACGATGCTCCAGGACAACGGCACCACCGCCGGGGCGTGGTTCCTGGATCAGTCCTTCACTTACAACGCCGGCACGGCGAAGCTGACCGTTCCGGCTGCGCCGACTCTGGTTGAGCGGAGCCTCGTCATTGAGTGGATCGATGACGCCAACCTGACCAACCGTCTGGTCTTCGGTCGGTGTCTCATCACTGACCGCGACAACCTCACCCTCGACCGTACCAACCCAACCGCGTACGGCATCACCGTCGCGGCCCTTGCCGACGCCTCCAACAACATGGCCTATTTCTACAGCCAGAACACCGAATACCTCATCGCTTCCTGAGCGATGGCCTTTGCTCCCCGGGCCTTAAACGGGGAGCTTCGTTGACTCTCAATCCCAGGAGGATTAGATGCCCCGCACTCCCGCCGCTGCCGCGCAGAAGGCCGAAGCCCAGGACGGCTCGGTCACCTTCGACTACGACGGCACTACCTACACCGTCAAGGCTGATGTCTTCGATGACCTCGACACGATGCTTCTGTTTGAGGAAGGGAAGATCTTGTCCACTGTGAAGGCGGTCCTCGGCCCCGTCCAGTGGCAGACCTTCACTTCGAAGAAGAGGAACATCAGCAAAGACTTTGCCGACTTCGCCGAGGCGCTGTTCAAGGCGCTGGGTACGAGCGCGGGGGAATCCAAGGGCTGATCGTCGTCCTCCGAGACGACAGCCTCTGCCGGAAGCTGGAGATCGACCTCCTCGATCAGGGGGTCGACCTCCTCGACTGGTACCGGGGGAAACTCTCGACTCGGCGCCTGGCGCTCCTCGTAGCGGAGCTGCCGATAGACAGCCGGGTCGTTGCCGAACTTCGTCGACGAGCAGTCGGCCATGACGATCCCCTCTGGGATCAGCAGGAATACCTCCTCGCCGACATCTTCGACGTCGTCAGTCACCAGCGGTGGCTTTTCGAGTCGTACCTCTGCGCCCGAGGGAAGACCGACCCTCCGAGACACCCCGACCCATACCCCCGCCCGGGGGTGAAGCCTCCGGAGCCCGAGGCCCCGAAGTTCGCATCAGCCCAGGAACTCACAGCGTTTTTCGGCCCCTAGGCCGACGTAACCCGAGGAGGGTTGGATGCCGGATGGCGTAAAGGTCGGCGAAGGTTACATCGAAGTCCGTCCCGAGCTCGACGAGGGCGCGCTTCTGGCGCGTCGCGCCGAGCTGGAGCGGGCGATGGCCGCCAGCTACGACAAAATCAACCGTGACGCCCTGAAGCAACTCCAGACCCGCATCCACTCGGAGATCGCCTACGAGAAGGTCTCCAACAACTCCGCTCTCCAGGCGGCAGCGTCGCTAGAGAAGCAGCGCCAGTCGGCGCTAGCGGCTTCCGAGCGGGAGCGCGTCAAGATAGCCGCGCGGGCCGAGCGCGACCGGCTCGCCGCGATGAAGGCGAGCCAGAAGGAGGAGCTCCGGGCGTACCAGACGTCCCAGGAGGGGATGCGGAAGGCGTTCGAGCAACGCGTGCGGCAGGAGGCCGAGCTCGCTGACCGAGCTCGGCGTAACAACCGGAACAGTGGCATCGATGACCTGCTCGCCCGCGTCGGTGGACCGCGACTCATCAACATCCTTCAGGGCACGGCCGCCACTACGGCCGTTGGGACCATCACTCCGCTTACTGGTGCGGTCCTGGGCCTCGGGTCGGCGTTCGCTACCACGGGTGCCGCAGCCTTTGCCTTCGGCGCCACCGCGGCAGTCCAGATCAAGCAGGTTGCCGACGCCTTCCAACTGGTCCGGGACAAGGGCGTCGCCCTGGACTCTCTCCCGATCGAGTTTCAGAAGATCCTCCCGGCGGTCGACAACTTCCGCGCCCACTGGCAACAGTTCCTCGCGGACACCCGAGCCCCGGTCTTCGATGTCTTCATTCGCGGGATGGCTCTTGCGGAGACGGGCCTCCAGGAGCTAACCCCGGTCGTCAACATCGCAGCCCGTGCCTTCGGTAACAGCCTCGACATCATCGAGCAGTTCGCGAGCGGGCCTGAGGTGTCGGCATTCCTGGATGTCGTTGCCCAGCAAGCGCCGGAGGCGTTTGCCAGCCTCACCCGCACGGCGACGAACTTCGGCCGGGGTCTGTTGACTCTGGTCACTGGATTCGCCCCGGTGGGTCAGACGATGCTCCATCTCGTCGAGTCGCTCTCCGATCGCTTCGAGCGGTGGACCGCCTCACTCCGGAACTCCACCGCCTTCCAGCAGTTCATTGCCTACGCCCAGACCTACGGGCCGAAGGTCGTCGATGTTGTCGTCAACATCGCTGTAGCTGTCGGGAAGCTTGTCATCGGTTTGGCGCCACTGGCGGCACTGTTCACTACGGCGCTGGAGGCTGCTAGCCGGCTCTTGGCGGTGATTCCGCCGCCGGTATGGACCGCCATCGCTGTAGCGATTACGGGCGTCTTCATCGCACTGAAGGCTGGGGCGGTTATCACCGCAGTCACTACCGGGTTCAAGACGCTCGGTACGGTCATGGGTACCGCGGCCCTCATCATGGGCACCACCTCTGCCGCGGCTGTGACGCTCCGGGTCGCGCTGGTTGCTCTGACCTCCGCGACGGTGGTCGGGCTTGTCATCACCGGCATCGTCGCCGGGCTAAACGCCCTGACTAATCATGGCACCAGCGCTGCCGCGGCTACTCGTGGGCTCACCGTTGAACAACAGGCGTTGGCTGACGCGCTAAAGGAGTCCAACAGCGCCATTGACGCCAACGTCCGCAAGGTCGCGGCGAAGCAGCTTGAAGACAAGGGTCTCCTGGCTGCCGGCCAGGCGGCGGGGTTGTCGCCACAGGCTTTGGTGGATGCCTACCTCGGACCTGCCGACCAATGGCAGGCGGTCATCGACCGGCTACGAGCCCAGGAAGAGTCTGCCTGGAACGCGTTCTACGGCGCCCAGGCCGCGGGGAAGCCCAGTGGTGGGCTGAAGGCTGCCGCGCAACGGGCAGCCGACGCGCGGAAGGCCGCGGAGGAATTGGCCGGAGCCGCGTCGGCTGCGTCGGCCTCTAATCAACGCCTCGATGAGGCTATTGGTGCTAACGCCAGGGCGGTAGACCTCGCGACGACCTACTATGACCGATACACCCGGGCGAAGCAGGCGGCTCTGGGAATCGCCACCCCCGAGGGGCAGGCTGCCCAAGACCTCACCCAGTCCTACGCCGCCCTACAGCAATCGAGTCGGTCTGTAGCGGAAGCGCAATACTCCGAAGCGCAAGCCGCGAAGTCGGCCGCGGACGCCAACGTCCAGGCTGCCCGGCAGGTCGCCGAAAGTCTCTACTCCGAGGCGCGGGCTCGTGAGGCGACGAAGAAGGCTGTCCAAGATCTACAAGCCGCTAGAGACGAAGCCGCGAGGAAGTTGCGTGACGAGTCCGGTGTTGTCGAAGGCGCCAAGATCGCCCTCGAACGTGCTCAGCGGGACGCCGCTGCCCTCGGTCTCTATAGCGGACCTCTCGTCTCCGAAGACGAGATCAAGAAGCAAGAGACGCTCCTACAGCTCACCTCTGCTCAGAACGCCTACACCGACGCCCAGAAGGAATCGGCGGTCCTCGCCCAGCAGGGCATCGAGAACAACCCCGCAGTGCTTTCTGCGAAGCAACAGTTGGCTGAAGCGGTCCGGAATGAGGCTAAGGCTCACCAGGCCGTCACGGACGCCTACAAGGCGCAGACGGACGCCTATGCCAATGGGGCACACAGCCGCGCCGTAGCGCACCAGGCGACCCTTGATGCTGTTACGGCTGAGCGGCAGGCCCAGGCCGCGTACGACGCTAGCCGGACGGCTCTCGACAGCGCCAGTGACTCTGCTCATGTCGCCACAGACAAGATGAAGGGTCTGCGCGACGAGATGAGCAAGTCTCTCGCAGTCGACACCGGAGACGCGCAGAAGCAGCTTGCAGACGTCGCGAGATACATCGCGGCCATCAAGCTTCTCGCCGCTAACCCGTCGATGGACTGGCAGACCGCATGGGCTCAGGCCGGGCAAGGACCACAGCCGGATAACTCGTTTGCGGCGAAGAACGCCAAGTTGCGCCACGAAGAGCAGTTGCATGGGTTTACTAGAGGCGGCTACACCGGGGCTGGCGGTAAGTACCAGCCCGCCGGCATCGTACATGCCGGAGAATGGGTTGTCCCGCAGGAGGTTGTGGACGCCAACGGCGGGGCTGCCGGTTTCGGCGCGCTGATGCGGATGCTGCCCGGCTACGCGTCAGGCGGGCCGGTTTTCGACCTCCGCAAGCTCAATTCCGGCCGGGCGCTGACCGAACACAATGTCGTCCAGCAAGCCCTGACGGGACTTGGGTTTGCCGGCACTGGTCTCGGTGCCGGTGGTCTCCCCGCGGCCGTGGGGATTGTTCAGAACTGGCTGCGTGGGGTCGATCCCCTGCCGTACGTCTTCGGTGCCGTAGGCCCCTCGGCCTACGACTGTAGTGGGCTCGTCGGTGAAGTATGGGCTCGTCTCACAGGTCACCCCGATTACCAGCGGTACTTCGTCACCGGCAACGAGGAGTCCTTCCTCCGCAGCGTCGGGTTCCGGCCCGGCGTCGGCACCTTCACTGTGGGCTTCAGCGACACACACACAATGGGCAACCTCGCGGGTCTGTCGTTCGAGGCCGCGAACGCTGCATCGGGGATTCATGTCGGGTCGGGGACCTCAGATGTCCGCTCCTTCCCGAACGTCTTCTACCTCCCGCAACTCGGAAACGCCTTCGTCGGTCAGGCCGGGAATCTGGTCAACCTCCCGCCGCTGCTCGGGTTCCCCGGTGGGACCTACATCGGCCCTCCTCCACCGTTCGGGTCGCTGGGCGGCGCGGGCGACGCCGGGTCTCCGGCGCTGGACTCCTGGATCGCCGCGGCCGGGAAGTACACCTCGATCCCCGCTTCCTGGATTCCTGGGCTTAAGACGCTCATCAGTCGGGAGTCCGGCGGCAACCCCAACGCCATCAACCTCTGGGATGCCAACGCCAAGGCTGGACATCCGTCCATCGGCCTGATGCAGGTCATCAAGGAGACCTTCGAGCGCTACAGGTCGAGGGGTTTGCCGGACTCGCAGTATGACCCCGTCGCGAACATCGTCGCGGGGATCAACTACATCAAGGCCCGGTACGGGTCGATCTTCAACGTCCAGCAAGCTGACCCGAGTAAGCCCCCGAAGGGATACGCCAACGGCGGCATCCTCGCTCCTGGCGACCTGGGCTTCAACGAAACCAGGCGCCCCGAGTACGTCTTCAACGAGCACCAGCTCGCGGCTTTCTCCGGCGGTACCAACGTTCACATCCATCTCGACGACGAGCGCCTCCGTGGCCTCATCCGGGTCGAGATAGAGGAAGACAACAACTCTCTCGCTTCGAGCCTCCGGGGCGGCCACGGTAGGAAGGGCTGATAGATGTCCAGTCGTAACTATAGCGACACTATCCCTCAGACCACCCTGTTGGGTTCCACGGGAAGCTCGGGCGGGGTGTCATCTAGCGATACCCAGATGGTGTTGGGCGCGACCCTCGCGCCCTACATAACCAATTTCCCGTTTGCGTTGCGCATCGAGCCCGGCTCCTCGAATGAGGAGCTAGTGCTCGTTAACTCCGGCGCTGGCACCGTCGCCTCCCCGTACAACGTCACTCGCGGGTGGGGCAACGGTATCGGTGCCTGTACCCGTCCGGCGGCGGCGCACGCTCAGGGATCGGTTGTCACACACGGCATCGGCGCCGGGGATTTCCAGGCCAGCCGCGACCACCAGGACTCCTCCAGCGGGGTCCATGGACTTCCCAGCGGGGTGCGGGTAAGCGGGACGACGGTCGGGAAGACCTCGACCACTACCATCAACGCCGTCACCACCGAGACGGTCCTGCATACCTACAGCATCGGGGCCGGTGAGCCGGCAGTTGGCTCGGTCTACAAGGTTGTTGTGTGGGGCACGGTGGACAACTCCGCCACCGGCTCCACCATCACGTTCCGCCTCCGGTACGGCGGCGTGGGCGGGACCACCATCTGTACCTTCGCCATCACCACCCCGGCGAGTTCGCAGACCAACAAGGCCTTCCGCGTCGAGGGCGAGCTGACCGTCAAGACGGTGAGTGCCACAGGCACCGTCCGAGGCGTCCTCCAGGTTCTTTCGATGACTCCCACCGCCGCCATCCTCGGCGGTGTCGACGCGCCCTCTGGTGACATCACTGTCGACACCACCGCAGCGACGACGCTCGTCATCACCGCCCAATGGGGCGCCAACACCGCCGGCAACACCCTGCGTGCCGACTCCGGCTACGCCGGCAAGAACTTCTAAGGGAAGGGGGACAGATGTCCTCGTTGACGCTGCCCTTTACCCTCCCAGCGACGCTCTCCAGTGGCAGCGACCCGACCCTGACCGCCGCGCTCGACGGAAGTCAGGCGTTCGTTAACCTCACCGCCACTGGGTTGACCGGCTACAACTCCATCACCGTCTACCGCGTCCAGCCGGACGGCAGCCTTGTGGCGGTGCGGGGCGCTAGCAACTTCAGTCCTAGCGGCGCGGATACCGCCGCCTTCTTCGACTATGAGATCCCACTCGGGGTGTCTTTCTCGTACCAGCTGACCGGCGACGGTTTCATTCTCGACACCACCGGTAGCTTGTCCGTCTCGATAACCCCGGACACCTACTGGATTAAGAATCTCGCCATCGAGACTCTGTCTACGCGGGTGCACGTCTCGAAGATGGGGCCGATCACTCGGCCCGCGAGAATTCTCGCGGAGAGCGCCATCCTCGGCCGGAAGAATCCCGGCGTCGTTACTGACGTCCGGGGCGGCCGGCGGGGGTCGATGACCCTCTACACCCTCGACTCCTCCTCCAACGCTGCATTGGAGGGGCTGTTCGCCTCCGGCGCCACCCTGCTCTTCCAGGCCCCGTACCAGTACGGCTTCCCGGATATGTACTTCGTGGCGAAAGACCTCACGGAGGAGTGGGCGTTCCTCGCCGGAGACTTCGCCCGGACGTGGTCCTTCGATTACGTCGAGGTTGACTCTCCCGCGGCAGACCTCTCGGTCCTGTCTACCAACAGTTGGGCAACGGTCGTCAACTTCGGTACGTGGCAGAAGGTTGTAACGAAGCGGGCGACGTGGCTCCAGGTGCTCCAGCAGCCTTGGACGACAGCAGACGGGAGCTGAGATGTTCCCTGTCTCCAAGACGTTCCTCGACGCCATCCGCGCCGGCAGCTATCAGTTTGTCGCTGTGGCGGACGTCTTTTTTAACGGCGTCTTCGCCGTCAGCCTCCCCATCGAATCCGGATCGGTGGAGGTCGACCGGACAGCGACGATCCGCCGGTCCTGCAATATCACCGTCGCTGACCAGAAGTTCGTCCCGACCTATGTGAACTCCCCGCTGGCGCCCTACGGCGCCGAGATCCGCATCCGCGCCGGTATCCAATACCTCAACACCACCCAGGAGCTTTGCTCTCTCGGGACCTTCCGGGTCCAGGAAGTGACGTGGGATGAGGCCGGTGGCAGTCTGCCCAGTGTCATCGGCCTCGACCGGTCGAAGACCCTGGAGGATGCGAAGTTCCTGGTGCCGCGCGATCTCTCCGGGCAGGGTGCCCAGTCCGCGATCCAAGCCCTCGTGAGCGAGGTCGGGTCGTGGTCGGTGTTATTCGATACCTCCCTCTCGGACGTCACGATCCCTGGGGGCTCTGTCTTCGACTCCGAGCGCCTGACCACCGTCCAGAACCTCTGCTCCGCGCTCGGGGCAGATGGGTACTTCGACGTCTATGGAAATTTCGTTGTCCAGGCCACCCCGGGACTGAAGCACACCAACACCTCCGGCGATGCCGTCTGGACGATCGATGCCGGCCCTACCGGCGTCTTGGTTTCGGCTGGCCGCGGAGTCAGCAGATCGGGCGTCTACAACGCTGTCGCCATCCAAGGCACCAGCACCGCGACCGCTGCCCCGATGGGGTATGCCGCAGACACCGACAGCCGATCCCCCACCTACTGGGGGCCGGCCACCGCGCTGCCCTTCGGGCCGTTCGTGACGACCCCCTTCGGGCAGGTCGTCCTGAGGGAAACCAACAGCCTCCTGACCACCGCACAGCAGTGCACCGTGGCCGCCCAAGCGCGGCTCAATGACGTCCTCGGGCTGGCCAGATCACTCGACTTCAAAACGCTCGTCAACCCCGCCCTCCAGGAGGGCGACATCATCAACGTCGTCTATCTCGACGGTACCTCCGAGTTGCATCTCGTGGACAAGCTCCATATCCCCCTCGGTCAAGGCGAGTTCACTGGCAGCACGAGGACCCTCACCTATCAGTTCAGTGCTGGCACGTAGGAGGGTCGGATGGATCGTGTTGACGCCCTCACTGCGTTCGTCAAGGGCATCGTCGCAGACCCCGCTATCGGTCTGCCGACCGCGAGGTATTTCACCGGGACGTTCGTGGCGGCTGAGGGTGCGGATGCCAACCTCAGCCAGGTCTACCTCCCCGGCGGCCGGGTAGCCCGGTATGTCCCGAAGCTCAGCTCGGTAGGCGCGCTCAGCGCCGGTAATACCGTCGTCCTCGTGGACGCTCCTGGGGCTCCGACACACATCGTCGGGAAGCTCGTCGGGGATATCACCCTCGCCGCCCCAGTAACCGCGGATACGTCACCGCCCTCGGTGCCTGGAAGCTTCGCTACGACGGGACAGACGACTACCTCGGTGTCACTGTCCTGGAGCGCGTCGTCGGACAACGTCGCCGTGGTCGCCTATGACGTCTACGTCAACGGCATCTTCTGGTTGAGCACCTCGGCGACTTCCGCCACCGCAGGAGGTCTATCGAGCAACACCTCGTACACCTTTGGTGTACGCGCACGAGACGCCGCGGGCAACGTCTCCTCCATCACCACCGTCGGCGGCTCGACCTCCGCGCCCTCAGCGCCCCCGGCGGGTTCGACCATCACGAAGACATACGCTGCGACGTGGTCCCGGTCTTTTAACTACAACAGCCACGACGAATACGACTCGTGGTATGGCTCCAACTGCTTCCAAGGGAAGTACGGCGGAGGCAACCTCAAGAGCATGATCGGCTTCAACGTCGCCCAGATCCAGTCGGATCTCGCCGGGGCGTCGTCGTATGGGGCTGCCACGATCAAGCTGACATACGCCCACTGGTACTGGAATGCCGGCGGGATCGCCATCATCGGCGTACACAACAACGCCAGCCCTCCGGGGAGCTTCGTCAACACCACCCCGAACCTTGTCCAGTCTGGTAGCTGGGTGGCCGGGCAGACCCGGACGATTACGTTGCCGTCGAACATATGCGCCGGGTTCGCTACTGGCGGGTGCGCCGGCATCAGCCTCGGTCCCGGCCCGAGCACCGACCTCAACTACTACGGCCAAGCCTATGGCGCTGGCAGTGGGGTCTATCAGCCTGTCCTCTCCCTGACCTTCGTGAGGT
>Ga0075426_10000868_pt1 | contig 21287 bp, 15 predicted proteins | sample SoiMethybrSBSTD5_FD_75304 | JGI IMG/M metagenome (GOLD analysis project Ga0075426, IMG submission 75304) | Bulk soil microbial communities from a Populus tree surrounding site in Tennessee, USA - Soil MetaG P. TD hybrid SBSTD5 | ecosystem: Environmental > Terrestrial > Soil > Tree plantation...
CGCGATCGTCGGATCGAGCGCGGCGGCGCGCCGCGCAGGCAGCCACGCCGCCGCCGTCGCGACCACGAGGAACAGGATCGAAATCGCGACATAAGTGACCGGGTCCGTTGGGCGGACGCCCACGAGCATCGTCGACATCGCGCGTGTCAGTAGTACCGCCGCGACGAGTCCGAGCACGATCCCGATTGCGCTCAGCCGCACGCCTTGCGCGATGACCAGACCGAAGATGCTCTGACTGGGCGCGCCGAACGCCATGCGCATTCCGATTTCGGCCGTGCGTTGACGCACCACGGTCGACAACACGCCGTACAACCCGACCGCCGCCAGCACGATCGCAATGCCGGCAAACGTGCCGCTCAGCGCGAGTGCGAACTTGGTGGGCGCCTCGGCTTTGTCGACGAACGCGTTCATCGGCTGCACCTCGGCGACCGACATCGTCGGATCGAACTGGTGCACCGTCGCGCGCACGATTGGTGCGAGCGCCGCCGGGTCGCCCGTCGTGCGCAGCACCCAACGGGCGACGGCGCCCGATCCGATCTCGCCATCGCTCACGAACAACACTTCGCGTCCGTCGCTCGCCAGCGTTTCATCGCGCTCGTGCGCGACCACGCCGACCACCGTATACCAGAGCGGAACGTCGGTGACGATGCGCGCGAGCAGTCGTTGCCCCACGGCGTTCTGTCCGGGAAAGGCTCGCGCGGCGAGCTTGTCATCGATGATGATGTTCTTTGCCGCGGTGTCGTCGTCGACTTCGGAGAAATCGCGACCGGCGATGAGCCGGGTGCGCATCGTCGCGAAGTACCCCGGGATCACGAAGTGAACGTTCGCCTGTTTGAACTTCGACGCATCGGTGAGCGCCTCGGCGGTGCCCCAGCGTGCGTTGCCGATATTGCCCTCGAGCGGGAGCTGCGAGACGGCGGTGACCGCTTGCACGCCCGGAATCGCGCGCAGTTGCTCGGTGAACGTGCGGACGAACGTCGCGCGCTCGCGCACCGCGTTGGGGCCAGGCGGCGTTAGGCGCGACGGCGTGGCGAAGAACGTCAAGAGGCCGTTCGGATCGAAGCCCGGATCGGTTTGCACCAGCGCGACGAACGAGCGGACCATGAGCCCGCACCCGATGAGCAGCACGAGCGACAGCGCCACCTCGGCCACCACGACGCTGTTGCGCACGAGCGCGCCGGCGCGCTGCCCCGTGGTGCGGCCGCTCGCGCGGAGGACGTCCATCAGGTCGGGTCGTGAGGCTCGCAGCGCGGGGACGGTGCCGAACACGAGGACCGACAGCAGGCCGGCCGCGACCGTGAAGCCGAGCACGAGCGGATCGATCCGGATCTCGTCCAACCGCGGGAGGCCGGCCGGGGCAAGGCGCACGAGCACCGTGATGCCTAACGCTGCCGCCCACAGGCCCACCACCGCGCCGCAGGCGCCGAGGAGCAGGCTCTCCAGCATCATCTGCCGCACCAACCGTACGCGCGAGCCGCCTAACGCGGACCGAATCGCGAGCTCGCGCTCGCGGCTCGACGCGCGCACCAGCAGCAGGTTCGCGACGTTGGCGCACGCGATGAGCAGCACGAACGCCACCGCGCCCATGAGCGCGAGGATCGCCGGACGCTCGTCCGATACGAGGTCGTCGTGCATCGGCTCCACGCGCATGTAGAGCCCCGCCGTCTTGGCGATGGGGAACTGCGCCCGCAGGTTGGCCGCAAAGGCGTCGATCTCCTGCCGCGCCTGCGCGAGCGTCACGCCCGGCGCCAGCCGGCCGACCACCCGCAGGAAGACGTTGATCCGCGCCCCTGGCGAGTTGTCGCCGAAATTGATGCGCTGCGCGACGTAGACGTCCGGCGTGCGCTCGATACCGGCCGCGGGCGTGAACAGCAGCTCGAAGCCAGGCTGGGCGACGCCGACGACCTGCGCCTTGAGCCCGCCCAGCTCGAGGCTCTTCCCGATGATGCTCGCGTCGCCGCCGTACCGGCGTTTCCAGAATTCGTACGAGAGGATCATGATGGCCGGCAGCGGCGGTGCCTGCGGCGCGGCGGCCTGTCCCGCGGCGGCTCCGTTAGGCGGCGGGGGTTGCGGCGTCGCGTCCGCGTCCACGAAATCGCGGCCCATCATCACGTGGGTGCCGAGCACCGAGAACAGATTCGTCGTCACGAAGGCCGCCGGAACCTGCTCCGGCTCGTAGCCGTCGCCGGCGAACGGAATCTTGAAGGTGCTGAGGCCCGCCAATTCGGAGAACGACTTGGTCGTCGCCCGCAGGTCGCGGAAGTCCGCCGGCGACATCGGAAAGTTGGTCACGTTCCGGTTGCGCATGTCGCCCCACACCATCGCCAGCCGGTCCGCATCCTTGTAGGGCAGTGGCCTGAGCAGCACCGCATTCACGACCGAGAAAATCGCCGTGCTCGCGCCGATGCCGAGCGCCAACGTGACGATCGCGGTGAGCGCGAACGCGGGATTCTTGCGCAGCATGCGCAAGGCGACGCGCGTGTCCTTCCACAGCGAATCCATGCTGATCCTCGGGGGCGTCACAGGTGGACCGGCAAACCGCGAAATTGCAGTCACATCGCCACGAGCGCCTTACACGATGCACGCCACGCCCGTCGGCGCGCAACGCGTTGCGTCATCGCCTCTTGCCGAATAGCGTTGTCGTTCGGCTGACCGATTTCGGGATTCCGCATCTCATATCCGGACGCCCGTCCGCCCTCGGCGCCGGGCGGCGCGCGTCTTGCGCCCAGCTGTCGCGCCTCCCAAACATCTCCGTAAGGCATCCCTCCGTCCCATGTCGGGCACCCTTCTGATCTCTGCCGTCCAAGGCCGGACGACGAACACGTCATCGCGCGTCTCCGCTGTCGTGGGCGGCAGCGAGGTCTGGTTCGAGTCCGACGACGTCCTGCTCCGGCCGTCGATCGAAGCGTTCGTCTCGGCGTTTCTGCTCCCCTCGGTCGCGCGGCGGCTGCGCCTCGAGGCGAGCGGCGCCGTCGACGGGGCCTTCGCCGCGTCGCTTCCTCGTATTCTTGACATCGCGCGGCGGTGGTGGGGGTATGATGTCGTGTTGCCGCGTCTCGACACGGCGCGTGTCGATCCGAATCCTCACCGGCCGGCGGCTGGTCGGACGGCGCTGTGTTTCGGCGGAGGCGTGGACTCGTTCTACACCTTGCTCGCATCCGGGCGCCGGGTGGATGATCTCGTCTTCGTGCACGGCTTCGACGTGCCGCTCACCGATGCTGCGCGCGCCGCCGCCGTGGAGGAGAACGTGCGCGAGATCGCGGGCGTGCTCGGCGCGCGCCCGATCGTGATCCGGACCAACCTGCGCACGCACGCGCCGTTTCGCGCCGCGTCGTGGGATCGGACGCACGGCGGCGCGCTCGCCGCGGTGGGCCATCTGCTCGCCGACGAATCGGCGACCATGCTCATCTCGGCATCGTTCTTCCACGGCGGCTGGCACCCCTGGGGCTCGGCGTGGCAGCTCGACCCGCTGTGGAGCGGCAACGGCCTAACGATCGAGCACGTGGGCGGGGAATTGAGTCGGGTCGACAAGCTGCGCGTGCTGCGCGATGAGCCGCTCGTGCGGCGCCACCTGCGCGTGTGTTGGGCGAACCGCCCCGGCCTCCTCAACTGCTCGCGCTGCGAGAAATGCATCCGCAACCAGGTGATCCTGGCCGCGCTCGGCGTGCTCGAGCACTTTCGCACGTTCGAGTCGCCCGACACGCTCGCGGCGCGCATCGCGGAGGTGCCGCGCATTCGCGATCGCCTCGTGTTCGATCGCTACGAGTTCGCCCTGAAGCTGGGACTGCCGCCCGACCAAGCCGCGGCGGTGCGCGCGCTCCTCGCGCGGAGCAAGCGCGCGCTCTGGCGCGACCGCGCCGCGTACGCGCGCGAATACGCCGCCGCCCTCGGCCGCCGCCTTCTGCGCGGCGGCCGCCTCGAATCGCCGCCGGCCGAGTAGCGCCTCGCCGGACGGATTGCCGGTGTTCATCATTATGCGAACCCTGCTCAGCGAGGAGGACGGCTTCTGAAGCACTTTCTCGAGCGTGTCGCCGACCGATTCGGGTTTGCGCTCATCCGCAAAACGGAACCGCCTGTCGCGCACCCCGATCTCGACCCGGACTTCTTCGCGCTGCACGCGCGGTGCGCGCCGTACACACTCACGTCGGTGGAGCGCGTGTACGCGCTCCGGCAGGCCGTGACGTACATCAGCCGCCACGGCATCGACGGCGACCTGGTCGAGTGCGGTGTCTGGCGCGGCGGCAGCATGATGGCGGCCGCGCTCACGCTGCTTGCGTTAGACGACACCCGCCGCACGTTGTGGCTGTACGACACCTACGAGGGCATGAGCGAGCCCACCGAGCGCGACGTCAACCGCGGCAATCGCGCCGCTCGCCGCCGCTGGGAGCGCTCGCAGCGCGACGGGCACAACGCGTGGAACTACGCGCCCCTCGACGATGTGCGTCAGAACATCGTGTCCACCGGCTACCCGGAAGCGAAGCTGCGCTTCGTGAAGGGCAAGGTGGAAGACACGATCCCGGGAGCCATTCCCGAGCGCATCGCGATGCTGCGCCTCGACACCGATTTCTACGAGTCGACCTACCACGAGCTCACGCACCTGTATCCGGTGCTGGTGTCGCGAGGCGTGCTGCTGTTGGACGACTACGGACACTGGCGGGGCGCGCGGGATGCGGTCGACCGCTACCTGGCGGAGAAGAATCCGCCGTTGCTGCTCGACCGCATCGACTACTCGGGACGTGTCGCCGTCAAACCGTAGCGAGCGCCTCGGTCGTTAGGCGCTCGCGTCGCGGACGTGGTTGGTGAATCGATCGATCGCCGCCATGAGCTCGGCGAGGTCGAACGGCTTCACGAGGTATGGTATGCGGCACGCGTGGATGAGGTCGAACGCGCGATCGCTCGTGTCACCCGTGGTGATGAGCGTCGCCGTGCGCAGGTGCGGATAGAGCGCGGCCGCCAGCTCGAAGAACTCGTCGCCACGCTGGTCCGGGATGCGCAAGTCGACGATCATCGCGTCGAACCAGTCGTGGCGCAGGAGCGAGTGCGCCGCTTCGGCGCTTTCGGCCGATCGCGGCTCATAGCCCGCCCGCCGCAGCGCAATCGACAACGCCCGGCAAATGGTGGGTTCGTCGTCCACCACCAGCACGCGCGGTACGAGCGGCCGCGGCATCAGCCGTGGCCTGGCCGCGTGGGACGCGGCGGCGCGTCGCCCCGCTCGAGCACGTGCGCCGAATCGCCCACCACACGGCGCATGGCGGCGGGCGGCCGATACAGCGATCGCACGCACTGCGTGACGACTAGCGCCGGCGGCATCGCATGCATGTCGCGCGAGGTGCGGACGTCCGTCGTTAGGCGAAGGTGCCGCGCCAGGATGCGCGGCGCGACGCGCAGGCGCTGCGCGGCGCCTTGTACCGTCATGTCTCCCGACCGAAGCATCTGATAGGCACGGAGGACGCGCGCCGTGACCAGCAACTGCGTCGGCGACGTGAGACCCGCATCGGTCACGAGGCGATGCACGTGCCGGCGCGACATGTTGGCGGCGGACGCGAGGTCCTCGACCGAGGGAAACCGGTGCGGCGCGGCGAAGAGCAGTCGGATCGCACGGACGAGCGGAGCCGGCAGCCGTTCGATGGGCCGGGCTAACGCGTCGAGAAGCAAATTGGCCACGGCGTCCGCCGTGAGACGCACAATCAGATCGCGTATCGCGGTCGTTCCGTCATCGATACCAGCGAGCAGGAGACCGCTCATGCCGCCGCCGTGCAGGAGCTGCGGCAGCGGACTGACGCCGGACGCCGAGAGCGAGGTATAGATCACGCACGGGATCCAGTCGTAGCGGGCGAGGATGCCGGTGAGCTCCTTGATGCGCCCCGCGATCCGAGGCTCGGCCGGATCGATGACGACGAGATTGACCGGAGCTGCATCGAGGATGGCCGTTAGGCCTGTGGGCCCATCGATCGTGTCGAGGGCCCGCACGGTGAATGCGGGCGGCGTCGCCAAGCGAATACGAAGCAGCTTGGGGTCGGGCACCAGCGTCACGAGATCCATGCGGCCGACCTGTGTCGAACGAGATGTCCCGATCGTGTACCGTGTGTCCCCAAAGTGCAGGTGGATGTCCCCAAACTGCACTCTGAGTATGTCCGTCTGGTGCTAGGCTGATCGCGGGCGAGGCACACGTCGGGAAGTCGCCCGACGCTCGACCCGCTCCGTCGTTCAGTACCCAGAGGACCCATGCGCCACATTACAGCCCGTCTCATTCTCGCCGCCATTGCGCTGGCGTTCGTCGCGTGCACGTCGCCAACCGCCCCCACGCAGCCGCGTGCCGATCAGACCGTCACCATCGGACCGCACTAACCGAGACTCGAACGCGGCGCACCGCGCCTCGCAACGGTGCGCCGGCCGGAACCCCGCGTCCCTCGACTCCTCCGCCGCGCCGGGCGCGGCGGCCCGCGCCGTCACGCAGAAGCCGTATCCAACTCTTCGCGCATCCTGCCTAACGCACGCGCCACCACCATCGTCTTGGCCGGCGGCTCGCTCACCGGAAGCGGACCCCGCGGCGGCGGAGTGCGCAGCTTCGCGATCGCGTCCTCGATCTCGAAACCCAATTGCGCCAGGCCGTGCCGCGACGAAATCTCCACCGCGCGCCCGTATTCCATGCGCGCCGTCTCGATCCGGCCGAACTGCCACGCACCCAACCCCGCGTAATAGTGGTAGTAGCCGGCCAACCGCGGCGGAAGTTGCTCGGTCGCCAGCTGGCGGCGGTACTGCTCGAACAACGGCTCCGTCCGGTCCTTCGCCGCCATGTCCATCAAGTTGATGAGCGCGGCACCGCGCACGTACGGTTCCTGTGTCGTCGCGATCAGAATGAGACTCGCGTCGCGCGCGGCGCGCCGCACGCCTAACTCGATGAACGCGGCAGCGACGTCGGCGAGCGCGCGGTCGCGGGCCAACGGATCGCGCAAACCGCGCAATGCGCGGAACGCGAACCGCACCGCCGCCTCGAAGCGCTTCCGTTGGAAGGCCACGTGCGCGCGCCCATGGAGTGCAAGCGCCATCTCGTCGGGCAATCCCGCCCACCGCGCATCCTGCGCCGCACGCCGCAGCAGCGCATCGGCCACGGCGAGATTGCCCGACTCCGACAAGACCGCGGCGCCCAGGCAGCGCGCCTTGATCTGCGTCGACCAATCCGACACGCTCGCCGCCGATTCAGCGGCCGCGCGAAACGCGTTCTGCGCGTCGCCCCACCGCGCCTGCTGCCGGCGACATTCGCCTAACCGCATGTACGCCGCGGCCGCATCGGGCGCGTCGCCGTGCTCCGACGGCGCGCGACACAACCGCACCACCGTCTCGTACACGTCGGCGGCCAGCGCCCAGCGCGACTCGAGCTCGAGCACGCGCCCGTACGCCATGAGCCGCGGTCGCGCCGTCATCGAGCGATCTCCGCTCTCGCTCGCCAGCACGTTGAGCAAACTCGCGAGCACGCCGCCCACAGCGTCGCCTGTCCCCAAGGATTCGAGGCACGCCCACGCCGCCCGCGTGGCGCGCACATCATCGACCCGCTGCCCGTCGCCGCCCGCGAGCAGGTAGTCCACGAGCCTGAGACATACCAATCCGGCGGACACGCGACGCCACTCGATCGTCGTGTCGTCGCCGAGCTCCGCCAGGAACTCGAAAAATGGCGCGTGTTGAACAGTGATGTCCCGAATCGGCACTGGAGGGCTGGAAATTCTTATCGAGGTGTCCCGCGACTGCCCTTCTTCGCCGCCATCCTCGGCGTCGCGTCGGGCAGAATGTCTCAGGGATTTGCCGCGAAACCGAATTCTGCGTCGCCGGCGAGGATCAAGAGCCATGACAGAGTATCGGGAAAAACTGCATAACCTGCAATGGTCGCACGTCCGCCACGGCCTGACCGGACAACAATCTGACAAGCGGGGTCAGCCGTTGAGGGCCCGAGACTCGATTCGTTGCGCCTACCTCTGGTCGCTTGCCGGCGTCGAGTCGCTGCCGATGCCCCACCAGGCGAGATCCGACCACCAGCCGTCTGCCCTCAGACCGCGAGGCTCGATCGGTTTGCGCACCGCGCCCACGTTGACCAGGTCGTAGAGCCAGACGGCCGGCGCGTCTTTCACGAGTATCGACAACGCGCGCCGATAGAGTGCGCGGGCGCCGGCTTCGTTGTCGGCATCGATGGCGCTGTCGAGCACCGCGTCGAATTGCGGGTTCGCGTATCGGCTGAAGTTCGACCCGTCCGGAGCCGCCGAGGCTGCCGCCCAGATCTGTCGAGCGCTCGCCGGCGACGGATCCCACGTCAGGTCCAACAGCGTCGCATCGAACCTTCCGTGCACGAGATCATCGATCGACGTGTTGAGCTCCGTCTGATCGATCCGGACATCGATCCCGGCGCATCGCAGCTGCGCCTGCAGCACCACCGCCACCGCCTGGCGCTCGGCGCTGCTCGTGGGCACGAGGAGCCTCACGGTGAGCGGCACGCGGCCGCGATGCCTAACGCCGGTGCGGGCATCGCGATCCCATCCCGCCGCATCGAGCGCGCGCGCGGCGCCGGCGCAGTCGGCGGGCGCGGGCGGCAGGTACACCGTATCGAGCAAGGCCGCGGGAAGCGGTCCTTCCGACACCCGCGCCGTTTCGCCTAACACACCGCGCACGAGCGCCGGCCGATCGATAGCCAACGCGATCGCGTGCCGCACGCTCGCGTCGCCCAGCACCGGATGCGGCCGCGACGGATGTGCCGGGTCGCGCAGATTGAACAGCAGCGTCACCGTTTCCTCGGACGGCCATCGCACCAGCCGCAACTCGCGGTGCCCGCGCACGCGCGGCAGGTCGGTGCTGGCGAGGCGATCGAGAAAATCCGTCTCGTGCGCGAGCAGCCGCGTGACCGCGACGGCCGGATCGCGCGTGATGGTGAACAGGATGCGATCGAATGTCGGACGCCCCGCGCGATACGTCGTGTCGGCGACCAGCTCGATCGAGCTGCCCGGTGCCCAACGGGCGAACCGATAGGGCCCGCTGCCAACCGGCGCGCGCCCGAACGCCGACGTCCGCCACCGGTCGGGCGCGATCGTGTCCAACAGGTGAGCCGGAAGGATGCGCGGCGAATACGTGGCCGTGTAGAACTCGTCCGGTGTGCGCGTGTGAAACCACACGACGGCGGTCATGGAGTCGCGCACGGATACCGAGTCGATGTTGGCGAGCAAGGGCGCGGCGATCGAACCCGCGGCGCTGTCCTTGAACACACGAAACGAAAACCTCACGTCGCGCGCCGTAACGGGAACGCCGTCCTGCCACCGCGCGCGCGCGTCGACGTGAAACGCGATCGACAGCGAGTCCTTTGCCCAACGCCAGGAATCGGCCAGACGAGGCCGGTAGCTACGATCACCGATCGTGTTGAGCGTACTGTCGGGATCGGCTAACCGCTCCAAGATCTGATCCGAAATGGCCGCGCCCTGGGACGTCGCGGTGAACGGTGGAAACAGCATGTCGGCGTCGGCCGCCAGACTCACCACCAGTTCTCGCTGATGTGTGCGGCTCGGCGGAACAGGACGGCACGACACGGCGGCCAGAACAACAGCCATCGCGACAGGAGCCGATCGCATCCACCCGCGCGCCCAACGCAAACCGGTGTGCGCCGGCACGCCGCTCATCGTTGGGCACATGCGTGTAGCGAGCCCGGCGAGGCGGCTCAGTGTCGTATCGAACACCCTCGTGTGGAAAATGCCGGACAGAAATGCCGACGCGACGCGCCGGGCATGCGTGAGTCCTCGGACGAACGTACCGATCAGTATGGCGTGCTGTACAGGTGAGATGCCCACCGACTCGCGGGAACGTTAGCTGCATGAAAGGCTTTAAGCTCGAAGGAATCGCGCCGGTCCGTTGGGTTGCGCGCGCAACCGCCTTATGAAGGAGTAGAGACATGACGACCTCGACCATGCATCCATCGACCACATCGAGCACGTGGACGCTCGATCCGGCCCACACGCTCGTGGAATTCGCCGCCAAGCACCTCATGATCACCACCGTGAAGGGGCGATTCACCGGCGTGAGTGGCACGATCCATATGAATGAAACCGACCCCACGGCGTCATCCGTTGAAGCGGTGATCGACGCGGCGAGCATCGACACGCGTACCGACCAACGCGACGCGCACCTCAAATCGGCGGATTTCCTGGAAGTGGAGCGGTATCCCGAAATCACGTTCCGAAGCACGACGGTCGAGCGCGCCGGCGATGCGCACTACCGCGTGACCGGCGACCTTACCATCCACGGCGTGACGAAACGCGTCGTGCTCGACGTGCACGATGAAGGTCGCACGAAAGACCCGTGGGGCGGTGAGCGCGCCGGCTTCAGCGCCACCACCCGCATCGATCGCCGCGACTTCGGCCTAACGTGGAATCAGGTCATCGAGTCGGGCGGTCTCGTCGTCGGCAACGAGATCCGGATCACCCTCGAAGTCGAGGCGACCAAGACCGCGGCCTGATCCGCTACTCGTCGCGGAGCGTCACGACCGGATCCACGCGCGTGGCGCGCCGCGCCGGCAGCAGCGTGGCCAACACCGCCACTCCGCACAACAGCAGTGACACCACCGTGAAGGTGGCCGGATCCGTGGGCTGCGTGTCGAACAATTGACTGGTCATGAGGCGCGTGAGCGCGAAGGCTGCTACGAGCCCGACCGCCACGCCGCCCACGACCAACGTCAGCGCCTGGCGCATGACCATCAGCAAGACGTCGCGCGCCCTCGCGCCGAGCGCCATGCGGATACCCATCTCGCGGCTGCGTTGTGTCACCGAATACGATGTGACGCCGTAGATGCCGAGGGACGCCAGCAGCAGCGCCAGCGCGGCGAAGATGCCGAGCATCACCATGGAGAGTCGGCGCTGGCCCATCGACGAGCCGATCATGTCGTCCATGGTGCGGATGTGGGCCACCGGCTCGTTCTTGTCCACCGACTGCACCGCCGCGCGCACCGCGCCCGCGTACTGCGCCGGCGGTCCGACGGTGCGCACGGCCACCGTTAGGCGGTCGATGCCGTCAGCCTGCGCGTACGGAATGTACAGCTGCGGCCGCGGGTCGGCCGCCAGGCCCTCCTGCTTGGTGTGGTCGACCACGCCGATGATCGTCCGATACCGGGTACTGTCGGTGGTCTTGGACGCGCCGAACCACATGCGGCGCCCGATCGGGTCCTCTCCCGGGCGCAAGAACCGCCGCACGAACTGATCATCCACCACCGCCACGCGCAGCGCGCCGGCCGCGTCGGCCTCCGTGAACGTGTGCCCACGCTTGACGGCGATCCGCAGCGTCGAGAAGTACCCGGGGCTCACGATGCGAATGTCGCCCCACGGCATCGCCGCGTTAGGCGGAGGCGTGTAGCCTTCCACGTTGTAGCTGCCGGTGGACCAGTTGCCGCTGAACGGCATCACCGTCACCGCACCGGCACCGCGCAGGCCGGGCAGCTGCGCCAGCCGCGGCAGTACGGCGTTGAAGAAGGCGGTGCGCGCCGTGTCCGTCGGGTACGAGAGCGCGGGGAGCGACAGCTCGAACGTCAGCAGATGCGATGGATCGAAGCCCGGGTCCACCGCCGAGAGTTTCGTGAAGCTCTTGATCAGCAAACCGGCCCCGCTCAACAGCGTGAGCGCGAGGGCGACCTCGGCCACCACCAACACGCGACGCAGCGTCGAGCCGGCGCGATCCGCGGTACCGCTCCGGCCACCCTCCTTGAGCGTGGTGTGCATGTCGCCGCGCGACATCTGCAGCGCCGGCGCCAGTCCGAACACGACGCCCGTGACTAACGCTACGGCCAGCGTGAACAGCAGCACGTGGCCGTCGATGCCCAACTCGCTCACGCGCGGCACGTTGCTGGGATTGGCCGCGACCAGCACCCGCACGCCGGCGTACGCGAACAGCAAGCCCAGCGCCGCGCCCACCAGCGACAGGATCGTGCTCTCCACCAGCAGTTGCCGCACCAGGTCGCGGCGCCGCGCGCCTAACGCCGTGCGGATCGCGACTTCCTTGGTCCGTCCCGCCGCGCGCGCGAGCATGAGGTTCGCCACGTTGGCGCAGGCGATGAGCAGCACGAACCCCACCGCGCCCAGGAGTACGAGCAGCGCCGGTCGGATGTCGCCCGTACCCAGCTCGCTCAACGACTTGACACCCAGCGTCCAGTCATGTGGAATCTCGTTCGGGTGCTCCTGCCGCAATTGCGCGGCGAACGCGTGCATGTCGCGCTGCGCCTGCTCGATGGTCACGCCCGGTTTGAGCCGCGCCGTCAGCTCCAGATACTCGCTGGTGTAGGCCTGCGGCACGAAGTCGCTGTCGGCGAGGGCCAGCGGCGTCCAGATCTCCGCATCGTGCGACCAGAAGTCGTGGAATGACGGCGGCATCACGCCGACGATCGTGTACGCGACGCCGTCGAGCGACATCGTCCGGCCCACCACGTTCGGCTGGCCGCCGTACAAGCGCTGCCACAAGCCGTCGCTCAACACCACGACGCGATTGTGCCCCGGCGCGTCCTCGTCGGGCAGGATGGATCTGCCTAACGCCGGCGGCACGCCGTAGGTGCGGAAGAAATCGCCCGACACCTTGCTGCCGTGGAGCCGCTGCGGATCGCCGACCCCGGTGAGGTTCGCGGTCCAATCGCCCTCCACCGCCACGTCCGTGAACAACCGCGTGCGATCGCGATAGTCGCGAAATCCGGGCGCCGACACCGGTGCCTCGAGCTTGAGCGACGGATAGTCGTGCTGAATCGTGACCAAACGATCCGGCTCGGCGTAGCCGAGTGGTCGCAACAGCACCGTGTTGACCACGCTGAAAATCGCGCTGTTGGCACCAATGCCGAATGCCAGCGTGAGCACGACGATGGCGGTGAACGCGGGATGCGCGCGAAGACGCCGCAGCGCGTAGCGGATATCGCCAGCCAGAGTATCCATTTGTCGAATCTGCTCCGCCGATTGCTGGAAGTCAGCCGCGCTGCACAATGGATCTCCGCCGCGCGACTACAGCCAACCTACGAATACGAAGGGGTCTTTCGTTTCGACAGCGGACCGACGTGGTGGGTTTGTGCGCGGTCCGACGGGATCGCTACCAGCGCCGATGCCTGTGGACGCAGAGTGCGGCCGACGCACCGGTTGCGTAGCAGCCATCCACGGCGGCAGCGTGTGTGTTGTCTGCCGGAGCGAGCGGGTGCGCACTGCGCGTCCAGCGCTTCACCTCGCCGCGCACATCGATGTGCGCGAACGGACCATGAGGTCCCTCGGCGTCGTACAGGCCGAGACCGCCGGCAAGCTCGGGGTAGTGTTGTTCCACTCGCTCCACGGCGCGCTCGATCACGCGCACATCTCCCCGATCCACGCGGCCGTCCAGATTGAGGTCGTCCATGCGGCCGTTGCCGTCGGCGTCTATGATGATGTCTGCCGCGTCGCCGTATTGATGACGGCTCTCCCGCGCGCGTCCGCTCGCGTCGCCGAGCGCAAGGTTGTAGGCCGGCGTCCGGAAACCCGACAACACGACCACGTGCGACGTGTCGACACCGTGGCGCGCGAGGTCTTGCAGCACGAGCTCGAGCTTGTCGAGCAAGGCCTCACGCAGGACGAGATACTTGGGCCACACATTTGGCTGGTCGTGCGTGACAAAGTCGCGCAGGCGAAAGTGCTGCGATACGAACGTGTCCTCGTTGGCCGGGGTCACCTCGATGAAGTCCGACGGATTCGCGTACGCACTCGAGTTGATGCGACGTCGTTCGGCGGGCCAAAAGCCAACCAAGTAATTGTCGATCCATGAGCCAAGCTTCGTGTGGAACGGCCGGGTGGGGAGAAAAGTGAACGGGTGGCCGTCGACGCCGCCCGGCACCGACCACGACTCGACAGAAGCTGCCGTGTCGCCCAACGACAGCGCGGCGACTTCGTCACGCGACGCAAAGTGCGCGCGCAGTGCACCGCTTGCGCCGAGCATGGTGTCGCCGAGCGCGATGTGCGGCGGAGTCGCGCGGGGCGGAAGTCGCTCGGCGCCGGTGATCGGGAGGATGGTTGCGTTTGCCGGCATCTCCGCCGCTGCACGTGTGCGTGTGGCGGCGACGCCGAGTGCCGCCGACAACGCCACAGTTACGGTTGCAGTCGCGAGCCAGCGAATGTACATGTCGTGTCCTGGCAACGGGCTACGAGGCTCTGGCCGAAAGTGGCGCAACGCTGCGCCACGAAAAGGACGCCCGGACAAGGGTTCGAGCAAACGCCAGATGGCGGGCTCCGCATTGGGAAGTTTTTGTGGGCAAACAGTATCCGAGCGTGTTAACCACTAGTCAGGCGCGTCGTCTGCCTAGTGTGGGCAGGCGAGTGCGGAGAACTTCTACCGGCGGCGCGGCCCGGGAGACACGATGAAATCGGAGTTGGAGTGGCAGCTCGCCGAGCTCGAGCCCGGATGCGAGATCCTGGTGAAGGACCGCGACGGGCGTTTTGTCGCCCGCGGGGTTTTGCGGGCCGACCGTGAATCGTTGCTCGGGGCGAACGGGGAGTACATCTCGCTCAAGGGACACGCCGACTGGACGATCATGGTGAAGAAGTAGGTCGTCGCGCGCCCTTGGAAACTTGGCGCGCGCGAGTCGCGTAGAGATGCCAGAGGAGGTGCGACATGCTTGGCATCCTAGGCTTGGCGATAACCGGCGCGGCTGTGGTCGTCGGCTACATGAACAGTCGGCATTTCGTGCGCACGCGGTTGCGCTACGTGGACGCGGCGCAGCGCCGGAGCACACCGATCATAGCGGGAGTGGTTGCGGCGCTGGTGGCGTCGCCGGTGGTGTGGTTCTTACCGGCGGTGGGAACGGGCGCGGCGCTGTTGTTTGGATTGGCGGTGGGTACGGGCGTGGCGCACGGCGCGCGCGATGTGCGCAAGGGGGCGGCGGGATTGTTGGAGCCGTGAGCGCGGGGTGAGGCACGGCAGGTGAACGCGGGGCGCGATCGTCGAGTGGCGATCGCGCCCCGTTTTTTATTGCTCTGACGAAAGCTGATCTTGCGCCGTGGGAGCCAGCGGATACTTTAGCCGACGTTGCATCGCGTAGTTGGCCACTCGCTGAGTTCCGGTCACCCCGCCAAGGAGGTTCGCGACCTCTTATTTGCTCCCGCACTGTCGCCTGGATTGCATCCAGCATTGCACACCAGAACCACTCTCTCGTCCCCTTCCGATTCTCCTTCGGAGGAGATCATCCATGCTTGTTTCACCGTGTGTCTCACGCCGCACGCGACACCGCGTTGGCGGGCCGCGCGCAGCGGCGCGCGTCCTCACGCGCGTCGCCACGCTCGCGATGGCGTTCGAGTTGGCGCTCGCCGGAGTGGCCAGCGCCCAACAGGGCCTCATCGCCGGCTACGTCACCGACAAATCCAATAACCAGCCGATCGCGGGCGCCCAGGTCGTCGTGCAGGGCACGACGCTCGGCGCCCTCACGGATCTGAGCGGCCACTTCCGCATCAATGGTGCGAAGGGCGCCAGTGCCACCGTCATCGCGCGCCGCATCGGCTACGCGTCGCAGACGAAGACCGTCAGCGTCGGCGACACGACCGTGCAGTTCGTGCTCGAGCCGCGCGCCACGAGCCTCGACGAAGTCGTCGTCACGGCCACAGCCGGCGCAGCCACCAAGCGCGAGATCGGCAACGCCGTGACTACCATCGACGCGACGCGCATCCAACAGATCGCGCCCATCCAGAGCTTCCAGGAGCTGCTCAACGGCCGCGCGCCTAACGTCGACGTCATCGAAGGCTCAGGCCAGGTCGGGACGGGCGCCAAGATCCGCGTGCGCGGCATCTCCAGCTTCGATCTCACGCAGACGCCGCTCATCTATGTGGATGGCGTGCGCATGGACAACGACCAGGCGACCGGTCCCGTGAACCAGGCGTTCGGCTCGAGCTCGATCTCGCGCTGGAACGACATCGATCCCGAGGAGATCGCCAAGGTGGAGGTCATTCGCGGTCCGTCGGCAGCCACGTTGTACGGCACCGAGGCTTCGAACGGCGTCATCCAGATCGTGACCAAACAGGGCGCTGCGGGTCCGACGCGCTACGAGTTTTCCGTGACGCAGGGAACCAACTTCGTGATGAATCCGGAGGGACGTTGGCCGACGAACTGGAACATGGTGAACGGCCAGCTCCAGTCGATCGACTTCACGCAGCTCAACAACGCGTACAAGCAACACACCGGCAACGACATCTTTCAGAACGGCTACTCACGGAAGTATCGCGCTGGCCTCGGCGGCGGGACCGACCTGTTCCAGTACTATGTGTCGGCCACGAGCGAGCGCGATGACGGCGCGGAACAAACCAACGATCTGCATCGCGAGAATTTCCGCGCGAACCTCACCGTCCAGCCCAGTGACAAGTTCAAGGTCGAGACGCACATGGGCTATCAGACGGGGCGGACCAACCTCGCGCCTGAGGCGGGGTACGGCGGCATTCCTTGGACCACGATGCTCATGGACCCGGCGTCTGTGTCCGATCCGGGCGCATACGGCTTCGGCAGCTCGCTGCCGTGGCAGTACAACGAAGAGTATCACATGTTCCAGGACATCAACCGCTTTACCGGCAGCATCACGTTCACCCACCAGCCGACGACGTGGTTCACGCAGCGCTTGATCCTGGGCGCGGACCAGGTGAACACGATGGACGTCGAGATGGCGCTGCGCATCGATTCCCTCCTGAACACGGGCATCGGCACCGACGCGTTAGGCTACAAGTTCCAGTCGAACAACACCGACGCGTTCCGCACGTACGACTACGCGGCCACCGCCAAATTCGGGCTGTCCGACTTCAACTTCGCGACCTCCGTCGGCGCACAGTACTACACGAAGAAATACGAATTCGTGAGCGCGGGCGGCTTCGTGTTCCCGGCGCAAGGCCTAACGGCGATCAACGCGCTGACGAGCGGCTTGAGCACCGGCCAGGACGTAACGGAGAACAACACCCTCGGCTACTACGCCCAGGAAACAATCGGGTGGAAGGACCGGCGCTACCTGACTCTCGCACTGCGTACCGACAAGAACAGTGCATTCGGTGCCGACTTCAAGCGCGCGTACTACCCGAAGGCCAGCTTCTCGTGGGTGTTGAGCGACGAGTCGTTCTTCCACGTGAACTGGGTCAATTCGTTGCGTCTGCGCGCCGCGTACGGCGAGACGGGCCAGCAGCCTGACCAGTTCTCGGCGCTCAGGACGTACGCGCCGACCACGGGCCCGGGCGACCAGCCGGCCGTCACGGCGCTCACGTTAGGCAACCCGAAGCTGGGCCCCGAGCGCGGGAAGGAGTTCGAGACGGGATTCGAGAGCAGCTTCCTCAACGATCGCGTCGGGCTCGAGTTCACGTACTACAACAAGAACACCGACGACGCGATTCTCGATCAGCAGGTGGCGCCGTCGGTCGGCTTCGGGTCCGACATGCTCGTGAACGCCGGCCACATCAAGAATTCCGGCGAAGAGGTCGTGCTCAACGTGACGCCGGTGCGCAGTGAGAATTTCCAATGGGACGCGGGCGTGTCCTTCTCGCACAACACGAACAAGATCATCAGCCTCGGCATTCCGGGGGTGACATCGATCTCACCGGGCACGTACCAGGAAGACATCAATGGATTCCCGGTGGGCGCGTGGTTCCTGCGCAAGGTCGTGAGCGCCCAGGTCGATGGGACGGGCACGGCGTACAACATCATGTGCGCCGACGGCCATGGCGGGCAGGTTGACTGCGCGGACGCCCCGAACGTCTATCAGGGCTCGAGCGTGCCGACCAAGGAAGGCGCGTTCATGTCCACGTTCACGCTGTGGAAGCGCCTCAAGCTGTACGGCACGGTGGACTATCAGCTCGACTTCCAGAAGCTAGACGGCAACCTGCGCATCCGCTGCTACTTCGAGATCGGCGGCCTGTGCAAGGATCTCGCCGATCCGGTGCACGGCAACCCGATCATCGTCGCCGGCGCGCAGGAAGGCATTCCGTCGTACCTGATCAGCAACGCGAGCTTCTACCGGTTAGGCGAAGTCTCGGCGTCGTACGCGCTGTCGGACGACATGGCGGCCAGACTGCACGCGCGTTCGGCGTCGCTCACGCTCGCCGGCCGCAACCTGGTGACCTGGACCAGTTACAAGGGACTCGATCCGACCGCCCAGTTCCTCGGCGGTTCGCGCGGCACCAGCGTGGCCTGGGAGCAGACGGTGACACCGACGCTCTCCTCGTTCCTGCTGACCTTGAATCTCACGTTTTGACCGACGACCTCACTCAGCCGACAACTCTCATGAAACTCTCGCAGAGTAACACCACGGCGCGACGGTCGAGACAGGGAATCCTGCTGTTCGGCGCGGCGCTTCTCCTCAGCGCGCTCGCTGCTTGTGACAGCCTGCTCGACGTGCCTGTGCCGAGCCGCATTCCGGCGGGTCCGCTGGAGACGCCGGCCAATGCCGTTCTCTTGACGAACGGCGCGATCGGCGACTTCGATTGTGCGTTAGGCTCATTCATCATCGTGGGCGGCGAGCTGACGGACGAGCTCGAGGACGCCACCGAGACGGCCGCGCGATGGGTGTACGACAAGCGGTCGGTGCCCACGGACCAGCAACTGTACGCGATCGCGGATTGCGACGACGAAGGGACCTACATCCCGTCGAACCGCGCCCGCGAGTCGGCGGACAACGTCCTGCGCATCCTGCAGAACGCCACCGACGACCAGCTGCCGACCGGCGTCAGCCGCGACAGCCTGATCGCGACCCTGGCCGCGTACGCGGGGTACGCGCGCATTCAGTTAGGCGAGATGTTCTGCTCCTCGGTCATCTCGACGCTGAACCCGGACGGCAGCATCACGTACGGGACGGAGATGACACCGCAGCAGATGTTCCAGTCCGCGGATTCGTCGTTCACCCTGGCCATCACCACGGCGCAGTCCTCAGGCAACAATGAGGACGCGCTCGAGATGGCGTACATCGGTCGGGCACGTTCCGAGTTGGATCAAGGCCTGTGGGACGCTGCCAAGGCGGACGCCCAGCAAATCACGGATGTGAATTACGAGCACGTCTCGACGGCGTCGGGCACCATCCCGCGCCGTGAGAACCGTGTCTGGTCGGAGAACAACGCTGTCGGCGTCGCATCCTCCGTCGGACCGCGCTACCAGGGCATGACGTACGATGGCGTGGCCGACTCGCGAGTGCCCACGGCCGCGTTTGGCGGCCAGCCGTCCGAGTCCGGCGTTGTGCTGTGGCGTCAGCTCAAGTATCAGGACGTTAGCACGTCGATTCCGGTCGCGAAGTGGTCCGAGGCCCAGCTGATCATCGCCGAAGCCGACGTCCGCGACGGCGATCCGGCGAGCGCGATCACCATCATCAATACGCTGCACGCACGCGCTGGCCTGCCGCCCTACATCGGCGCCACTGATCAGGCGTCGGTGCTCGCACAGGTCATCGAGGAGCGGAGCCGCGAGTTGTGGCTCGAAGGCCAGCGCCTGTACGACGTGATTCGCAACAACCTGTCGCTCCAGCCGGCGCCGGGCTCGCCGTACCGCAATGGCGGCCAGTACGGTCCCGACGGCTCGCAGTTGTGCCTCAAGCTGCCGGACATCGAACGGGCGAACAACCCGAACCTGTCGCACTAGGGAAGCAGGGAAGCGCGCGCTCGCGCGCGCGCTTCCCCTTCTCCTACATGTTCTCGACCATCGCCTTGCCGAACTCGCTCGTCTTGAGCAGGGTCGACCCCGGCATCAAGCGCTCGAAGTCGTACGTCACGCGCTTCTGCGCGATGGTCTTCTCGAGCGACCGCACAATGAGATCGGCGGCTTCCGACCACCCCATGTAACGCAGCATCATCTCGCCGCTCAGAATCACCGAGCCCGGGTTCACCTTGTCCTGACCCGCGTACTTGGGCGCGGTGCCGTGCGTCGCCTCGAAGACGGCGTGGCCCGTGAGATAGTTGATGTTCGCGCCGGGCGCGATGCCGATGCCCCCCACCTGCGCCGCGAGCGCATCGGAGATGTAGTCGCCGTTCAAGTTGGGCGTCGCGATCACACTGTATTCCTTGGGCCGCAGCAGAATCTGCTGCAGGAACGCGTCGGCGATCACGTCCTTGATCACCAGCCCGTTAGGCAGCTTGAGCCAGGGGCCCCCGTCCAGCTCCGTCGCCCCGTATTCCTGGCGCGCGGTCTCGTAACCCCAGTCGCGGAACGCACCCTCCGTGTACTTCATGATGTTGCCCTTGTGAACCAGCGTCACGCTCGTGTACTTCTGCGCAATGGCGTAGTTGATCGCGGCGCGGACGAGACGCTTGGTTCCCTCTTCCGAGATCGGCTTGATCCCGATGCCGCTCGATTCGGGGAACCGAATGGTCCGCGCACCGAGCTCCTCACGGAGAAACCGAATCAGCTTTTCCGCTTCGGGCGTGCGCGCTTTGTACTCGATGCCGGCGTAGATGTCTTCCGTATTCTCGCGGAAGATCACCATGTTGACGTCTTGCGGCGCCTTCACGGGAGAGGGCACACCCTCGAACCAGCGCACGGGTCGCACGCAGGCGTAGAGGTCGAGCTGTTGCCGCAGAGCGACGTTCAGCGACCGAAAGCCGCCGCCAACGGGCGTGGTGAGCGGGCCCTTGATCGCGATCAGATACTTCGAGATCGCGGCCACCGTCTCTTCTGGCAGCCACGTGTTGAGCAGGTTTTTCGACTTCTCGCCCGCGAGTACTTCGTACCACGCAATGCGCCGCTTCGTGCCGTACGCTTTCCTCACCGCGCCGTCGAGCACCAGCTGCGCCGCGTGCCAGATATCGGGCCCGGTGCCGTCGCCCTCGATGAACGGAATGATGGGCTCGGCGGGGACGGACAGTCTGTCGTCGCGCATCGTGATCGGGTCGCCGGCAGGTGGTGCGAGATGCTTGTATTCGGACACGGTGGAGGTCGACATATGCTCCCTGGGCAGTCGTCGGTTTACGTTGGAACTTCTGCAAAAATACGTCGGGTGAGATGAACGGCAACGGGAACGTCGAAGCCGTCGCGACGGCGATTCACGAGGCGTACGACGCCTACCAGAGCCGGTTCCGCGCAATTACGCGCCGCGCCTCAGAGCGGTTCGTGCGCCGCGAATGGCGCGACGCCCAGCGCGATGCATCGGAGCGCATCGTGCTCTACAAGCAGCGCGTCGACGCCGTGCTTGCGCAGACGCGCGCGATGTTGGGCGACTGCGTCACCGACGTCACGACGTGGGAAGAGATCAAATGGATGCACGGCGCGCTCATCGCCGAGCGTGCCGACTGCGAGATCGCCGAGAGTTTCTTCAACTCGGTCACTCGGCGCAT
>Ga0075426_10000871_pt1 | contig 21278 bp, 14 predicted proteins | sample SoiMethybrSBSTD5_FD_75304 | JGI IMG/M metagenome (GOLD analysis project Ga0075426, IMG submission 75304) | Bulk soil microbial communities from a Populus tree surrounding site in Tennessee, USA - Soil MetaG P. TD hybrid SBSTD5 | ecosystem: Environmental > Terrestrial > Soil > Tree plantation...
GTTCTCCTCGCCATTGCCGATAGCGCCGGCCGAGCCTATATCCTGATCGGTGTAGCAGCCGGCCCCGATGATCGGCGAATCTCCCAGTCTGCCGGGAATCTTCCACGCCAGACCGCTTGTGGTCGTGCAGCCGGACATCTCCCCATTTTCATTTAACGCCGAGCAGTGCGTGGTGCCTGTGGGTGGAAAGAGGACACTGCGGATTGCCTCCGGCCGATCTTCAACCGGGATGCCGATCTCAGCAGCGATTTGCTCCATGCGGCGCAAGCGAAGGTCGCGATCACCATTTTGATTTGAACTGCGGAGCCGCTTGCGCCAATCGGGACTCCAAATTCCCGGACCCCACCAGTCGGAATGGGTTTCTTTCCACAGCAGCCATTCTCGCCGTGACTTGTCAGTCAGTAAGTTTTCGCGTTCGAAACCCTGGGCAACAGCGAACCTCTCCGCGCCGTCTCCGACCAGCATCACGTGCCCAGTGTGGAGGCGCACTGCATTCGCGAGCAGAGAAACGTTTTTGATATTTCGCACTCCACCTACCGAGCCTGCAGTTCGTGTAGGGCCGTGCATGCAACTGGCATCGAGTTCGACCACGCCCTCCTCGTTGGGGCGGCCACCCAGTCCCACGTTCTGGTAATTGGGGTCGTCTTCGGGGCCTTTGATCACCTGCAGAGCGGCGTCGAGCGTATCTGTTCCGCTGGAGAGAAGTCTGTAGCCCTCGTCGAGCCAGTTGTAGCTGTACTCCGAGCACACCATGATGGGAAGCTTGGCGGCGCGCTTGTTGTCGCGGGCAGGCGAGGATTTTTGTGCAGAGGCAATCTTGCCAGCGACTCCCAATGAAACCGAACCGGCCAAAGCTGAACCAATGAAACCGCGACGTGAGATGGACATGCTTTTCTCTCCTCCTGCTAAAGGACAGGTACAGATTTTTCAGAACTGAGAGTTATATCACTCGCGGACGCACTCAGCAGCGGGTACACAAATTTCTTTGGAAGCAAGGTGCAACTACGACGCCGCCAGCATTTGGTTGGTATTGCGGTCTGCTCGGAAACGAAGCAATGCAGCGATGTTTCCGATATTGTCCAGGGTGTCATTGGATGGCAGCAGCACCAAAGAAATGCTGTTACGCACCGCCTTGGGAATGAGGGCTTCGCAGACATCGTCCAGCTGCCGGGTCGCACGTCCACACACAGGACAGTAGGGCACCAAGTGCGAATCCAAATGGCGGCAATTTGTGCATTCCACCGCCCGGGCCGAGTAATCCCGCGACATCAGCAGGCTGTCAACCTCGCCTAATTCGATTGAGCGCAGAACTCTTCGCAACCCGGTAACCCCGCGCCCGTTGCTGCGGGACTCGTCCAGAGTTTCCCGCAACAATGACGCGTGATGCTCCTCCAGGTGCTGACGCCAAATGCGCGTGGCTTCGGCAGCTGCGGCTTCGTTCCGCAGCGAGCCAAGGTCTTGCGAGAACCGGCCAATGACCTTTTTCTGCACATCGGGATGCAGCTGACTCTGCAGCTCAGGCCAGTTGACGTCGTGACACCCGACAATCAACCCCTCAAGTTGCTTGCGCTCGGCAGCGCCCTTCAGGAACTCGGAAACCATGCGGTAGTGACGGCGAGCTTCGTCGTCAGAGTGCCGTTGCGCGTGACCGGCATCGTAGCCGCCAAACCCATCACTATGACCGTGCCGAGGGGCGGGATTCTTGATCGCGCCCTGCTCCTTGATGTCGTCAAAATACATTTCCAGAAATCTTGCGTTTTGCCGGTCAACCAGAGCCACCCAGAGGCGCGGATACTCAGAGAACAGCGAGGCGAGGGGCTTGAGATGAAATCGGCGATTTACAAAAAGACGGGTTCGCTCTCCAGACGGCGGTAGATCGAATTCCAGCCAAAGCTGGCGTCCGGCGCAGGCAAAAACGGCTTTGGCGCGGGCCTGGTTGCCATGAAGGCGTTCCGCCAACTGCAGGATCTTTTGCAAATCGGCAACAACCTCGCGGCTGCGGCCGTTCACCTCCAGCTCTTGAAGGGTACGGCGCACCAAATCCTTGGCTTCGATCGCTTCCTCGCGATGGGATTTGTCCTTAGGCGTGGCTGGCTCGAAATAAAAGCTGACGGCGATTTCGTTCGGGTGGCGGCATTCGAAATCGGCAAGCCGCAGCAGTTCTTCACGAGAAATCATGAAAGCACCTCGCGTTTAGGGCGTTCCAGCTTCCTGAAGGAGCCGGTTTTTCAGGGTGTTGTCGAAGGGAAAGGTCTGGCGCAGCTTTTCACGGGCACGGTCGATCGCCTGCTGCACTTGCTCTCGCGGACGGTCAGTTATAGCCGCAATTTCAGCAATCGAGAAGCCTTCCAGGGCGTGCAAGATGAATGTCTCGCGGTCATGAGGCTCAGCGGCGCCCAACGCAAACTGAACCAGCGCGAACATCTCATCCGTGTAAGCGATCTCTTCAGGAGTTGCAGTTCCGCGGTCCGGGATGCTGCTCTCTGTTGTGAGAGCTTCATCGGGCTGATGAAACTGCATTCGCGGCTCATCGCTGGCCCCCTCGTTACGGCGTTTACGCAATCCGTTGAGATCGACCTCCGACTCCGCTTGCGGGAAATGAGCTTCGAGTTCGTCCATGGACTGGATGGCAAGGCGATAAAACCAGGCTTCCAGCGCGATGCGGTCCGGCTTCTCGATTTTCTCGTCAAGGGCGCGGGCAACGGCTTCATCCACAATTTCGTCGGCGCTGATCGACTCCGGTTGAATCTGTCCGGACAATTCGCGCAGTGAGAGCTGGCGTTCTACGAACAATCGCAAACGGCGGAAGTTGGTATTCACATGCGAACGAACTTCCTCGGCGCTAGCCGTGGTTGGCGGAATGGAAGCGAAGGTCTGTTCAAATGGAACCTCTTGAACGGGGCGTCCCTCAGCGGATCTACGGCGCTTCCAGCGGTGTGAGTTCCGCAGCAGTTCTTTGTGACGGCTGAGTTGGTCGATGAGATCGTCAAATGCGGCTTTTAAAGCTGCTGCGGGAGTCGGAGCTGAGTCCTGGGCGGCCATTTGTCCTGACGGCAAGCGCAGGTTCAGAGAGACGGTGATTCCCTCGCGGGCGGAATTCTGCTCCAACAAGCCCTTCAGGTGAATCAATTCTGGACGAAAGACCTGCAGGCGTTTCTGGATCTTTGCTGTCCAGTGCTGCATTTCTTTATCAATATCAGGAGTCCGTTGGAGCTTGTAGCTGATATGCACATTCATGCCGGCCTCGGATCGGGAGTAGATCCCGTGAAGCTTTTGCTACAGGGCGATTCTACACCCCATGCCGAAGTGAAAAATCAAAATTCGAGCTTGGGAGCGGTGGGGGCCCAACATTACGGGAAATCGGCTCCAGTTGCCTGGAATAAGGGCCTAAATATTTGGATCGACCGAACAACTCGCGATCAGAACAGACATCTAAAGTTGGCTAATGAGGAACTGCTGTTCCATCTACAGGCGTATTGTCGCCATTTTTACCATCGGCATCTCCCTGCTACTGGGCGGCTGTGGAGGCGGGGGAGGAGGGGGAGCGTCCGATCCGCCCGCAAGTGGCCAGATTCCCGTGGTTGCACATGTCTTTGTGTTGGTTGAAGAGAACCATGCATACGAGGACGTCATCGGCAACCCCGCAATGTCTTACACCAACACTCTGGCGCAGCAATATGCACTGGCCACGCAGTACTACGCAGACCGCCATAATTCGCTACCGAATTACTTCATGTTGACGCTGGGTGACCTGGTTACGACTAATGACCTGTTCACTGGACCTGTTACATCCAAAACCATCGTGGACGCGCTCGGCACCGCCGGAAAAACCTGGAAGATTTACGCCGAGAGCTTGCCGTCCGTCGGTTATGTGGGAGACAGCGTCGTCCCCTATGCCAAGGACCATAACCCGTTTGCCTATTTCGACACAGTTCTGAACAGCAGCGCACAAAAGGCCAACATCGTCCCGCTTACACAGCTTCCGACCGATTTGCAGAATGGCACTCTGCCCGACTATGCGATGATCGTGCCCGATCTGGCCAATGACGGGCACGACTGCCCTGGGGAAAGTTCGACCTGCACTGACACTGACAAACTGACGAACGTCGATCAATGGATCAGCACCCACATTTCACCGTTGATTAGTAACAGCGTAATGCAAGATTCAGTTTTGATTTATACGTGGGATGAGTCGAACATCGACGATCTCACTAACGGCGGTGGCCATGTCGCGACCATTCTCATCGGCGGCAAGGTGCGAATGGGATTCAAATCGACCAACATGTATCAGCACCAGAGCACGTTAAAGCTCAGCTTGCAGTTGCTCGGGATAAGCGACTTCCCCGGGGCCGCAGCGACCGTGCCTGATATGACAGAATTCTTCTAATCGGATTTTCCTGACAATTCAGACCGCGACCGTAACCGATGTTTCCGTCCGTGTAACCGGACGGTACAGCGTGTCGCGCTCGACCGGCTCCCGTCCAGCCTCGCGGATGAGGCGAACCAGCTCCTGGCGGCGCATTCCTTGTGGCGTGGTTGCGCCCGCGTCATGATAGATCTTCTCTTCGATCACCGTGCCGTCGAGGTCATCGGCGCCAAAGCGCAGAGCGATCTGCGCGATTTTGGGCGTGAGCATCTGCCAATACGCTTTGATATGGGGAAAGTTGTCGAGCACCAAGCGGCTGACGGCAATCTGTTTGATATCGAGCATGCCGGTGGTTTTCGGCAGGTGCTCTAGCGGAGTGTTATCTGGATGGAATGCAAGGGGAATGAAAGTCTGGAACCCACCGGTTTCGTTCTGCAGAGCGCGTAGCTTCAACAGGTGATCAACGCGATCTTCGTCGTTCTCGACATGACCGTAAAGCATGGTCGCGTTGGACTTCAAACCAATGTTGTGGGCCAGTCGCGCAGTATCGAGCCACTGATCGCCGTCGATTTTGTGATCGCAAATAATGTGGCGCACGCGGTCGGCAAAGATCTCAGCGCCACCGCCGGGAAGCGAATCCACCCCGGCAGCTTTCAACTGTTGCAGGGTTTCCGCAATGGATAGTTTTGCCCGCTTGGCCAGGTAGGCGACCTCGACCATGGTGAAGGCCTTTAGGTGTACCTGCGGAAAACGCTCTTTAAGTCCTGAAACCAGATCGAGGAAATACTGAAAGGGCAGATCGGGGTGCAGGCCGCCGACGATGTGAAACTCGGTAACGGCTTCGCTGTAGCCGGAAGCAGCAGTCTGGAAGGTCTCTTCGAGCGCCATGGTGTATGCGCCTGGCGAATCCTTCTTGCGGCCGAAAGCGCACAAGCGGCAGGCGGCGATGCAGACGTTTGTGGGATTGATGTGGCGATTTACGTTGAAATACGTCTTATCGCCGTGCAGGCGCTCGCGGACGTGATTGGCCAGCCATCCGACTGCGAGGATGTCTCCAGTCCGGTACAACGCAAGCGCGTCCTCAGGACTCAGGCGTTCGCCAGCCAGCACCTTTTCGTGGATAGGCGAGAGACGCGGGTCGTCAGTTTGAAATGGATGCAGTCGAGCCACTTCCTAAATCATACCGCACCCATGACGGGGGTTGCTAAACAGGTGATCGCTTAGGACGTAGTCGACATCCATACTTCAACCCCCCGCACGATTTTGTCCCGAAGCAGCAGATGCAGAGTGTTTATCTCCGTGTAGGGTTCGTTTCTGATCCGCAATTGCGCCTCATGCACGTATTCAAGGCGGTTGCCGTCCTGTCGCGTTGGCTTTCCGAATTCTTGCACAATCAATGAAGCCTTCATTCCTAACCGCAGATTTCTGGGAAGACGAACCCCGCCCGCCGGAAGCTTTTGGCAGCGCTTGTCGATTTGTTGTGATTCGGACACTTCTATCCACTGAAATCCGCCAACTGCACCGCCATCGACTTCGGCGCTCATGAGCCAGAGCACTGAAGAGCTGCCTCCGTCACTAACCTGGTAACAGAGCCATTCCAGAGACTCAGCCGCGTCGCCGCGTTGACCGATTGTGCCACCAAAAAGAGCTTGCACGTCGGTGAGCTTGGTTTCTTCCAGGACAACCTTCAATCCCGAAACATGGAGCTCAACCACAAAGTTCTTCGAGACTGAAGCATTCGGCATGGCCGTCTCTTTGATCAGGGGCGAGGGCTGCCACGAGATGACATGCCGGTTTGACGACTGGCTGCTCGCGTGGGAGATGGCAATCAGAAGCACAAAGACGCAGACTCGCGGACTGAAACAAATCATGGATGGATTGTAAGTTGCGCAAGCCGAGAGCCCGAGAAACTAAAGTAATTCTGGCTGCAGGCGGGCGAGGGTTGCCCGCCCCACACGGCGCGCTCCCCCACACTCACTGAAACAACAACGCCGCAAACGCCGCCAGATTCCGACGCCAGACCATCCACGTGTGCTTCCCCGGAGTCTCGATATCCCTGAAATGCACGCCTTTATCTTTCAACCATGATTTGAAGCGGCGGTTCACCTTGATCAGTTCGTCATCGGTGCCGCAGGCGACCCAAAAGAGCTTCAGTCTTTTGTTTGCGCTCACGTCGAGATTGGGAAACGACTGGTCAAATGCCTTGAAATCCAAACCACCCGAACTGAACGCCCCTATCCAGGCAAACTGCTCAGGATGATTAAGTGCGGCCAGCAGCGATTCCCCGCCGCCCATGGAAAGTCCGGCGACAGCGCGCGAGTCACGGCCCTTCTGCGCTGAATATGCCGACTCTATCTGCGGAATGATTTCGCCCAGCAGCATCTCGGTAAACTGCGTCATATTTCGCCATGTGAGATCTTTATCGTCGGAGAACCCTTTCCTGCCGTTGATCACTTCCATGTCGCCGTAGCCGAGCGGCATCACGATGATCATCGGTTTGGCTTTCCCTTGCGCGATCAGATTGTCCAGAATCACGTTCGCTCGGCCCACTTCCGTCCATCCGCTGGCGTCATCGCTATACCCGTGCAGTAGGTAAAGTACCGGATACTCACGCTTCGCGCTTGGATCGTAACCGGGGGGCGTGTACACGTAAAGATCGCGGTCATCGTTCGCAAGTTTCGAATGATAAAAGTGGTGGTGAACTTCGCCGTGTGGAACGTTTCCCACTTCCCACGGCAGTCCTGCACCGGGCACGTGAACTTCACTCTCTTGAGTCAGCAGATTCGGCTTCATCAGCGAGTTTGAGGGATCTACCAGGCCCACCCCGTCTTGAATAAACGAGTATCCATAAAAATCAGGTTGCAACGGCCCGACCGTCACGCTCCAAATTCCCTGCTCGTCTTTCTGCATTGAGGTGCGGTCGCTGCCTTCCAGATCAAGCTCAACCTTGGCTGCGTTAGGCGAGTGAAAGCGAAAAGTCACGCGTCCATCCGGTTGCACTTCGGGTGAGATAATTTTTGCCGTCGTTTGACCAAGTAGTGTGGACATTAGGAACATTGCGTACAAACCTACAGAGAGCAGGCCTCTCATATTCCTCCATACGGAATCCTTACATTCTGAAAGCGTGCCGCACCATCAGGTCTGCGGCAAGGAAAACGAAGAACACCACGGCGATGACCCCGTTCATGGTGAAAAATGCTGCGTTCAATTTGCTTAAGTCATTTTCTGAAACCAGCGAGTGTTCGTATGCGAGCAGCGCAAAAACAATGACGACCCCAATCATTGCCACCACGCCAAGGCCAAAAACCCAGACCAGTGCCGCCAGCATCGCCAACATGACAAGGTGAAATGCGCGGGCTATCCACAGCGCTTTGCCGATCCCGCAGTAGCGAGGAATGGAATGCAATCCAGCCTGCTGGTCGAAATCGAGGTCCTGGCAGGCATAAAGTACATCGAATCCGCCAACCCAAAAGGTCACCGCAGCAGTGAGCAGAAGAATGCGCGGGTCAAGAGAACCCCGCACGGCAATCCAAGCGGCAGCGGGGGCCATTCCAAGCGCGAATCCAAGTACCACGTGCGACCAGCGCGTCCAACGCTTGGTGTAGGAGTAAAGCAGCAAGATCGCGAGCGCCACCGGCGAGAGAAAAAATGCAATCTGGTTCAACTCCCAGGCCGCAGCCATGAAAATTGCTGAAGAAACGAAAACAAACTTCCAAACGAAATTCGGTGTTAGCAGGCCCGCGGGAAGAGCGCGCATTCGGGTGCGAGGATTGGCTGCGTCGAGTGAAGCATCAGCAAGACGGTTAAATGACATTGCTGCCGATCGCGCCGCGATCATGGCGATGACGATCCAGATCAGTTGATGCACACTTGGCACACCGTGTGCCGCCAGCATAGCCCCGCATAACGCAAATGGGAGAGCAAAGACCGAGTGCTCCCACTTGATCATTTCCAGAGTTGCGCCAAGACTTCTCAGGAGTGGCACGAGAACATTGTAAAGAAAAGTACAGATGCCCTGTTTTGGTGCGCCGTGGTTAGTAACCTTCTGCGCCCACCAGCGGCACGAATCGGCACCCCTCAAGCACTTCTACGATTGGCTTGCCATCGCGCTTGCGAACCAGCTGCAGTTCCTGGGCCTGCGGCGGGCCTACCGGAATGACCATCCTGCCGTTTTCAGAGAGCTGATCAAAAAGGCTTCTCGGCAAGCCGGGAGCGGCGGCGCCAACTACGATAGCGTCGAAGGGCGCGTGTTCCAGCAAGCCGTGACTGCCGTCTCCGACCACGACTCTCACATTGTTCAGACCGAGTCGGACCAAAATTGCTTCGGCACTCTGCGCGAGAGTGGAGTGGCGCTCGATTGAGTACACGTTGCGCGCAAGCTGTCCCAGCAACGCTGTTTGATAGCCCGAACCGGTGCCGACTTCGAGCACAGATTCAGTCCCCTGCAATGATAAAGCCTGCAGCGACACCGCAATGATGAACGGCTGTGAGATCGTCTGCTCTTCGCCAATCGGCAGCGGATGGTCTTCGTATGCCTGCGACCGGTACTCCGGCAAAACAAATTCATGGCGCGGAATCCGCTGCATCGCCTCTAAAACGCGTTCATCCCGAATGCCGCGCTCCCGAAGCTGCACCTGCACCATTTCCGCGCGCTCTCGGGCGAACTGGTCGGACTCGATCGAAAGATTGCGCATAATGGCGTGATTAGGATGCGCGCGAACACCTCTTCGCACAAGCGGCAAGCTGCTTATTCAGGTGCGCATTCAATTCACACTATTGAATTGCATTTATGTACTCCTGCGGTAGTCCCAAAAGTTGCGCCAGTGACCGCAGTTTGGCCGCGTATTCTGGGTTGCGTTCCTCCGGTTTCGGCGGTTCCACCAGGTTGAAACTCAGAACCGGCGACTGAGAGCCGTCACTTAGTTCTATCAACACGGCTTCTGGCCGATATGCTTGAACACTCGTTTCAGAATAGAGCTGGTCGATCTCAGCATGAGTGAGCGACATCACAACTCCATACGCGCGAGAGTGCGCATCACGAATCAAGCTCGCACGCTGCCCGATGCGAAGCGCAAAACCAGGAGCGCATGCCTGGCGCACGTTCTCGGGGTGCACTCCTTTTGAGCGCAGAAGATCAGCGTCCATGAACAATCCATAAAAGAACACATCAATGCGACGCGCCGACATGAAACTTCCTCCTGATCTACAACGTCTCGTTTTTCCTAGCGTTTCCTACGCCGAATCTTCACATCGAAGCTGACCACTCCATACTGGTCGCGTATGGCGACGATAGAAACATTGCGCGAAAGATTGTATTCGGCGCGGATAACCTGCTGCGAGGTCTGGGCGACATCGGTGGTATAGGCGATGGTCAGGTTGTCCTTGACCTGTTGTTCGATCGTGACGGCGGGTCCAGTCTGGGTAGGCGATGTCTCAGTCGCCAGTCCCTGTGGATCAATTTTTATACTGCTGTTTCCGAACAGGCGCTGGGTGCGGTTGTTGAGGGTTGCATTCAGGGCTGCGGTCAGCATTGCCGTTGACGCCTGCTGGCTAAAAACCGATTGGTTCGTTTGCTGCAATTGCGCCGAGGTCTCGGATGTCTGACCAAAGGCAAGCAACGTGATGATGTCGGCGGTAGGCAGCGGCGGCTCGGAGCGGTAATTGAGCTTAGGCTTATCTGCTGGGCCGGTCATGGAAAGGGTAATGTCGTAATCACGCACGCGAGTTGTAGCTTCGAGATCAAGGAATGGTGTGGTCACGGCAGGATTCGAAAACGTAACGCCGCCGCGCTCCAGGCGATACTTGGTGCCGGTGAAGTATGCTTCGCCTTCGAAGATGTCGGCGCGTCCAAGCAGCACCGGCTTGGCGGCATTCCCGCGGACCCGCAGGTCGGCATCGCCGCGCAGCCGCAGAACGCTGGTCTGCATCTGCAACTCGGGCGCAGTCACCACGTGGAGATCGAGCCGGATCTTGTTCAGCACGGGATCGGTTTGCGGCAAACTGGAGGCCTGAATTGTGCGCTCCAGGTATGCCCCGAAATCAAACCCGGGAGTCACTCCGACCTTTGTGATCATGATGTCGCCGGAGAGCAGCGAACCCGCGGAACTTCCTGACCAGCGCAATGTAGCGTTGGCGGTCGAACTCACACCCGGCGGATAGCGCAGGCGAACTGAGTCGGCGGTGGCGCTGAGATCAAAATTGATTTGCTTTCCAACCAGCTCCGCATGGCCGCTAAAGTTCACAGTGCCCCCACCGGTGCGCGCATGCAGGCCTTGGATGGAAATCTGATTTTGACTGAACAGGAGTATGCCGTTCATTTCGGTGAGCGCGCTGGGCAGATTTACGTCCGAAACCGCCCCGTTCTCGAGCTGGAGTTTTCCTTTAACCAGAGGCGAATCCCGGGTCCCCGTAATGGTCGCTTCTCCGGTCAATGTCCCTGATCCACTGAAATCGCGGTCATAGCTTTGGATCATCTGGAGACCGACTGTGCCCCGTGCTTTGAAGTCGAGGGCGCGCGCGCCTGATAGCTGCATGGATCCGCTGCCCGAGAAATCTGTATTTTCACCAACAATGTGCAAGCTGTCGATTTTCAACTCTTCAGCCGTCAGAGTAAACCGGATAGGACCGTCATTTCGAAGTTTTATTTGCTCAACATCTGCGTAAAAATCGGTCAGGTTACCGGAGAGCCTCAGTTGCTGAGGACTACGCAGCGGGCCTTCCAGGACGAGATCGCCGGCGACGGCGGAATGTCCGGTGATGTGGCCATGCAGATAGGTCTCAATGAAGGAATCCACATCCAGTCGGGCGAAATGCAAATTGATGTGCGCCGGCCATAGCTCGCGCAGGTGAACGTTCCCATCAATTACTAGTTCGGCGTTTTCGAAATCTGAGTGGCCGGTCAAGCGCAGCTCCGGACCCTGGGTGACAGCGTCAATCAGGTAATCGCCGGCCGTTTCCTCATTCAGCGTAACCTTGCGCAGGTGAAGGTGCGCACTAACGTCAGGCTCGGCAGTACTGCCGGATGCTTCGGCGAAAAAGTCGAGCTTCCCTCCAACACGGATTCGGGACTTCTCCATCGGCGAGAACTCGGCCAAATCGAAATTTGTTCCTGTCACGCTGAGCCGGATGGTTCCAGCTGAGAAGTTATATGCTCCCGAGCCCCGAAGCTGCGCCTCCCCTCGCACCACCTGCAGGTCTTTGAAGAGCGCTTGTCCCACGTGAAACTGGACAAACGACGTTGCAGAATCGAAGGCATGACCGTCAATGGCGCCGTTGACTAAGTTGATTGTTCCTTGGCCTTCAGGCTTTGAGATTGTTCCAGCAAACTCACCGGCACCACTGAACTGCCCTCGAATGCTGACGTGAACTCCGGCCAGCCTGGCGAGCAGGACGGCATCGGCATTCTGGAGATCGGCCCGCAGGTGGATGCCGCTTTCAGGGGTCGTATCCCAGGCCAGCAGCCCAAGCGTTCCGTCCAGTTTTATGGTGGTGGGACCACTGCGGAGGACTGCATTGTGAGCCGACAGCATCCGGGATGAAAGTTGCACATCGGATACCAGCGAGTCCCAGTGGACACGCTCCGGGCGTGGCGCTCTTGTTGGAATCAACGTGTCGAAATCTTGAATTTGCACGTTGCCCGCAAAAATCGGACTGGAGAAGTCGCCGCTGACGGTGCCGTTGAACATGCCGCGGCCATTCACTGCGATTGGCACTCCCGCCGGGAACCAGGCTGCGCTTAGAGGCTGCCACTCGCGCAAATCTGACGAGGAAAACGAGAATCTCATCTGGGATGCAGAAGACAATGCGCCCGAAGCATGCAACTGGGTTGCCGGCGTGTTGGCAGAGAAGTTCGCAATCTGAAGGTGAGCGGGACGCACAGCATACGTTCCCTGGAAACTTGCTACGAGAGGAATCTCTCCTTGACGAACACGATCGGGCTTCTTCACTTCAAGCGCCGCTGTGATTTCAGCGTCGCGTATTGAGTGCTTCCATCGCACCTCCGAGGTGCCGGAAAGATTGCCGGCGAATTTGAGTTGATTTACCGGTCGAAATTGCGGGCCCAGACTGGCCAGAAGTTCGGCGAGCATAAGATCGTTCACTTTGAGCTTGAGAGCTCCTGATTGTTCTTTGTTTGAGCGCTTTGTCGGCGTTGGCAGTTTTTGCCAGTCAGAAATTTCTCCTTCTGCCGTGAACCGTCCGCCAAAGACTGCGCCTTGCACGTGCGAAGCTGAAAGCTTCTGTGGATCGATCGCAAATTTCCCCTCCGCCGTCGCATTTTTCAAAACGACCGACTGGTTGCGTAATGAGAGTTCCTTCACGTCGAAAGAGCCTGCAGTGGAAAAATCATTCCGTGACCATGAACCATCTGCCTTAATCTCAACACGCCCCGCTTTAAGAGTGGGCGCGCGCGCGATAGCTGCGGCTTGCTGAAGATCCAGCACCAGATCGTAGCTCCCCTTGAAGACTGGGTTGCTCAAGCTGGTGACAGTACCTTTAGCATGCAGCTGCGATTTCTCCGAACTCAGGCTCAGAGATCTGATCTCGATGGCACTGCTGTTGATGGTGAAGTTAGCCTGACCCGTCCAGACCACGGGACGCAATCCGTCAAATTGCGTTTCAGCTTTGCCTACGGACACAGCGCCGGAGTATCGGCGATGCAAGAATGAATAGTCGAGGGTTGCAGAAACATCGTTGGTGACGAACTGCAGGGGCAGCGGCTGGTCCTGCCAAAGCAGCTCGCCGTCCTTAACGTCGAGGCGGTCGATTCCAATCGAGAACAGCTGCTCGAAGTTTCCGGCGCTTTGCTTCGGGCTGGGTTGGTTCGTGCTTCCATCCGGATAGAAGATCACATGCACAACTGGATGGCGGAGGCTGAGAGAATGGAAAGCAATCCTGGCGCCCAACACGGAGGAGAGGTCGACGATCGCGCTCAAACTATCTACGTGGACGAGCGGAATCTCACCCGGGCCCTCCCGCCCATGAATTGTTAAGTCCCGCACCTCAACCAGAAAACGCAAGGGCACAACGTGAAAACTGCCCAACTCGGCGCGTCCGCCAGTCGCCCGCTCGATTGCAGCCACGAGCCTTGCTCGCACCAAGTTCTGGAAAGAATCCGTGGTGACATACCAGAGAAAAGCGGAAACCAAGAGCGCGAGCAGTAGGCTGGCCAAAAAGAAGTACTTCGTAAAGCGACGCAGATATGTAGTGAACCGGCTCATTGCGAGTCCCGCGATTCCGCCGGTTGAGGTGCAACAATCTGAATCTGGCCCTGCGCCCGCAAGCTCTGCAGCCACGAACTGAGCAACTCATTCATTTTCTGCTGGACCAGCAACTCACGGATCTTAGGCGTGGCCTCTTGCAAGGAAACATGCTCGCCGCTTGAAAGTTTCGGGAGGATTTCTTTCTTGTAGTAGTCTTCCTCTGCAGCGGTGTCGATTTGAATTGAAGGACGAAGCCGCGCGTCGACTAATCGCAAAGCGTTGAGTTCCATCTCAATGTGAGCTGCGACCTGCGACTCGGGAATTCCGTAGCTCCGTAACCCTGCCTCCCACGACTCGTGACTGTGCTCCTGCGAGTATTGCTGCTTGAGTTGGTCCATCTGTTTAGCAATCTCTTCAGCGCCAGCCGGCTTGAAATCTGTAGCGCCCATTTGCTCTCGCAACAACTCCTGGTCAATCAAGCGCTCAAAGGTCGCGCGCCTATCTTCTGCGCTGAGATCGTGCAGTGAACGGCCTGACATGAAGCATTCATAGCGCAGCTCATCATCCCAATCGCTCGCGAGAATGGCGTGGCCGTTGACGGTGGCGACCATCTGATCGAGGATTTCGCCAGCCCTGAGACGAGTCGTCGTCAGCAAAATCAGAGCAACAAATAAGTAACGCTTAAACATCAGAATGTCTGCCCAATACTAAAGTAAACGTTGAAGGGACTGGTTTGCCTCGTTCCAACAAAAACTGATTGTGAGAAATTGGGGAAGACTGTGGGATTCAGGTTATAACCCAGATCAAAACGGACTGGGCCAACTGGAGTCTTGTAACGAATGCCCAGCCCGATCGCATGAGAAATATAGTTGTAATTGCATAACGCGGCGCCCGAGCCCGGCATGAACGGCGAATTCACTGGCTGAGTACAGGAGGCCTTGTTCTGCTTCCAATGCAATAGGTTATCAAGCATACGTCTTCCGTCGGTGAAGACGTTCCCCATGTCGTGGAAAATAGCGAAGCTCATGTTGTCCTGGACGAAAGGGAGCGTAGGAGGAGGAAAACGCAACTCGATGTTATTCAGAAAAAGCCCGGTACCGCCGAGAGGAAAGCCAGTGAGCGGATCACGCGGCCCCGCCTGATTTAGCCCAAAACCTCGATGCGAGTTCCCGCCTCCCATGAAAAAGCGCTCGGGGAGCGGAATCTGGGTCAGGTTCGTTGGAGGCGTAAAACCCGGTTGCGTGATGATGGTGTTTGAAAACGGATTCTCTAGGCCCAGTCGCGTGGAGCGGGCAAAGACCAATTCCCTCGTAGACCCTCGCTTCTTCCCGAACGGATGGTACGTGGAATTCTGGGCGAGGATGTGGCTGAAGTCCGCCTGCGAGCCGAAATAACTGCTGGCCACACCGGCATCAACCGTGATGTAACTTCCGCGCGTGGTTTCCAAGTCGTTATCTCGGTGGTTGCGAATATAGCCAAACCCCGGCTCTCCCAGGCGCACAGGTTGGGACAATAATGGAATTTCTTCGGGGCTGAAAGTATTGTTCTGGTTTAGAAACGCTCTCACGAAGCGATAGTTGAAACGGTAATCCAATACGGCTGAGGATGAACCATCAGCTTTGCGTGCAATAACCTGCTCGGCCTGAGTAACGCCCTCCAGCCTCTGTGAAGTAAACGTGGTTACTTCGACGGTGTGATCAAAGAATGCGGTGAAGGTCAATTTCCAGTCTGGACTGTTGAAAAATTGCGGCGCTTCATAGCTGATCAATCCCCTCTGCTGCAAGCCGCCTATTCTGGATTCGAAAGTGATGGTGTGATGGCGGCCGAGAAAATTCAGACGGGAAGCATCAAACGAAACCAGTGGACTGATGCCGGCAGAGCCTAGCGGCTGATTGCTCGAATTGCTGGGTTGCCCAGTCTGAAACTGAAAGCCAGCGCCGTAAGTGAACGTGTAACGCTTGGCTTCCCGCAGCTGTACCAAAACATTTTTGCGGGGCTCGACTCCTTCGGGATTCTGTACTGCAGTATCCACCTGGCTGAAGATCCCAAGGTCATAGAGTTTCTGCTGCGTCTCCAACAGGCTGCTTTGGCTGAGTGGGTCCCCGGTCTTCATTTGCAGTTCACGGTCGATGACGTATGGTCTGGTGAACTCGCGTCCGGCTACCAGAACGCGGTCAACATAAGTGCGCTCACCTTCATGGATATTAAAGACAACGTCCATCTTATTGTCGCCGCCAGGTTTGGCCGCCGCTTCAAAAGTGGCGTTGGGAAATCCACTATTGAAGTAGAAATTGAGCAGGATGTCTCGGTCCTGAGCAACGTTTACATCGGAGAATGGCTGTCCCGGTTGGGTATTCAGCGGAGGAAATGAATCCACAGGCTGGGTGGTGTTGCCGACGATCTGCAGCGAACCGACTAGAGTCTGCGGGCCCTCGGTGATGTGCACAAACACCGCAATTTGGTTGTTGGCTCCCTGGTAATCATCTTCGGCGTTACTTTCAACTTTTACTTGCGCAAAACCGTTGGCGCGATATTTGTTCTCAATGTCTCGAACATCGCTACGTAACAGCGCTTCGCTGTAACGTCCATGCAGAAGCAGAAGGTTCTTGGGTTGGACCTGCATGGCGGTGTGAAGGTCTTCCTCACGGAAGTACTTGTTGCCGGTGATTTCAACTTTGACGACTTTGTGCCTTTCGCCGGGGTCGATGCTGTATATGACACGCAGCAGGTTGTGATTTGGATCGGATTCGCGTTTCAGGTTCACCGCCGCGTCGAAATAACCGCGTGACTCCATGTAGGTCAGCAGATTACGTTGGCCTTCGTTCAGCAAGTCGTCATCGAGTGCGCTTTCTTCGTACACGGGAATATTGCGACGGATGCTGCCCTTGCTGAGATGGAACCCTTCGACCGAGATTTGGACCAAAGGACCGGAATCAACATCGAGAGCGAAGTCGACGGCGTTACTTTCAGGCTGGTATTGCCGTTCTGCAATCGCCGCCTGCGCCAGCCAACGATCGCGCTTCTGGTATTTCTTTCGAATTCGGTCGATAGCATTGGTGGCGGTCTGCGCGGTAACCGGATCTCCCGGATGCAAATGGGCGATATCTTCTATCTGCCCCAAGGAAAAAATACTCTTTCCCCGAAGCGTGACTTTGCCGACGTGCGCCTGCGGCCCAGGGCGGATGCGGAAAGTGAGTTCCACCTGCTGGGTCTCAGGCATTTCATCTTGGCTGTGAGAGACGCTGGCGCGGTAAAATCCGTTTTCCTGCAGCAAGCGCTGGATGTTCTGATTCGCCCGATCGACTTTAGCGGAAGTAAGCAGCTCACCCAGCTGCAGCTTGGAGGCATTTGCGATTTGCGATTCGGTCGGATGAGGGGGGCCTCCCTCAATAGCCAGCTTGCCGACGAAGAAATTTGCGCTGGTGACGAAGGAGAGCGCCACCGTCCCGTCGGCCAGGCGATCACACTCGGCCCGCAAGCTGGCGAGTCGGCCGCTGGCAAACATCGCGCGCAGCGCAGCCTGCAGCCCCTGGCGGTCTAGTTTCTCGCCTTCGTGCAGAGAGACGAGCGCGCGTACGGTTTGCTGGTCCGAGGAATTAACGCCAGGAAAATCAATTTTCTCAATCACTGCACCGAAGCAACTGGACCGCTCCAAAGATGAAGGACTCTGCTGCTGTTCTTGTTCCCCAAGCGGTCGTGTGCGCGACCACAGGGTCCCCGGCGTCAGGCACGAGGCAATCACGGCGATTGCAAGAACACGGGTGAAACCCCTTTTACGCAAAAAGGCTCCTACGCGAGAATGACAGATACTGTAAGGTACGGTGCCCGCTCAGCCGCGGCATTCGCATTGCTCCGACCATCGCCACTTATAATAAATGTCCGCTCGCCGCACGATGATGGACGCGCTGGTTCGGCGGCCTGATTGGGGCTTTCGCTTGCACACTGATGTCAAACCCGAAATGGACGAAAGATATTCGCGGCAGGTGCTGTTTGCAGGTATTGGCCGGGAGGGCCAACAGCGCCTACTCGAGTCACGAGTTGCGATTGTGGGGTGCGGAGCGACCGGGTCTGCGCAGGTCTCGCTGCTGGCGCGCGCTGGGGTCGGGACCTTGCGGATCATTGACCGCGACTACGTAGAGCCCAGCAATCTTCAACGACAAACGCTTTTTGATGAAAAGGATGGGGAGGACTCAGTACCGAAGGCTATTGCCGCGGCACGGAAGATTGCCACTTTTAATTCCCAGATCGTGGTGGAACCACGGGTGAACGATCTGACGCCCGAGAACATTGAAGATTTGCTTGCCGGCGTCCAGCTGATTCTCGACGGGACCGATAATTTTGAAACTCGATATCTGATCAACGACTACGCGGTAAAGTCTTCCCTGCCCTGGATCTATACGGCAGCGGTTGGAGGTTACGCCGCGACCATGAACGTGCTGCCTGGCGAGACTGCCTGCCTGGCTTGCATTTTTCCTGAAAGTCCGACCGGCTTGGTCGAGACCTGCGACACTGCGGGGATTTTGAATTCGGCCGTGAATCTGGCTGCCTCGCTCGCATCCACAGAGGCAATCAAATTGTTGGTTGGCGCCCGCGAGCAATTGCGGCGGACACTGGTTTCGTTTGACCTCTGGCGCAACCATCGTGCGGAAATTTCAAGCGACAAACCGCGCCCCGAGTGCATGACTTGCGGACGAAGGGAATTTCTCCATCTGGCGGGTGAGAGCCGTCCCCACATTACGCTCTGCGGAAGAAATTCGGTACAGATTCATGAACATCATCGGCCAATCGATTTGGCTGAGATGAGCGATCGTTTGAAGCCTCACGGGTCGGTTCGTCGCAATGACTTCATCCTGAAATTCTGGAAGGAACCTTTCGAGATGACATTGTTTCCCGACGGCCGCGCCATCATCAAAGGAACGACCGATACGGCAGTGGCGAGGAGTCTGTACGCAAAATACGTTGGGGCATGAGGACTTGAAAAGCTGCCAAAGCCGCACTCGATCAGCCGGCCTATCCGCGAAATCACAGAAAAGCTCCACTCGTATAATTAGCGGCTGATCATGAGCGCAGCACAGACGATCGGCTGGCTCTTTGACGGACAGCGTGGGCCGGGCGGCCGCCTGATCCCACGATGGCTGTTTCTGCGCGCGCTAGGGCTGATTTACTTCTCCGCATTCTTTTCCCTGGTTTTCCAGATTCGCGGTTTGATCGGCCCCGAAGGCATTCTGCCTGCAGCTTCTTACTTGCAACAACTTTCGAAGGCTCTGGGGCACTGGGAACGAATTCGGTATGCGCCGACCTTGCTGTGGCTTGGGAGCGGTCCACACCTGCTGCTCGGCTTGTGCTGGATTGGGATGCTCGCCTCCGTCGCGCTGGTCTTGAATATGTGGCCACGGGGCATGCTGGTAATTTGCTTTGTCTGCTTTCTTTCGTTCATTGGCGGGGCGCAGGATTTTTCGAGTTACCAGTCAGATGGAATGCTGCTCGAAGCGGGCTTCATTTCTTTGTTCTTTGCCCCACCTGGATTTCTGCCCGGGTTGGGGCAACTGCACCCTCCGTCTCGCGTCTCGCTGTTCCTGCTGCAATGGGAATGGTTCCGAATCTACTTTCAATCTGGCGCGGTCAAATTGTTGAGTGGAGATCTCGAATGGCGACACTTCACCGCTATGGACGATTACTACCAGAACGGTCCTTTGCCAACCTGGATCGGCTGGTACGTGCAACAACTGCCGCACAAGTTTCACGCTTTCACCGTCGGCGCAACATTGGTCATGGAACTCGGATTGATTTGGATGATGTTCTTTCCCCGGCGGTGGAGAATCGTTTTATTCTTCCTCGTCACGATCTGGCAGGCCGTGGTAATCCTGACCGCCAATTATGCGTTTCTCAACTATCTGGTGCTGGTCATGGGCATTTTGCTGCTGGATGACCGTTTCATCGCACGCGTCCTGCCGAGTGGCTGGAAGCGGCACTTGATTGATTACGCCGGTAGCGATCTTGCGCTTGCGGCAGAGCCGGAACGCAACGGCGCTCCTCCAGAGGCGACAGTGGCGTCGTCAGGAAATGTTCCGCTGGCGGCTTGGCGTGAGAACGTGTGGCATCACTGGCGCGCGATCAAGCTCGCGGTGAGTGCAGTGATGCTGACATGGATTTTTTACGCAACCACAACGGAGTTAATACTGATGTTCACCCGAGTGCCACTACCGACTTCGCCGATAGTCGCGCTTGAACCTTTCCGAATTGCCAATCAATACGGGCTTTTCGCTGTCATGACTCAAGGGCGTTACGAAATCGAATTTCAGGGTTCGTTTGACGGCCAGAACTGGACCGCGTATCCGTTCCGCTACAAGCCGCAAGCACCGAATGAAGCACCGCGAATCTATGCGCCTTACCAGCCGCGCTTCGATTGGAACTTGTGGTTTGCGTCCTTGAGTTCGTGGCGGGAGTCGCCGATCGTTCCGAACACAGAAGTTCGTCTGCTGGCAAACGATAAAGATGTACTCTCGTTGTTCGGAGGCAATCCGTTTTCTAGCCGGCCGCCGCAGCAGGTCCGCGCAGTGCTGTGGCAATACTGGTTCACAACTCCGGCTGAAAAGCGTGCGACCGGGAATTGGTGGCGTCGCGAGTACCTTGGCTTGTACGCGCCAACTTTGACTCGCGAAGCTGATGGAAACATCAAAGTGACTGAATGGCCCAATGTCGCGCCGCGGCAATAAGCAAAGCTCAGATCCAGCACACGATTGATTGACGATGACCGGTTCGAACAGAAATGCGTACGTGGTTGGCTCCGGCCCAAATGGGCTGGCGGCCGCGATCACGCTCGCGCAAGCGGGGTTCCAGATCGAGGTCTTGGAAGCCGAGGCCATTCCGGGCGGAGCGGCCCGAACTATGGCGCTCACCCTTCCCGGATTTCTGCACGACTTCGGGTCCGCCGTGCATCCGCTGGGAGCGGGATCTCCGTTCTTCTCTTCCCTGCCCCTCGCTGACTTCGGACTGCAATGGATCCACTCTCCTGCGCCGCTTGCACATCCCTTCGACGATGGAACCGCAGTCGTACTCGAGCGCGACTTGACGGAGGCAGCTTCGGCGCTCGGCGAAGACGGCCGCGCCTGGCGCAAAATGGTCCAGCCATTCGTTGAGCACTGGACAGAGTTCGCGCCGGATGTTCTCAGTCCAATGCCGTCGATTCCTAAACATCCCTGGTTGATGGCGCGCTTCGGCTTTTCCGCGCCGGCGTCGGCACGAACGATTGCGCATCGCTTTCATAACCAGCGCACGCAGGCACTTTTCGCCGGAATGGCGGCGCATTCATTTCTCGGCCTTGACCAACCCATAACCGGGTCATTCGGCCTGATGATGGCTATTCCGGCACACGTGGTTGGGTGGCCAATTCCACGTGGCGGATCACAATCGCTCACCCGGGCTTTGATTGGTTATCTGGAGAAGCTCGGCGGGAACGTGAAAACTTCGTCGCGGGTCGACAATCTCGATTCGCTTTCAGATCGTGATGTGATTCTGTGCGACGTCACGCCACGCCAGCTTCTACATATGGGGCGTAACCGCTTTTCGCGTGCTTACACGCGCCAGCTAGAGAAGTACAGGTATGGACCGGGCGCGTTCAAAGTCGACTACGCACTCTCCGCGCCGATTCCCTGGAAGGCGCATGAGTGCACACGAGCTGCGACTGTGCACGTCGGGGGAAGTTTTGACGA
>Ga0075426_10000872_pt1 | contig 21271 bp, 19 predicted proteins | sample SoiMethybrSBSTD5_FD_75304 | JGI IMG/M metagenome (GOLD analysis project Ga0075426, IMG submission 75304) | Bulk soil microbial communities from a Populus tree surrounding site in Tennessee, USA - Soil MetaG P. TD hybrid SBSTD5 | ecosystem: Environmental > Terrestrial > Soil > Tree plantation...
GTGCAGCTCGTCGAGCGCCGCTTTGCCCCGCGGACGTCGCCCCGGACGAATGTCGCAGATCAGCGCCTTGGTTTCCATGATGCGCACATTGGGCTCTTCCGAGATCGCCAAGAGATCGTTGACGGTGTCGCCCACGGCAATGCCGCGGCGACCCCAATGGTAGGGCAGTCCGACCTGGTGCACGCGCTTTCCTTCAACCATGAAGGGCCGCATGCGTGGAGTGACCAGCACGCGAGCTTCGATGATTCCGCGCGGGCTCATGATGGTTGCATATCCCCCATGTTCAATCCCAAGCTCCTGTGCCATTTCGGGAGAGATCTCGCAGAACAGCTCCGGCTGCAGCTCGGCCAGATGCGAGAGCGTGCGGCTCATTCCTCCTGCGGTGTGATGCTCGGTCAATCGGTACGTCGTGAGCACGTGCGGGAAGCGCTTGTCGTAAGGGAAGCCGTAAGCGTTGTCGGGCCGCTCCTTCTTTTTAGCTGGCGGATTGTGGGGATGCTTCGGATACAGCTCGTTCTTGACTACCGGCTCCAGCGGCTCGTAGTGCGTCGGCAGCGGACCATCTTTTAGCCCGCTCGATACCCATAACCAGCCCACGCCGTCAGGATGCAAAATGAACGGCTTGTCGCCACCTATGGCCTTCATTCCTTCCGCGCCCGGCTCAGGTCGGTAGTCAGGAGCGACGTCTTTCTTGAAGTCAGGAACATCTTTGCCCGTCCACTCTCGCTTATTCTCATCCCACCACACGAGCTTCTTGCGCTCACTCCACGGCTTGCCGTCAGGACGCGCCGATGCGCGGTTGTAGAGAATGCGCCGGTCCGACGGCCAGGAAAATCCCCACCCGTGGCCGAGATAGTCGTGCGACTTGCGCATGTTGGAGATATTGTGTCCCGGTTTAGGATGGACACCGGAGTAGATCCAACAGCCGCAGGCGGTGCTGCCGTCGTCCTGCAGCTCGGTGTATTCGCTGACGAGGTTTCCGGTGTCCGTGCGATAGCCGTTGATCTCGCAAACCACGGCATCAACCTTCGGCTCGCGAATCGCGCCCTCGGTCGGATAGTCCCAGGTGAGCGCCTTCAGGCCGGCATCGCGTTTTCGACGGGAACCTTTGACCTTGTCCTTCATGCGGCGGCCAAGGTGATACATGAACCAGGTTTCGCTGCGGCAATCGCCGGCAGGCTCGACGGCCTTTTCATGGAACTGCAGGAGACGTTGGGTGTTAGTGAAGCTTCCTTCCTTTTCGACATGCGATGCCGCAGGAAGGAAGAAGATCTCTGTGGCGATGTCTTCTGTCTTCAACTCGCCGCGCTCGATCTCCTGCGAGTCATACCAGAACGAGGCAGTTTCGGTTTCGACGAAATCACGCACCACCAGCCATTTCAGTTTGCTAAGCGCGGTTCGTTGAAGTCTTCCGTTTGCGGCTCCGACTGCGGGATTCTGGCCCATGATGAAGAGACCTTCCATCTTGCCATCCTGCATGTCGAGCCAGTAGCCAGACTCGGAGTGGTCGCCGGTGACGCGCGGAAGCCATCCGAAGCCAAATTCGTTGTCTTTCGTTGCTGCCTTGCCGTACCAGGCTTTGAGGAAGCTGACGATGTACTTCTCGAAATTGCTCCACCATCCGGCTTTGCTGCGATGACGCTTGATGTATTGATCGAGACTATGGGCATCGCTTTCCCAAAATGGCATGGGAAGATAGCCGGGCAAAATGTCGTAGAGAGTGGGAATGTCGGTTGAGCCTTGAATGCTGGCGTGACCACGCAGCGCGAGAATTCCTCCGCCGGGTCGTCCGATATTTCCCAGCAGAAGCTGAAGGATGGCAGCCGTACGAATAATCTGGACACCATTTGAGTGCTGCGTCCAACCAACCGCGTAGCAGATTGCTCCCGTCTTGTCCGGGCCCGACGCGTTCGAGAATACGTGCGCAACCTTGAGGAATTGTTCCTTCGGCACGCCGCATACGCGCTCCACAAACTCAGGCGTGTAGCGCGCGAAATGCCGCTTGAGGACATTGAAGACGCACATTGGGTGCTTGAGGCTGGGATCGGTCTCGTGCTTCGTCAGGTCGCCGGCTTCTCCGCCGCGATCCTTGCCGTGTCCACCACCGGCGCTGGCATGTCCGGGTTTTACTGCGTCGCTGTGCTCCGGTTCTCCTTTGTAAAGCCAGGTTTCCGGCGAGTATTTCTTCTCTTTCTCATCCCAACCTGAGAAGACGCCATCAAGGTCATCGGGCAGCTTCACATCGTCGCGCAGAATCGTCGCTGCATTCGTGTAATGAACGACATACTCACGGAATTCTTTCCCGTGCTCAAGCACGTAGTGAATGAGACCGCCGAGGAAGGCAATGTCGCTGCCGGAGCGCATCGGCACCCACACATCCGACATCGCAGAAGTGCGCGTGAACCGTGGATCAACGTGAATAACTTTCGCGCCTCGTTTGCGTGCTTCAATCACCCACTGGAATCCGACGGGATGGTTCTCCGCCATCGACGATCCCATGATGAGGATGGCATCTGAATTGGCAAGATCCTGCTGAGCCGTGGTCGCGCCGCCGCGTCCGAATGAGGTTCCCAAACTGGGAACCGTCGAGCTGTGTCATATACGGGCCTGGTTGCTGATACACACCATTCCCAGGCCGCCGCTGAATAGCTTTTTGATCAGGTAGTTCTCTTCATTATCGAGAGTCGCGCCGCCGAGATGACCGATGGCCTTGGTCTGCATCACCGGATGGCCGTCTTTCTCTTCTTCAAACGTATCTTCGCGCGACTTCCACAGCCGGTCGGCGATCATATCCATCGCCTGCTCCAAATCGAGCGACTCCCATTCGCGGGAGTATGGCCGGCGATACTTGACCTTCATTTCACGCGTAGGGCTCGTAATAAGCTCGAAGCTGTCGGCGCCTTTGGGGCAGAGATGCCCTCGCGAAATCGGCGACTCGGGATCGCCCTCAATGCTGATCAGCTTGCCATCTTTGTGAAACGCGAGCTGCCCGCAACCAACGCCACAGTACGGGCAGACGGATCGAGCCACCTCCGCGCCATCAAACTTCGGCTTGAGATTGCGGGTGCGCTCACTCATCGCCTCCGGCCCAGTGCCATCGGCGCCAGTCTTGATTTGCTGCACCAGAGGCCAATTTGAGAGCAGATCCTTGAGCATGAGACAGTCCTCCACCCAGCAACTATGATGAGAGGATTGCCACCGGAGCCGGGTTGTTCATGCACCTGCGGGTGCAAGTTGTATATGCGCCAGATGAACGGCGTCTGTGGCGATTCACGTCAATTTTGGCCTGGAAATAACAACGGGAAGAACTGTCCCTCGACCTTGTTGCCGCGGGGAATGGCCGGCACTCCATTCAGCAGAGGTTCGTCGGTAGCGGACTGAACTCCATCGCGCATTAGTTTGATCACCGTTGCCCGACGTGAGCGGCTGGAGTGGTTGGCGAATGATCCGTGCACGAGGCGCGGATGATGGAATGACGCCTCGCCTTTCTTCAGCTCCACGGCAACTGGACTCTTGAACTGCTGCTTTTGTTCTTCATTCAGCACGGCGTTAATGGCATCCATGTCGCCTGCGAGTCCCGTAATGGGAAGATCGGGCCAGCGGTGGCTGCCCGGGATGTATCGCAGACAACCGTTTTCGCGTGTGGAATCGTCGAGACCAATCCAGCAGGTGAGGTGAGCGAGAGGCTGCGTGCGCGTCCAGTACGAGTAGTCCTGATGCCAGGCTACCACTCCGCCGTGATGGGCGGGTTTGCAGAAAAGCTGATCGTGCCAGAAGCGCACCGGACCATCGAGCAACTGTGAAGCTGGAACTGTGAATGCCGGACTCCAGAGTAGGTCGTGAAATCCCGGTGTGATTCGCCACGCTCCCAGTGCGTGGAAGAGAACGGTATTCGGGTCGCTCGACTGGTTCGAGTGATATTCGTAGAAGAGGCGGTGTCCGGATGCGAGGATTCCGCCAATCCCGCTAGCTCCTGGCGAAGCGTTTCGACCTGCTGGTCATCGAGAATACGAACGCCGCTCAGATAGCCGCTCTCGCGGAAACAGCGCACCTGATCCTCATCTAAGCGGTAATTCGCAATTTCGCCGTTCGTGCGATTGAGAAAATTGCTGACGGGCTTATGGTCGAGTGAGAGATCCCGGATCATTCGACGAAGTGTACTGCAGATCGAGAAAAGAACCGTCGGCGGTTCCGTCAAACGAAAGAACCTAGTCCTCGCGCACCGTTGTCATCTCCTGCGGTGGATCGCCGCCTGCGTATGCCTGGGCAATGATCAGCCGCCGAGCTTCACCTCGTAGCACCGGCAGGCGCGAGCCGAACCAGATTGATCCCAGAACTGAGCAGAAGCCGCCAATCGCCACAGTAAGGGGTGCGCCGATGCGGTTCGAGAGCCCGCCGGCCAGCAGTGCGCCCAACGGAGCCATGCCCATCATCATCATGGAGTACACCGACATTACGCGGCCGCGGAGCCGGTCTGGCACCATGGATTGAATGAGCGTGTTCGTGGATGCCATCTGCACCATCATGAACATGCCGACAGGGATGAGCAGCGCTGCCGAAACCCAGAACATTCGCGAAAAACCGAACATGGCGAGGAAAACGCCGAAACAAGCCGAGGATGCCATCACCCAGGTGCCTAGCCCTTTGAGTCCGGACTTAGCAGCCAACGCTAGTGCCCCGGTGAGAGCTCCAGCGCCACTGAATCCCATTAAGATACCGAGGCCCCGCGCGCCGCTGTGCAGAATGCGGTCGGCGAAGATCGGCATGAGCACGGCATACGGCATGCCCACCAGGCTCACAAGCCCAACCAGCAGCAGCAGAGAAAAAATCGGCTTCGTGTTGAACACCCATTGAAAACCTTCTTTAATAGCATTCAATGCTGATGCGTGATGCGACAGCTCGCGAGGAGTGACCTTCATCATCAGCAATCCAGTGATCACGGCGATGTAGCTGACGGAATTTCCGAAAAAACACCAGCCTTCGCCGATGCTGGCCACAAGGATGCCGGCGATCGCAGGACCAATGATGCGAGCTCCGTTGAACATTGAGGAGTTCAAGGCGATGGCATTCATGAGGTCATCCTTGCCGACCATCTCCACGATGAATGCCTGGCGCGCGGGGATATCAAAGGCATTGACGAAACCAAGCAGGGAGGCAAGGACAAATATCTGCCAGACGCGCACAACGTGAGATAGCGTGAGCATAGCAAGGGTGAAGGCCAGCAGCATCGACGTAGTTTGCGTCGCGATCACAATGCGGTGCCGATTGCGGCGGTCCACCACCGCTCCGGCTACAGGAGAGAGCAAAAAGATAGGAACCTGCGCGCAAAAAGCCACCGTCCCGAGCAGCAGGGAAGAGCCGGTGAGCCGGTAAACCAGCCACGACTCCGCTACGCTCTGCATCCAGGTGCCGATCAAAGAGATAAGCTGTCCCGCGAAGAAGAGTTGAAAGTTGCGGTGTCGGAGCGACCGGAACGCACCAGCCAATCTGGATTGCGGCGGAGACGTGCTCAGCGTGGCCATGCGTTGGTTAGGATGCAACTCAGATTGTTGCATCTGGACTTTCTGTCGTCAGCAAGATTGACCCTGCTCCGTTACTCTCATGATACTGACGGGTCGTCGAGTTGTCGTATCGGAGCGTAGAGCCGTCGTCGCGGAACTTCCAAATGAACCTGCCAACCAATGCGGTGGTTTTGAAGACGAGTCGGCTAATACTGCGTCCGCTGTGCCGAGATGATATTCCCGAGCTCCTGCCACTGATCGGCGCTCGCGAAGTCGCCGCCACGACGCTGCGAATTCCTCATCCATACACCGAGGAGGACGCGCTGAAGTTTCTCGAATACAGCGATTCCGTCTGGGAGAAGCGCGAAGGCGCGCGCTTTGGAATTTTTCTGCGAGAAGGTGAGCGACTGTGCGGCGGCATCGGTCTTGCTGCTCACCTTGAACATAATCGCGCCGAACTTGGCTATTGGATCGGAGTTCCGTTCTGGGGAAACCGATACTGCACGGAAGCAGCACGCGAGGTGCTGCGATTCGGGTTTGAGAGTCTTCGCTTACATCGCATCGATGCAGGGCACTTCGCAAATAATCCTGCCTCGGGGCGAATCCTGCAAAAGCTTGGGATGAAGCACGAAGGCACAACTCGGGAACACATCCGGAAGTGGGGCGAGTACCTCGACGTGGAGATTTATGGACTGCTTGCGCGAGAGTACGTGAAGCAGAGCTCGACTAACCTCTAGCGTTGCAGCATTTCCGGTGCATAGGTGCCAACCCGGAACGGAAAGAACTCCTCTCAGATAAGCAGGCGCGGTTTGCAGTGCGCGCTGAAAGGAGAGCCGGAGTAGCTCTGGCTCTGGGGAGGTGAGTATGTTTCTAACGCTTGCGATTATCCTGGCGATAGTCTGGCTGATCCTTTGGCTGGCGGTTCACATTACGAGCGGTCTGATTCACATTCTGATTGCTCTGGCGGTGATCTCGTTCATTGTGCATCTGTTCCGCGGCCGTCCAGCGACAACGTAGTCGCGGTCGCATGTAACAAGCGGCGGGCGGGTGCTCCGCCGCTTGTTACTTTTGTGTAAATAATTTTTTCTAAAAACTCTTGCGATGAAACACGACATGTTTTATTTTTCAATTCGCGATGCAAGAGCCAGATCAGAACACCGACGATATCGGAGCTTCTGAACGCGCCCGTCAGCGCGCCAAGAAGGCCTCCAAACACGGCGGCCAGAAACCCAAAGATCAGTAGCAGCTTCGCTGCCGAGCTGAGTTCCTCTGTTCAGCTCACGTAATCTTCTGCCCCAAAACTGTGCAGGGCATCTATCCTTTCGCAGCCAGGCATCCATTCTTCAAGCAATTAGCATTGCGCAACTCTGGCCGTGGTTTCGAAATGTCACAATCCGCATTGCTCTGCCCAGTTCCGCTATTTCGGCGACGGCAAGCTCTTTGAATTCACCGCAGACTCGATCCGCGAAAGCTCGCAGCTTTACTGGCTGTGTGATCGCTGCAATGAGACGCATAGCCTAGAGCGTGATTCCGATGGCGAAGTGCGACTAGTCGCCAAGGCTCCGCAACCTGGAGGCAAGAGTCGCCCGAGTGATCGCTTGCAACGCGCTAGCTGATCACTATTCTCCTGTGAGGAGGGAGTCTTCTTTGGCTGACCCTCAACAAGGCCATCTGGCGAGCGCAACCGAGTGGAACATCCAAACCGTCGCGAATCTAGGCGCAGATTTCTTCGCGAGAGAACCTGGCTCGACTATGTAGCCGACGCGATTGCCGGCTTCAGCGGCAGCATTTATTTCGTTCTGCTGCATGTGGTTTGGATCACACTCTGGTTTCTGAGCAACACCGGTCATTTCTTCGGTTTCCCAAAGTTTGATCCTTATCCGCTCATTCTGCTCGCCATGGTCATTTCGGTTGGAGCTGTCTTGTTATCGAACATTCGTTCTCATGAAACAGAATCGAATGACCCAGCGCGTTGATCAGCGCGATCACCTCAATCTGCAGATCGATCTGGTGGCGGAAGAAGAGATCACAAAAATCCTTCAGCTCCGGCGCGCAATTTGTCAGCGCCTGGGGATCGATACTGCCGACCGGGAACCCGAATGTGAAAGAAATGGCGGAAACCATGCCGCTGCGACGCTCGCTGATGAGCTTAAGGAAAATTACCGAAGGAACCCGCGGCTTAAAGTCTGCTTGGAACGCGTTGCAGCACCCTTTTCAACGACCTGACTAGCGTCTTGTTTTGCTCAGGAGTACCAACCGTGATTCTCAGAGCGTTGGGAATACCCCAAGGCACCAGGCTGCGGATGATGCAGCCTTCATTCAGGACACGGCGGCCGATCTCGGTGGGATTTTCGGCTGTCTCCAAGTAGATGAAGTTGGCGGTCGTCGGAACGACGCGAAAGCCGAGTTCGCGGAGTCGCGTCGTGAGATACGCAACGCCTTCCGCGTTCCGCTCGACCGACAAACGAATGTGCGCCTCATCCCCGAGTGCAGCCAGCGCGGCTGCCTCCCCGATTCCCGAAACGGAAAAGGCAGTCCGCACCTGGGAAAAATAACGCAGCATCTGCGCATCGCCCATTCCATAGCCGACGCGCAGGCCGGCGAGCCCGTGGGCTTTTGAGAATGTTCGAAGCACCACCACGTTGTCGCGGCCTTGTTTCACGTACTCGATCGATCGCGAATAGGTCTCATTCGTCTTCCGCGCGTGACACTCGGCATAATCCGAGTACGCTTCATCGAGCGCGATCATCACATGCTGCGGCACGCCTTCGATGAAGCGGTCGAGCGCGCCGGCAAAGAACATCGTGCCTGTGGGATTGTTTGGATTGGCGATGTAAACCAGGCGCGTCTCCGACGTGATGGCCGCGAGAATTGCATCGAGATCGAAGGTATCGTCCCGCATTGGGACTTCGATCAGAGCGCCACCCGAGGAGCGCGTCACGATCTTGTACACAATAAACGAGTGTTCACTGGTCACCGCGTTGAGTCCCGGCGCTAGGAACGTACGGGCAATGATGTCGATCAGCGCAGTCGAGCCGTCAGTGATTAGAATCTGCTCGGGTTGTACCGAGTGGTGCTCGGCGAGCGCGCATCGCAGCTCGTTGGCATCATTGTCGGGATAGAAGTTAGCAGAATTCGCCGCTTGGCGAATGGCAGCGATGGCGAGAGGTGATGGGCCAAACGGATTCTCATTCGACGCCATCTTGATACATCGAATGCCGCTCTCACGCTCGGCCTCACGCACAGGTTTTCCTGGCACATACGCCGACAGTCCGCGAATGTGCTCCGGCACAAAGTCAAAGATTGTTTTCATGAAGGCACGCAGAAAGTAGCTGAAGGAACTGCAGAGTCTATCAGGAAGGTAACGTGGAGCCGAGCGCGCCCTCGCCCGGGTGTTGCTGAGTAACCAGTAAGCCCATTATCGATAAACGGATCTGGAAATTTCCGACCTATTGGATTCTGTTACGAAAAACCCGGCCGAGGGCGGCCGGCTCCACGTTGGCCTCCTGGTGCTGAATTACGACGGTTGCGGCCTTTCTTTGAGAGCCTCGTGTCCTCATCCCGCTCGCGATTTGGCTCGTCGGCCCTCTTTCCCCGAGGAGCGAAAAACGACTTGCGTCTCTCGGCTCCCGCGCGTCCGCGATTCTGGCCGCCTCCCCGCGGAAGCTCATTGCGCCTGGAGTCCCTGTCAAAGAAGCGAGGCTGAGCATCGTTGCGTCGACGCCACTCCGCTCTACCTCGTTTCTCAAACTGCGGGCGAGAACGAGTTCGGTCGCGATTTCCTGCCTCGCGAGGGGGTTTGTTCTTCTGAGGAAACTGCTGTCCTCCTCCATCGATGCGCTCTTCTCGTTTCTCGCGCCCTCGGAAGGGACGCTTAGGTCTCTCGAATGCGCGGTCGACTCGTCCTTCGCGTTCCGTTTTGAAGCTGCGCCTGGCATGAGGCTCGGTTGCGCGCTGTAGCAGAGAAATCTCTTTGCCGCTGAGTGGCCGGGATTCCCCAGGCGGGAGGTCCAGCTCCAGTGGACCGTAACGCACACGACGAATCTTCTCAACGTGATGTCCGATCTCCTCGAACATCTTGCGGATTTGCCGATTGCGTCCTTCATGCAGCGTGACCTCGAGCCAGGGATTGTCAGCTTCCTTGATCACACGAATCTGCGCCGGTGCTGTGCGCACGCGCTGTTTCGGATCACGTTCTTCCGCAATGGTGACTCCCGAACGCAGGCGGCGAAGCTGCTCTTCTTCTGGTTGACCGGCGACTTTCACCAGGTAGGTCTTGGGAATGTGCGACGCCGCCTTCGTCAGCTTGTGTGCCAGATCACCGTCATTCGTGAGCAGCAGCAGGCCTTCGCTGTTGAAATCTAGGCGGCCGATTGGATATAGCCGCGCTTTCGTTCGGATGAGTTCCATCACCGTCGGCCGGCCTTCTGGATCGGAAACCGTAGTGACGTATCCGCGCGGCTTGTTCAGCGCGATGTACTCGTGGCGCTCAGCGCCTTTGAGGAGCTTGTTATTGACGCGGATGGAATCGGTTTCGGGATCGGCTTTGCTACCAAGCTCGGTGACAGTCGTGCCGTTTACGCTCACCAGTCCTGACTGGATCAGCTCTTCAGCTTTGCGTCGCGAGGCGATCCCGGCGGCGGCAATGATCTTCTGTAATCGCTCAAGAGGCATGGAAGGATTCTCTTTTCCGATCTACTCATTGCTGGCGCGCGGCGTTTCAACAGTGTTCTCGTCGTAGTGCCCTTGTGCGTCGGCGTGCTCTGAAGGTTGCTCGAGCACATCCGGAACCCCGGTTGCATCGGCCACTCCGCCTTCGGCCTGAAAGAGATCGCTCTGCGCTGCCGCCGTCAGCTTCTCAAACTCTTCAATGCTGGGCAGCTCGCCGATGTCTTTCAGACCAAAGCGCATCAGGAAGTCTTTAGTTGTTTTGTAGAGGATCGGACGACCGATCACTGGTTTTCGGCCGGCAGTTGTGATCAGCTTGCGCGAGATGAGGCTTGCGAGTACGCCGCTCGAATCGACACCGCGAATTTCGCTGATCTCCGGCCCGGTGACTGGCTGCTTGTAGGCTATGACGGCGAGAGTTTCCAGAGCCTGCAGCGAGAGCCGAATCGGCGGTTTCAGGCTCTTGGCGAACGAGCGCACCACGTCGTGATGCTCAGGTTTTGTGGACATGCGATATCCGCCGGCAACTTGACGAAGTTCCATGCCGTGGTCGGCAGATTCGTACTCCGCGGTGAGCTGATCGATGATTTCGCGCACGCGACGGCGAGCGCGGTCGCGCTGTTGCTTGGCTTCCTGTTTTGCGTCAGAGAGAGTTTGCTCGGGCGCCTGCTCTTCGGTTTGAGGCGGTGCGCCGTCGATGGGCAACACGTTTTCTGCGGGTTGCGCTGCCTGTTCGCCTGATACCTCGTCGGCAACGACAGCGATGATCTGCTCCACCGTCACCGGCTCCTCGGCGGCATAGATAATGGCTTCGATTTTGGCTTTAAGGCTCATGAAAAAGCTTCTAAGCTCCTGAGCTGTTAGGCTGCTCAGCTTTTACTTCCAATCGTCGCGGACTGCGGCTCCTTCAGCCATCACGGCTTCAAAATTTTCGTGCTTCTTGATGAAGACTTCACCAAAGACTTTGTCCTGGCGAAGAAGAATGGCCTGCAGCCTGACGAGCTCGAGCAGTGCTAGAAATGTGCAGATCAGCGCGTTGCGCGACTGGAGCGGCTGCAGCAGACGCTTCAAGCGCAGCGGTTTGTCTTCGAGCAGCAGCCGGCGACGGAGATAGTCGATCATCTGGCCGACGGTGACAGCGTCTTCATTCACCTGCAGTATAGGACACTCGCGCAGGCGATCAAGGATCGATTGGAACGTTCGGACTAGATCGACCACGTCCGCAGCCATCTCCGGCTCGGCCCCTTCATCTTCTTTGAACTCCTTCAGCGCGGGATTGCTCCACACCGCTTCTTCGATCTGCTGCTTCTGCAGCAGCATCTGCGCGGCGCTCTTGAATTTCTCGTGTTCCAGCAGACGCTCGACCAGTTCGTTGCGCGGATCGTCTTGCGCTTCAGACGGCGCATCCGGATTGCGCGGCAGGAGCATCTTCGACTTGATGTGAATCAGCAGCGACGCCATATAGATGAACTCGGCAGCAACATCCACATCGAGCTGCTTCATTCGTTCTACGTATCCGAGATACTGCGCCGTGAGCTTCGCGATAGGAATGTCGTAGATGTCGATGTCCTGCTTGCGGATCAGGTCCAGCAAGAGATCAAGGGGGCCTTCATAGACCTGCCCAACGGTCACCGCGAACGGAAACTCGCTGGGCTCGCGCTTGATTGGTTGCGTCTGCGTCATTACTTTGTCACTTTGTCGCTGCTTGTCCGGCAGGCGCTTCGTAGTCCTTCGACATCTTCATCGCCGCCCGAACTTCCTCCATCGTAGCCTCAGCGGTGCAGCTTGCGCGACGTGCACCATCTTCGAGCAGGTCCCACGCTTCGCGTGGATTCTGCTCGTAATGCCGCCGCCGCTCCTGCATTGGGTTCAGCACGGCGACCAGAGCGTCCGCAGCCCAGCTTTTGCACTCGATGCAGCCGATTCCGGCGCTGCGGCAACCGGCATACACCTTCTGCAGTGTATCGCTAGAGCTGAAAATCTTATGCACATCTCCGACGGGGCATACATCAGGATTTCCCGGATCAGTGCGCCGCACCCGAGCTGGATCGGTGACCATCGTCTTGAGCTTCTGCCGAACCACCGGCTCGGGATCGCTCATCAGAATCGAATTGCCGTAAGACTTCGACATCTTTCGTCCGTCGGTGCCCGGCAATTTGGGCGACGGTGTCAACAGCGCCTGCGGTTCCGGAAAAACATAGGTACGCTGCGGATCCTTATCGCCGGACTTGCCCACTCGCGGATAGAAGCCGTTGAAACGCCGCGCGATCTCGCGTGTGATCTCGATATGCGGCACTTGGTCCTCACCGACCGGCACAAAATCAGCTTGATACATCATGATGTCCGCCGACTGCAGTAAGGGATAGCCGAGGAATCCGTAAGTATTCAGGTCCCTATCGCGGATATTCTGCTGCTGCTCTTTATATGTCGGGACACGCTCCAGCCATCCCAGCGGCGTGATCATTGATAGCAGCAGATGCAGCTCCGCATGTTGCGGCACGTGCGACTGAATGAACATCGTGCATATCTCCGGATCGAGTCCGGCAGCGAGATAGTCGAGCATCACGTCGATCGAGCTTTGCTTTACCGCGGCCGTATCGGCGTAGTCGCTGGTAAGCGCATGCCAATCGGCGATGAAGAAATACGAGTCGTACTGGTGCTGCAGCTTTACCCAGTTAGCGAGCGCACCGACGTAGTTGCCCAAATGCAACTTGCCCGTCGGACGCATACCGCTCAGGATGCGCTCCCGGCGTCCTGCGCCACTTTGGCTGTGCGTGGGAATGGAGGATTTAGTAGAGGACTGATCCATCAAAGTCTTAGTGATAGTAAACGGACATCAAAAATACTCATCACCGATCCGAGCACGGCGCCGAGAAAATTCCCACCAAACAGCACCAGCAGCCATAGCAGGGAAATGCCTGCGATATCGAATCCTCGACGGAATCCCTCCGGCAGAAAATGGCGGATCACATGACTGCCATCAAGTGGCGACAGAGGGATCAAATTGAAAATTCCCAGCAAAATGTTTAATTCAAGTGCTAGATGAAAGAATAGCGCGATCGGCATGAGTGAAGACGACGTATCGACAATCCCATTTCGCGCAAGAGCTTGAACAATCATCAATCCATCTAACGAGCTTTTGCCGATAATAATCAGTACAACGAAGCAGCCAATCGCGACGACAAAGTTGCTGATCGGGCCCACAACCGCGGTGAGCACGTCGTCGAGAACTGGATTCTTAAAGTTGCGCGTGTCCACCGGCGTCGGCTTTGCCCAGCCAAGAAGAGGAATACCTGTTATCGCCGCAATTGCCGGTAGGAGAATCGTTCCAACGATGTCGACGTGCCGAATCGGGTTGAGCGAGATGCGTCCCAGCATCCGTGCCGTGGGATCGCCCAAGTGATTTGCCATCCACGCGTGCGACGACTCGTGCACGCTGATGGCGAACAGAAACACCACGATTTCGAAAACAATGATTACAACCTTGAAATTCATGCGCGGAAATTTGATGGTAACAGGAAAGGGGCAGAACTCAATCGGGTGATCGGGCCATCGGGTGATCGGGTGATCTAAGAATCAAAGACCGACGCGGATTTCGCGGCGCTTCGTGCGCGGATTAACCGGATACATTGCTGTTCTTTTTTTCTTGTTTCTGCCTAAGTCCGCGAGCGAAGCAGCTGCGTACTCGACTTTACTTCACCCGATCACCCGATCCACCGGCGCTATCGTCTTCACCTTGACCGTCTTCGCCGGCACGCCGGCGACCACATTAAACGGGGGCACGTCCTTTGTGGCGACTCCCATGGCTCCAACCAGCCCATGCTCTGCGACCTTCACTCCGCTCATGACTGTTGCGTGATAGGTGATGCGAGCTTTCGGGCCGATCTCTGTCTTCTGGTTAGTAATGATCATCGCGTCATTGAGATCGTGCTCGTGGGAATAGACGTTCGCGTAGTCGGAGACAGAGCTGCCTTCGTGGATGATGAGTTCGCCACGGTCATCGAGCAACACATATTTATGAATGACACAGTTATCCTCGATGGTCAGGTTGTAACCGAACGAGATCTCGATTCCGTGAAATAGCTTTACGTTCTTTCCGACGTGCTTGAGCACATGACGCGCGATCATGTAGCGCATGCGGTATCCGAGCCAGTGATTCAAACCGAGAGGCGAACGGTCGAACATCATCCAGAACCAGATCAGCGGCTTACGCGGCTCGTATTTTTTGGCGTCGACGTCGCCATAATATTCGGGCTCAAGCGTGATATTGCGCGGATCGAATGAATGCGTCAGAGCTCGGGCCGCAAGCTGGGAAGTCACCGAAGCGTTGTCGTAGGGTTCGTTCTCGTCTGCGGGAACGTAAGGCCGCCCGAGGTAAATCTGGTGCAAGGCATCGCGCACGACCTCGCTACGATGTCCTGGATTGGGATTGTCGAATTCTTTATCGAGATGATCGATGAGGGCGAGAAAGCTCTTCTCGGCGTCGGGATGAAGCGTGCGGTATTCGTAGCGCGGCATGCGGTTTCAAGGGGAACCGGAAATTGTACAAGAGGAGTCATTGGTCCCATGTCATTCCGAGCGGATGCTCACGCGCGGTGTTCGGGTGAGCAGGAGTGAGGAGTCCCTATGACCTTGTGAAAGCTAAAGCTCATCGGCACAGTAGGGATTTCTCACGCCAAAACCAGGCGTTTGGAATGACAGATTCTTACTGCCGTCGAGAAGTGAACTCCACCAGTTTTTCCAGCTTCTCGCGAGCAGCTCCTGAATCGAGAGACTCCGCGGCAATGGGCATTGCCGAAGCAATCGAGTCTGCGCGGCCTGCGACAACCAGAGCCGCCGCCGCATTCAACAGCACAACATCACGCCGGGCGGATTTTTCTCCAGCCACAATCTTCCTGATGATCTCCGCGTTAGCTTTCGTGTCGCCACCCTGAATCTCCGTAATGCGAGCACTGCGTAAACCGAATTCTTCGGGAGAAATGTCATAGGCACGAATCTCGCCATTGCGGACCTCGGCGATGTGTGTGGGGCCGGTGATCGTGATTTCGTCGAGGCCGTCTTTCCCGTGCACCACCAGAGCGCGCTTTAAACCAAGCATCTGCAGAGCGCATGCCAGCTTATCGACGAGCGCAGAGGAATAAACTCCGACCACCTGCGCGGAAGCATTCGCCGGATTGCAGAGTGGTCCAAGAAGATTGAAGACAGTTCGCAGGCGGAGCTCGCGCCGCGCCGGCTGCACGTACTTCATAGCTGAGTGCATCGACGGGGCAAAGAGAAATGCGATGCCAACGGCTTCCAGGCATTCAGCTACTCGCGCGGGTGGCAGGGTAATGTTGATGCCCAGCGCCTCCACTACATCGGCCGATCCGCAGCGCGAACTGACGCTGCGATTGCCGTGTTTAGCAACGCGCACGCCCGCGCCAGCAACCGTCAGCGCCGTAGCCGTCGAGATGTTGAAGGTTCCGCTGGCGTCACCACCGGTGCCGCAGGTGTCGATCAACGCATCACGCTCGGTGCCACTCACATCGAGCGCTGAGTCGCGAATTGTAAGCGGAGCAGATGCCTTGCGAATTGCCTCTGCGAATCCAACGATCTCCTCGACTGTCTCTCCCTTCATGTGCAGCGCCACTAGGAGAGCCGCGATCTGCGCATCGGTAGCACCGCCGGAGAGAATCTCCGACATCACTTCGCGCGCAGCCTCGCGCGAAAGCGATTCGCGATGGTTAGCCACCTGATGCAGGGCTTCGATGATCATCGAGGTCTTTTCAAGCTAAATTACTGCGGGATTCACTTCAACTGCAGAGGACGTGTATGCGGGACGGAACCGCCGGCGATATCCGTGTTGCCAACAACGCCGATGTTGCGGCTGTTTGGGGTGGTGGTAGCCGGTGGGGCAGCACTTTGTATTGCGGCGCGCATCGCTGGTAGCTGTACTCAGATTCCGAGGTGGCCATGCGGCCATCTCCGAGCCATCCCCTACCGGCGACGGTTCTGTTTTATCCTGCTACATCCGGAAAACTCGATGCCCAAATTCCTCTTACTGCTCTTAACTGCAACTCTTCTGACTGCCCAAGACATCCACAATCCGCCGAAAGACTTCGACGGCAAGAGCTGGTGGGATCACGTCAAGGTCCTTGCCGACGACAACATGAACGGACGCGAGACCGGCAGTCCCGGCCTGCAGAAAGCAGAGGCATATGTTGTCGATCAACTTAAGCAAGCTGGTGTCGAGCCCGCAGGCGAGAAGGGTTACTATCAGCCGGTAAAACTCACCTCTCGTGCCATCGACGAGAAGAATTCGAGCATGGCGCTGGTGAAGGATGGGAAAGCCGAGCCGCTCACGCTTGGTGAAGATGCGTTCTTCTCAACGCGCGTAAATCTTGCGCCACAGGTAGAAGCGCCGCTGATATTCGTGGGTTACGGGTTAAAGATTCCAGAACAGAACTATGACGATCTTGCCGGCCTCGATCTGAAGGGCAAGATCGCAGTTGTCTTCTTGGGAATTCCGTCCAATATCCCCGGACCGCTAGGCTCCCATTACCAGACTGCTGCCGAGCGCTGGAAAGTGCTGAAGGAAGCGGGCGCGATTGGCGCGCTTTCGATTCCAAATCCGACAGCGATGGACATTCCATGGTCGCGCATGAGTCTCTCTCGCGCGCATGCCAGCATGGAGTTGGTGGGTGCGGAGTTCAACGACACCGCAGGCGAGGAGATCGCAGGAGTCATGAATCCCGAGCACGCGGATGAATTCTTTGCCAATTCAGGACACAAATTTCAGGAAGTCCTCGACGCGGCGAAGGAACGCAACCAGTTGCCGCGCTTTCCTCTGAACATCTCGCTGCGAGCCCGCGCCAAGACGATCACCCACGATGTTCAATCGGCGAACGTCATTGGCAAGCTCACGGGCAGCGATGCCAATCTGAAAAATGAGTACGTAGTCCTGTCCGCGCACATCGACCACCTCGGGATTGGCGAACCGATCAATGGCGACAAGCTCTACAACGGGGCCATGGACAATGCTTCAGGAGACGCTGTGCTGCTCGATGTGGCGTCCGCTCTGAAGAGTGCGCAGGAGAAGCCAAAACGCTCGCTGCTCTTCGTTTTCGTCACCGGGGAAGAAAAAGGTCTGCTCGGCTCGAAGTACTTCACCGCTCGACCAACGGTTCCGAAGAATTCGATTGTGGCTGACATCAACATCGACATGTTCCTGCCGCTGTATCCGATGAAGTCGGTGATGGTCTATGGACTCAATGAATCCGATCTGGGCGACGATCTGCGACGCGTTGCCGAGAAAGATGGCATCGAGGTGCAGGACGACCCCGAGCCACAGCGCAACAGTTTCATCCGCAGCGATCAGTACAACTTTATCCGCCACGGAATTCCGGCGATCACGATGAAGGTTGGCTACAAACCCGGCTCGGCAGACGATAAAACGTTCCACGACTGGCTCCATCAGCGTTACCACGCGCCTTCCGACGATTTGAGTCAACCCGTCGATCAAAGCGCAGCAGGGAAGTACGAACAGGCAATTAGTCAGCTCATGCTAACGATCGCCGACGATTCCAAGCGTCCCGAATGGAAGCAGCAAAGCTTCTTTCGGAGATATGCCCAAGCATCTCCTGGGCAGTGAGCCTCGAATGATCAGGACCGACGCGCGCCCTCGCGCGGGTTTTCGTTGTCCGCTCGACATGGTTGTTCCTCACCGGTAGCGTAGTCAGACCAGGCACCCGGCCGAGGGCGGCCGCAGGTCCTGATGTTTGCCAGATGAACACACGCAGAGAGTTCCTCAGTTCAGCCTTAGCCTGCAGCCTCGCCGGTGTTGCCCGCGAAGCATCAGCCCCTATTGATGAGCTCGTAGTTCCAATTCAGGAAGCGCGCTCCTACTGGCTCACTGTTCTAGAAAAACTCGCTCGACCCGTTCTCGACAACCTCGCGAAGCGCCGATTAAAGAAAGTGATGCCCGTCAAAGCTGCCAACCCAGCCGATCGCGCCAAGTACACGCACCTGGAGGCCTTTGGTCGGTTGCTCGCTGGTATCGCTCCTTGGCTTGGCGCAACTGGACTGGATCAATCCGAGAGCACACGGCAACGACATCTCCTCGACCTTACGTATGCCTCGCTCGATGCCGCTACCGATCCTCGCTCTCCTGATTTCATGAATTTTTCTGACGGCAATCAACCGTTGGTGGACACAGCGTTCCTGGCGCAAGGCATTCTGCGCGCTCGGGACGTTCTATGGAACCCGCTCGACCAGCGCGTGAAGCGTCAACTTCTCGACGCGCTGAAATCTTCCCACGCCATTCCTACTCCCGATAGAAACAACTGGGTAATGTTCGCCGCGACCGTCGAAGCGGCGCTGCACGTTTTTGGCGAGAAGACGATCGAAGATCGGTTCGAGCATTGTGTGGAGCGGATGCTGAGTTGGTACAAAGGCGATGGCGTTTACGGGGACGGAGAGTTCTTCCACTTCGATTACTACAACAGCTTCGTGATTCATCCGATGCTGGTGGATGTGCTGGCAGTGCTGCAGAAGAAGGACGCGAAGTATGCCTCGCAGTACCAGACTGAACTGCAGCGCGCGCGCCGGTATGCGGAAATTCAGGAACGGTTGATCGCGCCAGACGGAACGTACCCTGCAGTCGGTCGTTCGATCACCTACCGCTTCGGCGCCTTCCATGCTCTCGCGCAGATGGCATGGATGCACGAACTTCCGGAACGCGTGACACCCGCGCAGGTGCGCTGCGCTCTCACTGCTGTAATTCGCAAACAGATCGACGCGCCTGGAACATTCGATGAAAACGGTTGGCTCCGCATTGGATTCGCCGGACGCCAGCCGACATTGGCTGAAGGCTATATCTCAACCGGTAGTCTGTATCTCTGCGCAACCGCGCTCTTGCCGCTCGGGCTTCCTCCATCCGACCCATTCTGGAACAGCGCGGACGCGTCGTGGACGTCACAACAGATCTGGTCGGGAAAGGCACTTCCCGCGGATCATGCTCTCGACGATGCGAAATGATGTACGACAGAACCGCCGCCGGTAGGCGATGGGCCGGAGATGGCTGAAAGCCAGCTCCGGTCGAACGATGGTGGACGCGATCTCGAGAAGCGCAGCCGCAACATCGGCGTCTGTCGGGGATCTCGGTCCGGCGACTCCGTTACCGCGTGCCCGATCCTGGAGCTAATGCCGTCGCGGCTCTGTCGGTGGAACGGGATTCGGCAAAGGCTTGCCGCTTGGACCGATACGGGCAGGAGTCTTGCCAATCACACCGTCGCTGGTTCCGCGCAGATCTTTCAGAATGCTCTGGCGGTCGCGCGAGTAGTCGGATGCAAGGCGCGTGAGCGCAAGTGTGACGATGTCGTGATGATGCAGCTCCTCCATGCCCGATTGTCGCCGCGCATCGAGCCACAGACGATGGACAAGCATCACGTCTTCAGTCTTTAAGTCAGGATTGTGCGGGCCGATGCGGAAGCTGCGCACCTCCGGTCCGGGCAGGACAACTTGAAAGACAAACTGATGTTTCGGAGGCAGAGCACCTTCCCAAGCCTGTCCCATGCGGAATGCTTGCTCTTCCGCCGTCATTTTGGTTGACAAGCCTGCGACAACGCGCGCCGATCCCAGCGAATTTGCCGTCTGCACAATCGCGGAAAACACATCGCGCGCGGGGACGACCATCAGTGAAATGTGTTTGCCGTAGCTTTCCGCGATACTGACGCACTTGGTGAACAGCGTCTGCTCGTGATCGCTGAAGATCTGTTCGCTCGAGAGATCGACCTCGCCGCTGCCGGGCCCGGTAAGACGTGCGGCGAGCACCACAACATCGTTCTCGACTGTGTCAGTATTCTGCAGCACCCACCTTAGCTGCAGCAGCGTGTTGTAGTCACGAACGGTGACCAACGTGCAATCCGGACGAACGCCGACGGCTTCGCGTTCGATGCGCTCTTCGTGGAGCAGTTGGAAGTGCTCCTTCATCTCCTTCTCTGCGTGCTTGAACTTCTTGGCGTTCGTGCGCTCGGAGACAGTGAAGATGACGAAGAATGCCGCCGAGAACATTACACCACTGATGGTCGCAACTTTTTTCGTCGCAAGGTTTACGAGCGCGGTGGTGAGCAACACCATGAATACGGAGAGCAAGCCGACCGGAATTTCTTTGCCAAACACCCGGATGTTGGGAGGAACTTTCCAGCCGCGCTCGCCTTTGTACTTGAAGCGCAGCACCAGCATGGCAAAGCTGTTGAAGGTGAAACTCCAGATCACGCCGAACGCGTACGCCTCGCCGAGGACGTTCACGTTGCCTCGGCTGAGCAGAATCGTAATCACCTGCAGGCCGACGATCAGATTGACGATGCGGTAGCTGGTTCCGTACTTGCGTTGGGGTTTGCGGAACCAGTCCGTGAGAACTCCGTCTTCGGAGACGCGGTTCAACACGCCGTTCGATCCAATGATCGAGGTGTTGATTGCGCCCGAGAGAATCAGGAAGCCAACGACGACGACGAAGGTGCGGAAGAGCAGTCGGAGAGCGAGTGGGCCGTTGAACCACATGACCAGCTCAGCGAGGAGATTGTTTTCGTAGCTCGCTACCGGCACATGCTGCGGAATGATCATCACCGCCAGCAGCGTACCCACTCCGGTAAAGAGGAAGCTGTAAATCGCGACGATAATCGCGGCGCGCTTCAGGTTCTTCAGCTTCGGGTGGGCGATTTCGCGGTTCACCTGCGCAAGCGTCTCTTCGCCGCTCATGGCCAGCACAGAATGTCCGAATGCCATCAGGATGCCGAAGAGGCCGAAGGCGCTGGCGACACTAGTGTGCTGCAGGAACCCGAGCGAGGTCTCATTGAAGTGCAGGTTCGAGGGCGTGGGCCACGGCGGCAACTCGCCGCCTCTCTTCATCAGCGTAATCACGGCCCAGCCCAGCAGGAGCACGACCATGATGCTCGTGATCTGCATCACACGCAGCGCCTTGTCGCTTGACTCCTCGATGCCCTTGATGTTCTCCCACCAGTAGTAAAGAGTGACCGCAAGACAGATCACGACCGATGCCGCATTCACATTTAACTGAGGAGTGCCGTGAAACATCGCGTGAATGCCAGGACCGATCCAGCCGT
>Ga0075426_10000873_pt1 | contig 21236 bp, 19 predicted proteins | sample SoiMethybrSBSTD5_FD_75304 | JGI IMG/M metagenome (GOLD analysis project Ga0075426, IMG submission 75304) | Bulk soil microbial communities from a Populus tree surrounding site in Tennessee, USA - Soil MetaG P. TD hybrid SBSTD5 | ecosystem: Environmental > Terrestrial > Soil > Tree plantation...
CTGCCGCCTGGGCAAATGCAGCTAAATATGCATCTGGCCATTGCTTTGTAAGCGGGTGATCGCCGGAGGTCATCTTGCGAAAGAGAGGCTCAAGTTGTGCAATATCGGGTTCACGTAGGAACAGTACCCGCTCGTCTTGCACCAGGAAATCATACGCACTCCAAGCCTGCTGTTGGGTTCTAACCGCATCTCTCATTACGCGGGGATGTGTCAGAAGCCTTAGAAATCCCAGTTGTGTGAACCGGCAGAAATAAACCACTCCACCTCTGACTCCCTCCAACCAGCGCCTCGCCGAGCTATGATGCACATGCGCTTCATAAGAGAGGGCGATCCAGACATTAATGTCAGGGAAATAGGAGTTCATTAATCTGCCTGTTGGTGAGCTTCAGCGATCCTGGCCTCTTGCTCTTGATTAATGGCAGCGATACGCGATAAGCAGACTTCTTCTCCGGTGTGCCGTTCAATTCAGCTTTGACGCCGCGCAAGATCAATTCCTTTACCGAACACCCTTGCAATGCAGCCTTGGCTTTCAACTGGCGATAAACGGGATTAGGAATGTCAACGGTAGTACGCATATTAGTATAATAACATATTTATGGCTACGCTTTTGACTCTACCAAAAGTGGGTTTCGTGAGGAAATCGTCTCAGCGCTTCTGTGTCGCCTTCCGCAATGCCGCTACGTTGCGATTGTGCTCTTCCAGGCTATGGGCGAAACGATGATGGCCGTTCCCGTTGCTGACGAAGTAGTAATAATCGGTATTTGCAGGATGCATCGCAGCTTCCAGCGAGCTTCGGCCCGGATTGCCGATGGGACCCGGCGGGAGACCGGGATGAGTGTAGGTGTTGTAAGAAGACTCGAAGCGCATATCCGCATGGTGGAGCGCGCCTCCATAGGTGCCCTGCAGTTGCTCTGCATAAATCACGCTTGGATCAGCTTGTAGCGCGATCTTGCTCGCCAGCCGATTCTCATACACGCTGGCGACCAGCGGCCGCTCCTCCGCTGCAGCTGTCTCCTTCTCGATGATGGATGCCAGCGTGACCGTTCTTGGCACATCCGAGTTTAGTCCGATCTCTCCGGCGACTTGCCGGAACTGCTTCACCATTGCCGCAATCATTTCCTGTAGTGTTTGGGTGCGGGTGAACTGATACGTTTCGGGGAAGAGGAAGCCTTCCAGAGACTTGGCTTCGGGGGCCAGATCGGTAATCAGGGATGTTTCCGACTCGGCGGCATTGAGAAACTCCTGACGAGTGGTCAAACCTGCATCCTGCATGGCTTGTGCGATGTCAAAGATGGTGTAACCTTCCGGAATCACGACCGTGTGTACGTAGATGTCTCCACGCGCCAGCCGATCGTGCACCGTCCGACTATCGGCCGCCTTGTCGAACAGATACTCGCCGGCCTTTAGAGAACGGTTGTGACGGAAGTAATGCCAGAGGACAAAGGCACTCGCGTTACGTATAACTCCAGCGGACTTCAGCTCAAGCGCAATGCGGCGGGTGGAATATCCAGGCCTCAATAGCACGAATGTTTGCCCCTGTGGAGAAAAGGGTAGCCAGAGCGCCCATCCGAGCCAGGCGCCCAGCGCAACTGCGGCAAGCGCCAAGAATGTGCAGAACCTTCTCAATCCCCGTTAGTTTAGATGAGCCAAAACAGTAGGTCGTTAGTCTTTGGTCCCTGGTCTTTGGTCGTTGGTCGCTAAGGCGTCCGCCCGGCAGTCAGTGGTCTGTAGCAGTTAACAGCACTCGCGCGCCACCTCTGGCGACAGCCGTAAAAATAAGAAGCAAAGTAGCCATCCCTCTGGGTGGTTGCGAACGGCTAATGGCTGTCCCGTGCCTGCATCCAGCTTTGCAGAATCAGCACGGCCGCGAGGCGATCCACGACTTCGCCTCGGCGCTTGATTGACATCTCCGACTCCCGCAATAGCCGGTTCGCTTCGGCAGAACTTAGCCGCTCGTCCCACAAATGCACGGGGAGTTTGAACTGATCCCGCAGTTGATCCGCAAAAGCACGCACTTTTTCTGCTTGCGGTCCTTCAGATCCGCTCAGCCGCAGCGGATAGCCGACCACAATTTCTGTGACGTGGAACTCCCGGATCACTTGTTCCAATCTCTCGAAATCAAGCCGCTTGTTTTTCCGCCGAATGGTTTCGAGTCCCTGGGCCGTGATGCCCAAGGGATCGGACACCGCAAGCCCAATGGTCTTCGAGCCGACGTCCATACCGAGAATTCTGGGACGAAGTTGGTCATCGGATGACGAATTCATGACTTGAATGGCGCGGCCGCGATTATATTCGCAACGTGAAAATCAGCCATTCGATTACGATACTCACATGTCCAGCCAAGAGACAGAGCTTAGGAGTAGCACACCGGAAGCTGCTGTGCGCCGCCCGAAATCAGAAAAAGTTCATTGGTCGCTTACCGCTCTGGGCATCGCCACCGTGCTAGGACTTTGCTATTGGGGAGAACTGGTCCTGGCGGTCATGATGCTGTCGGCACTGCTGGCTTTTATTCTGGCGCCGGTTGTGGACTTGCTGACACGCTTCCACATTCCCCAGGGCGTGGCCGCATTCGTCTCCGTGCTGATTCTGCTGGCACTGGTAGGAGGCGCCGGTTACTACCTTTCGAACCAGGCCTTGTCCTTTTTCCAGGGCTTAACTCAAGACACCGGGAAGATTCGAGGTGAGATTGTTCGTTTTGTTCAGAAGGCGGAAAACCTTGGGCACTCGACCGGGAGAGAGAGAACAGATGTCGGTAGCAATATCACCTCGACAAGCAACTGGACTGGCTTGCTGCTCCGCGGTTTCGGTTCGGTGACGCAAGCCCTGGTGGCCGCATCGTTTGTGCCCTTCCTGATCTATTTCATGCTCACCTGGCAGCATCACGTTCGCTCATGCACAGTCATGCTTTTCCCGCTTGAAAACAGGCATACGGCCTATGTCACTCTCGGCTTGATTTCCGCCATGATACGCAGCTTTATGGTCGGCAATGTCCTGATCGGAGTTTTTATAGGGACAATCAGTACGCTTGTCTTTGGAATCCTGCATTTCCCATTCTTTTACTTTATCGGATTCATCAGTGGCTTTTTGAGCCTGATACCGTACTTGGGCGTGTTGCTCGCCATGGCGCCTCCGATAATTACAGGAGTCGGACAGGTTGAATCCGGTGCCATCGTCGGCGCGGTGGTCACTGTTCTTGGAATGCATCTAATTGCTTTAAATGTTCTATACCCAAAATTTCTCGGCAATCGCCTGCAGCTGAATCCATTGACTGTGACCATCGCACTGCTGGTGTGGGGTTGGCTATGGGGCGCAGTGGGACTGGTTCTAGCCATTCCGATAACTGCAGCCATGAAGATTATCTTCGACCATGTGCAGTCTTTGAAGCCCTATGGGGCGTGGTTGGGGGAGTAGCTGTCGGTAGGACCTCGGACTTCAGACCTTGGACTTCAGACCTCAACTTTTTGTGGCCTGATTGCGACGAGTGCACTTGCGTAAGCGAGCGCATGAGTCGGACCATGCCCGCGGGAGATACCTTAATGAGCACTTCTTATCGGGATCTCAGGGTGTGGCAAGAATCGATGGAACTCGTCACTTCAGTCTACGACAAACACAGAGCTGCTCCAAACAAGAGATGTATGGACGAACTGGGCAGATGAGGCGAGCGGCATTATCTGTCCAGTAATATTGCAGAAGGCAAAGGCCGCCCTACTGACCGAGATCGATCGCTCTTCTTTTGCCATGCCAGAGGTTCCTTGCTGGATTGGAGACCCAGATCATGATTGCTGAGCGTCTCTGTTACCTCAGCCGGGAGAAATCTCAAATGTTGCACAAGTCGTCGTCCCGAATCGGAGGTATGCTGAACGCCTTGAGTCAGTCATTCAAGCGACCGGTGCAGGCTTGTCACTGCTGGGGTGTCGACCGTCAAGTTTGAGAGGTGTGTCCGGAGGTCTGAAGTCCAAGGTCTGAAGCCCCAAGTCCGACGTCCGAAACCTAGCTTTCGAAATCTCCCGCTTCGGGGAAATGTAGCTTGCTCTTGCCGAGGGCTCGGGAGAGCATCTCCTCGACGTCGGCCTCTTCGCAGTTTTTAGCCATAGCCATCTCACTGACGAGCAAATAACGGGCCCGTTCCAGCATCTTCTTTTCCCGAAATGAGAGTGGCTTCGACTGATTCAGCAGCAGAAGACCCTTGAGTACTGCAGCCACTTCAAGCAGCGAGCCGGTACGCATGCGTTCCGAGTTTTCCTTGAAGCGGTCCTTCCAATCACCGTTGCTACCACACTCTCCATCTTCAAGGAAATCGACAATCTTCTGAATTTCCCCGTTCTTTACCACCCGCCGCAGGCCGACTGTGCCCACGTTGTGAAACGGGACCATGACCTTAAGGCTGCTGGATTTGATTTTGAGCAGGTAGAACTTTTCCACAGTAGCCCCCATGGTACGGCTGCTGATTTGCTCGATAACTCCTACTCCATGATTGGGGTAGACGACCTTATCGCCTATGTGGAAATTGCCGTCGCTCAACATGAGAAGACACCTACGAGCGGAAGCAAACGGCGCCACAACACATATCCATTTTATCCCAACCTGGCACTGAAGCGCAATTTTGGGAACGAGCCTTGCGTCACCGGCGCTGCCCCCGAATTGTCACCCAACTGCCATGTCCTAAGGAGGAAAGAACTTACAAACGCACCTCGTGACCGGGCGACGATTTCATTACTAAAGAAAAGTCGAAGCCGCCTGCGGAAATCGGAGTAGGTTCCGGAGTTATAATTCAGTCGCACATGCCGGAGCACATAAAAAAGAAGCTGCAGGAAGAGATCAATACCTTGGAACATGAGCTCAGTCATGAGTTACCAAAGGAGTTGAAGCGGGCTGTCGCTCTGGGCGACCTGAGTGAGAATGCCGAGTATCACATGGCCAAACAGCGCCAGGAGTTTGTGAAGGCCCGGCTGAGACAGCTAGGTAGACGGCTGGCTGATCTCTCCCTCATCAATATGAACAACATTCCCAGGGATAAAGTTGGGCTTGGCTCCACGGTCCGTGTCTATGACAACACTAAAAACGAAGAGGTCGAATACCAGCTCGTGACCAGCGAGGAGTTCGACGTGAATGCGGGCAAGATTTCGACAACTTCCCCGATCGGCCGGGCACTGCTGAATAAGAAGGTTGGCGATAGTGCGATAGTTGTCACCCCGAATGGGAATCGCGAACTGGAAGTCCTCAGCCTGGTGACAATTCACCAAGAAGGCGAATGACGAACCTCCGATGGCGATAACGTGGACGAGCGCTTTCGGGCGGACCTGCGGCGTGCTGCTCGATGTCATCGTCCGCTGGCTGGCCCTGGCTCGGATTAACCCCAACGTACTCACGTTTCTTGGGCTGGTCGTCAATGCTATCGCGGCATTTCTCTTCGGTTATGCCAACGGCGAGAACCAGGCTCGGCTGTTCCGTTACGCAGGCCTAGTCATTATTGCTTCGGGATTTTTTGACCTTGTAGACGGCCAGGTCGCTCGTGCCACCAATCGCGTCACCCGCTTCGGCGCATTTTTCGACTCCGTGGTGGATCGCTACAGTGACGCTTCGCAGTTTCTCGGATTGCTGGTGTTCTACGCGCGCGGGGAACGGTTTGCTTATGTGGTGTTGACGGCCTTTGTTATGGTAAGCGCCATTATGGTCAGTTACACCCGCGCACGTGCCGAATCCCTCATTGGTTCCTGCCGTGTCGGCTTCATGGAGCGGCCTGAGCGCCTGGTCCTGATTATCATTGGGGCGCTGTTTAACCGCATGGCGCCTGTACTGTGGATTATCGCTGTTCTCTCTACTATCACCGTCATACACCGCATTCACTATACCTGGACCCGTACCCGGTTCGTTGAACCGAATCCTGCCAAGACGGGGCAGGCAGCCTAGCAGTGTCGCTGTCTGAACCTGTTCTCCTCGTTCACGGCGGGGCCTGGGCCATTCCGGATGACATGGTCGAAGCGCATCTGAGCGGCATTCGCAGCGCTGTGGCGAGCGGCTGGCATGTACTGAGTCATGGCGGTTCCGCGCTCGATGGCGTCGAAGAAGCTGTGGTCGTCATGGAAAATGACGAAGCCTTCGATGCCGGACGCGGCAGTTTCCTGAACCGTGAAGGCAAGGTACAGCTGGATGCGCTCATCATGGATGGCGCCACCCTTCGTGCCGGTGGGGTCGGATGTGTGGAACGCATAGCCAACCCGGTCAGAGCTGCCCGCAAGATCCTGAGCGAGAGCCCGCACATCTATTTCGTGGCTGAAGGCGCTGAAAGATTTGCCGCCGAGCATGGCATTCCTCTGTGCAAGAACGAAGACCTGATCATCCCCCGTGAGATCGAGCGGCTCCGGCAATTTCAGGCGAAGGCGTCGGAGGTGTGGGACGTGTTCGCGCCAGCCGTCTCCCATGACACCGTCGGTGCAGTTGCGCTGGATCGTGACGGGAACATTGCTGCAGCTACGTCAACCGGGGGCACGTTGAACAAAGCGCCCGGACGTTTAGGAGACTCATCACTGATCGGCTGCGGCTGCTATGCAGATAACCATGCAGCCGCGGCGTCCACAACGGGATGGGGCGAACCGATCATGAAGCTAGTGCTGGCCAAGTGGGCGACGGACCGAGTAGCGTCCGGCAACCTCCCCCAGTGGGTAGCCGACGAGGCCGTGAATTACCTGCAATCGCGCGTGAACGGCCACGGAGGCATGATCCTGCTGGACGGGCAGGGGCGCTTTGGGATTGCGCACAACACTCCGAGGATGGCCTGGGGGCTTAAGAATGCAGCACAGGAGAGTTCAGGAATTACTCGAGAAAAATGACGCGCCTCACAATCGATTAATGAGGCCCTGGTAGAAACATGGAGCAGAATTCGAAACCACATCAGTACAATGCGTCCGCGACTAGCGAGACAGCTGCTGCACCGCAGGGGAATCCCTCAGCTTTCTGTCCAAACTGTTCTGCCGAATTGCAAGACAATCGCTGCAAGCTGACTTGCCCCAACTGCGGGTTCTATCTGAGTTGCTCAGATTTTTACTGATTTTCGTTGCTGCCCTGACATACTGGCTTGCCTCCATCTAGAATGGCAGAATCTATTAACTCATACTCAGGAGAAGCGAATGCAACGCAAGGCAAGCGCGGTGTGGAAAGGTGGGCTCAAGGGTGGTACGGGGTCGGTTTCAGCAAGCAGCGGTGTGCTGTCAAACACTCCCTATTCTTTTGCCACTCGCTTTGAAAATACTCCCGGCACGAATCCCGAGGAACTGATCGCCGCTGCCCATGCCGCCTGTTTTTCCATGGCGCTCTCGGCTCAACTGGGGAACGCCAATTTGACCCCTGACAGCATCAACACAACAGCCACGCTGACTTTGGAGAAACTCGAATCCGGATTCACGATCACCGCGGTTCACTTGGATGTTACCGGCCGTGTGCCGAACGCCGATGCGGCAGCATTTCAAAAGGCGGCCGAGAATGCCAAGACCGGCTGTCCCGTTTCCAAGGTCCTGAAGGCGAATATCACGATGAACGCCAGGTTGGAGGCCTGACACTCAGGCTATTTCCCATTCCGCAGCCGCATCTGCTGAGCCAGAAACACAGGCTAGCTCTGGGCTCGCAGGATTTCCCGGATTTGGCGATTGACCCGTGTAGCGTCCTGCGCGGCTGTGTCGATGAGCCGTGCCCATTTGCTGCTGTTCTCGTCCAGGTTGGCCTGGGTTAAGAGATAGCCAGCCTGGAGAATGGTTTCGAGAGAATTACTTAATTCGTGGGCTAACCGGCGCAAATTGGCGACTACTTCGGCGGGCAACTTGGGCGAACGTTCCATTGCGGCTTCAGGCACGACCGTTTTCCTTCATAAAGCTTAACTCCACTTTTGGATATCTCGAAACTATACGGAAGTAGTTGCTGCCGGCGAAATGGCACGGTCCGGCCAGGTTGTGGGACGATAGTGGCCCCTCGCAAACTGTTAGAATTTTCTTCTTGCCTCATGATTTCTCTAAATTCTTCATCAGCGGGTACTTAATATGTCGAAAATCAGGCGTGCGGTTCTGAGTGTTACTGACAAAACTGGGATTGTGAACTTCGCCCGTGCCCTTAGTGGTATGAATGTGGAGCTTATCTCGACCGGCGGGACCGCCAGACTGCTTCGCGAGTCCGGCATTCCTGTGAAGGATATTTCGGAACTTACCGGCTTCCCGGAGATGCTCGATGGGCGTGTGAAGACGCTCCATCCCAAGGTTCACGGCGGAATCCTGCACCGCCGCGGGAACCCGTCGCACCGCACCACCGTGGCCGAGCACGGGATTCAGCCCATCGATATGGTGGTTGTGAATCTTTATGCATTTGAGAAGACGGCGGCGAAACCTGGGGTACAGCTTGACGAATTAATCGAAAACGTCGACATCGGTGGGCCGTCGATGATCCGCTCGGCCGCAAAGAATTTTCAGGATGTGGCCGTTGTTACCTCGCCCGCGGCCTACGACGCCATCACCGAAGAGATGTCCAAAGCCTCAGGCCAGCTTTCCGCCGCGACGAAGTGGCGGCTGGCTCAGAAAGCCTTTGCGACCACCGCGGCTTACGATTCGGCGATTGCGTCAACTCTGGAGCGAGTGAGCCTCAACGGAGATCTTGCAGTGCAATCGCAATCGGCCTTCCCGCAGACCCTGCATTTGCATTGCAACAAAGTGATGGACTTGCGTTATGGCGAGAATCCGCACCAGAAAGCTGCCATGTACAGCGACGGCTCGGGAAAAGGAGTTGCCAATGCCGGGCAACTTCAGGGTAAGGAGCTCTCGTACAACAACATTATTGATTTGCAGGCAGCCTGGGACCTGGCGCAGGAGTTCGAGGAGCCGGTCTGCGCAATAATCAAACACACTAATCCGTGCGGCACAGCCACAGGCAAGACGCTCACTGAAGCCTACAAGAAGGCGCTGGAATGTGATCCAGTTTCCGCCTTCGGTGGAGTCGTCGGAGTGAACCGTGTGGTCGATGGCGAGGTTGCAGAAGAGATGGCGAAGCTTTTTCTTGAAGCAATTGCTGCTCCGGGCTTTGATGACGCCGCAAAGACCAAACTTGCTTCAAAAAAGAACCTGCGGCTGGTGGTGATCGATAACGTTCAGCAGCAGTGGGTCCTTAAGAACATTTCCGGCGGCATTCTGGTGCAGGATGTGGACGCTCGGCAACTCGACAACTCGGAGGTGAAGGTCGTCACCAAGCGCCAGCCCACGCCACCAGAGAGAGAGGGGCTGCTATTTGCATGGAAGGTGTGCAAGCACGTGAAGTCTAATGCCATTCTCTATGCGCGCAATGGTCAAACGGTTGGCGTGGGAGCGGGTCAGATGAGCCGAGTGGATTCTTGCAGGATCGGAGCCATGAAAGCGGTGCTGCCTCTCAAAGGCACAGTGGCGGCTTCCGATGCATTTTTCCCGTTTCCCGATGGGGTAGAGGAGATTGCCAAAGTCGGTACCACAGCTATTATCCAACCTGGCGGCTCAGTGCGAGATCAGGAGGTAATTGAGGCCGCCGACCGGTTCGGCCTGGCTATGATCTTTACAGGCGTGCGGCACTTCCGGCACTGATAGCGGCACTTCCGGCACTGATAAATGTTTGGAATCACCCCTTGGTCCACACTGGTTCCTGTCCTTCCGGCATTATCTGTGGCGGTTCTGCGGATCTGATTCTCCCTAACTTCACAAAGTAGGGTTTACAATAACCGAAGCACCCGCCAGCAGCGGTTCGGCATCCAATCGCTATGGTTCCGGGAAAGCCGAAGGTCTTCAATGAAAAGCATTTATTCCGCTATAGCAGTGCTGCTGGCCGCTGTCTCCACATACGCCCAAACTCCTGCCCCTTCCGAGCCAAAGCCTGCCGTTCCTCCGGCCAACTCGGCTCCGCGCAAAGTTGACAAGGCGGCGGCCTACTACCACTACGCCTTGGGCCATATGTACGAGGAGCAGGTGGCGGTTTATGGCCGGAGTGACCTCGCCAACAAGGCCATCGACGAATATCGGCAAGCTATAGAAGCCGACCCGAATTCCGGCTACCTGACATCAGCCCTAGCCGAGCTATACGCAAAAACCGGCCGAATCAGGGACGCAATTGTTGAAGCGCAAGATATTCTCAAACGCGACCCAAATAACCTCGAAGCGCATAAGCTGCTCGGCCGTATCTATTTGCGCTCTTTGGGAGACGTCCAGGCGGGGCAGGGTTCGCAGAACGTTCTAAAACTCGCCATCGAACAATACGAACAGATCATCAAGCTCGAGCCAGACAGTATGGATGACCACCTTCTCCTGGGACGGCTGTACAGCATGCCAAGCCAGTACAAGGATTACCAGAAGGCAGAAAACGAGTTTAAGACCGCGGTCAAGATGCAGCCGGATTCGGAAGAGGCCGTGACGATGCTGGCTTACCTCTATAACGAAGAGGGGGACACCAAGCGCGCCACCCAAGTCCTGAGTTCTATCCCGGATTCGGCGCGTTCAGCGAAGCTGTATTCCGCCCTTGGATACACCTATGAGCAGCAGAAGCAGTATAAGGACGCCATCAATGCATATCGGAAGGCAATTGAACTGGATCGTGACAATTTGGATGCAATTCGCGGGCTGGCCCAGAACCTGTTGAATGACGGCCAAACCGACGCGGCGCTGGAACAGTACAAAGTCATTGCTGATGCCAATCCCGAAGATGCCCAAAGCTTGCTCAAGATGGCGGAAATCTACCGAAAGATGGGCAAATTCGATGTCGCGTTGGACAGCCTGAAAAAAGCGCAGTCCATGGTGCCGGAGTCCATCGAGGTCCCGTATAACATCGCCAGCGTGTACCAGGCGCAAGGCCGATATGACGAGGCCGCTCAGGTGCTGCAGGACCTGCTTAAGAAGACGGAGAAGCCAGATAACAGTTACGCCGAAGCAGACAAAAACAACCGTGCCGTGTTTTTGGAGCGCCTTGGAACGATTTATCGCGAGAACAATAACACTCAGGCTGCGCTGGATACTTTCCGGAAGATGCTTACGTTGGGCAATGATAACGCCGAGCGTGGGTACCAGCAGATCATCGACACATACCGCGAAGGAAAGCAGTGGCAACAGGCGACAGACACGGCCAAAGAAGCCGTGCAGCGGCTGCCTCAGAACCGCGGATTGAAGATGGTCTACGCGGCACAGCTTGCCGATATGGGCCAAGCTGAGGCTGGATTGCAGCAAGTCAAGGCCATGCTGAATGGCACTCCCGCCGACCGCGAGGTTTACATCACGCTTGCCCAAATGAATAGCCGTTTGAAACGCTGGTCGGACGCCGAAGAGAACCTGGGGAAAGCCGAGCAACTGTCAAGTAAGCCTGAGGACAAGCAGTACGTTGAATTTCTGCGCGGTTCGACTTATGAGCGGCAGAAAAAATACGATCGGGCCGAAGAGACGTTTCGTAAGGTGCTGGTCAGCGATCCCGACAATGCCAGCGCGTTGAATTATCTGGGTTATATGCTTGCCGATCGAGGGATCAAGCTTGAAGAAGCGCTGACTTTAATTAAGAAAGCCGTCGACTTGGATCCCGCTAACGGCGCTTATCTCGATTCTCTGGGCTGGGCCTATTTCAAGTTGGGAAGATATGAGCTCGCCGAAGACAGTCTCATCAAGGCCTCACAGCGTATCGGGACCGATCCCACCGTCCAAGATCATCTGGGCGATCTGTATCAGAAGACCGGCCGCCTGAAACTCGCGGCAGTGCACTGGGAACGCGCACTGCAGGAGTGGAACAAGACAGTCGCTGCCGAGGTAGATCAGACCGATGTTGCTCGGGTGCAGAAGAAGCTTGAGTCGGCGAAGGTCAAACTGGCGCGCGAAGATTCCAGCAACAAGTAGTAGCGAAGCACTGCACGATGAATAGCTTATGAGCCGAGCCGCGCTCGGCTTTATTTTTTTCACGGGGTGAGCGGTCGTGGAAATCTCCATTCGTCAGGCCAACCCAGACGACATCCCGGAGATTCTTCGTTGTACCAGGATATGGGGCATCAAGATCAAGCCTCTCTGGGCAGGATGGTTTCTGCGTGTGAACCTTATCTCGCACAAGCGCTTAGGCAAGGTACATTTCGCCTGGCTGGTTGGAACTCAGCGAGACAAACGTCAGCGGCGGCAGCGTCAGTCCTTGGCTTAGCCATCCTTACGATCTCCAGTGCCGTCGCGCCACCACTCTCAACGTCTATGTTTACCCCCAATTCCGGCGATGCGGCATTGGGCGCCGCTTAATTAATGCAGACTATGATCGAGTGGTGTCGAGCTGAGAAGTTTGCAGCAGTCTCCCTGCACTCAAGCAAAGACGGACGCCAGCTCTGCGAATCACTTGGCTTCGAGCCCACTACCGAGATGCGACTGAAGCTGCAGCCCTGAGTTGGTCCGGAATTAATCCTTCTTGGGTATGGCGTAATAGCCAGTGCGCGCCTGGATCTTGTATCCACTCTTCGAACGAATTTCCACTCTACGGAAGGTGCCATCCAGGGCTGTATTCGTGGGAGTGTAACCAACGTTGTACTGGGTGCGCAGTTCGCGTGAGATCTGATCGAATGCGTCTTTCAGCTTCTCCATCTTGTTGCCGACCTCGATGACCCGGCCCCCCGTCTCCTGGCTCAGCTTTTTCATCGCCCCACCGCCAAAGCCGTTCCACATGCCACGGTCCGCAATAAGCAGAACGTAGCACATGCTGTCTGCCTTCTGCGCGGCTTCAATCGCGTCCTGAATCTTCAGCTTGCTGCCTTCGTCTTCACCGTCGGTGAGGAGAATCATCGCTTTCCGGCCAACCTGTTGGGCCAGTTCGTCGTGAGAAGCCAGATACACGGCATCGTAAAGCTTGGTGCAGCATGGTGTGCTGAGCGTCGGAACGGGGCCTCCGCCCAAGCCAGGGATGCCGCCCCCCCCACTGCTGCCGCCGTTCACGTGAGCCGAGTTCATAGCATCCTTGAGCCGCCGGGTTGAAGCCGTGAAATCCTGCAGCAGATCTACGTCCGCGTCGAAGCTGATCACAAACGCCAGATCTTTTTCACTCAGGATGCTGCTGAGAAATGCCCCACCAACTTCCTTTTCCATCTCCAGCACACGTTCCTGGCTGGGGCTGGAATCGATCAAAATGCCGAGCGTGAGAGGCAGGTTGGTTTCAGCGTTGAAATATTTGATGGTCTGAGGCTTGCCATCTTCGAATACCTGGAAATCACCCCTGCTCAGGCCCGGAATCGGTGCGCCTTTCTTGTCCTTGACATTGAAGAAGAGTTGCACCACGTTGACATTTACCTTAAGCGTGCTGACGGACTTATCCTGATCCGGATCATTCGGCTGATCCTGGTCGGAAGTGGCCAGCCGCGGTAACTGTTGCGCTACCAGAGTTGGCAACAAGATGAAAAGGAGTGCCGAAGCGGCAACCACTTGAAAATTGGGGGATCTGCCCATCAACCTATTCTTTCCCCGGTTTTGTTATTCTAGTCCTAGAAGTTAGATGCACGAAAGCGAACAGCTTGGCCTCCCCAAAGAGTAGGGGTGGTTAAGCGCGGTTGGAGGGACGCAAATTGGTGTTTCGAAAGGTTCGGGTGCCTTGGAAGCTTGTGATTCCAGGGGCAATTTGCGCCTTGGCGGCAGTCGCTGCCGCACAGCAGAACTCGCCAACGAGGCAAGACATTCCGGATGCCCCCTCGGCGTCACAGCCGCCACAAAACTTTCCCAAGGCCGCGCCAAACCCGAAATCTGGAACTGCGCCGGAAAATCAGGCGCCCGAGCCGGTTCCAGATTCCCAGCCGCAGCCTCGTGCCGACTCGGAGAGTCCGGGAGCCACGTCCTCCCCGAAGATCACGAGCGCGCCTGCGGGCGGCGCAGCGCCGGCCGGCAGTAGCGGGAACGAGCAACTGTATACCTTGACCAGAAATGTGAACCAGGTGCTGGTGCCGGTTATGGTCAAGGACAATTCCGGCCGTCTTGTGAGCGGACTGCTGCAGAGAGATTTCGCCGTCTACGAAGACGGCAAGAGACAGACTTTGAACTTCTTCACGACGGATCCCTTCGCGCTGTCCGCAGCTGTAATCTTCGATCTCGGCATGCCGGATACGGCGGTGCAGAAGGTGATCCAGACATTGCCGGCTTTGGAAGGCGCATTCAGCCAGTTTGACGAGGTTTCCGTCTACACCTACAGCAGCAGCGTATCCAAGCTCACCGATTTCGCAGCGGTGGCCAGAAGGCTTGAGGCCGCCCTAAACGAAATGAAAACCGTGCGTGGCCGCAATAACGGACCACCCGTGACCAGTGGCCCCATGGGCCCGCAAGGACCAACTGTAAATGGTGTTCCGCTCGATCCCAGTTCGCCAATCGTTATCACACCAGCTAAAGAGTCGCGTGTCTTGAATGATGCGCTCGTGCAGGCAACGCTCGACCTGAGCAAGCGAGACCGCACACGCCGCAAGGTCATATTCATCATTAGCGATGGACGGGAGTACCGAAGCAATGCGAGTTACAGCGATACGCTAAAGCTCCTGCTATCCCATGGAGTGATGGTGTATGCCGCGGCGGTGGACTCGGCAGCGATTCCGGTTTACGGAAAGTTACAGAGGTTACATCTGCCGAAGCTTGGGTACAGCGACATTCTTCCCAAATACGCGAACGCGACCGGGGGAGAGGTCTTCACCGGTTTCTCCCGGGAGGCGATTGAGAGCACCTATGCCCGGGCCCTCGGAGATGCACGCAATCAGTACACGCTGGGCTACATGACGCGAGCCACGCCCAGCAGTGGGCATCGTGAAATCGAGGTTAAGATCGCTCGTCCTGATCTGGCTGTGACAGCGAAAGAGGGTTATTACCCGGTTGGGCTGGCGAGATAGCGACTCTGCATGCGGTGGTGGAGCGCTTTGGTCCCGGTAACTTGGGTAACCTGCCGGTAATTCTGACCTGTGATATAAAACCTCCAGGTTCAATCAAAACTCTGAAATGCGGTGGCGCCCGGGCTCGGGCGTTCGCCGTGGAACTCTGAGGAAGTCTTGAGTTTCATCAATTTTGCAGCCCGCGAGATCAACTGCAAGATCGTTTACTATGGCGCCGGTCTAGGCGGCAAGACGACGAACCTGCAGCACATCTATCAGAAGACATCGGAACAGCAAAAAGGCAAGATGATCTCTCTTGCCACGGAAACGGAGCGCACGTTGTTCTTCGATTTCCTGCCTCTGGATCTCGGTTCGGTGCGCGGCTTCAAGACTCGTATCCACCTTTACACAGTGCCCGGACAGGTGTTCTATGATGCAAGCCGCAAGCTGATTTTGCGGGGCGTGGACGGCATTGTGTTTGTCGCCGATTCCCAGCAGGAGCGAATGGACGCAAACGTCGAGGCCCTAGACAATTTGATGGACAACCTCAAAGAGCACGGGTACGACTTCAAAAAGATTCCCTACGTTCTGCAGCTGAACAAACGCGACTTGCCTAATGTCCTGCCTGTCGACAACCTCTCGAAAGAGCTTCGCCGCAAAAATGAACCTGTGCTTCAGGCAATCGCCTTCCAAGGAAACGGGGTTTTTGAGACCCTCAAAGAGATCGCGCGGCAAGTCCTGCTGGAATTGAAACAGGGCGGTTAACTCCAGCGTACCCAACCTTCAACCTTCAGCGCCCCTGCTGACTCAATCCCGAAGCCTCAGCGAGCGCAACATATTTTCAAATGTCGGACGCAGTGAGCCAAAATCCCTGTCAGGCGCGATAAAAACCAAATAAAGCAACGATCCATCGTGCTGCCTCACTGTAACCAGCCAGTCACGCTCCTCAAGCGGGCGGCCATTCTGCTGCATGGGTGATTTGCCAATCAGGTCGACTGATTTCCCAGGCAAGCCATTGACACGTATGTTTTCATCATGGCCGATTACGCGCAGGTCAGGATTGGATTGCCGTAGAGTGGCCATGAGATCGTGCGTGGCCTGATCGAGGCTGTCATTCTGCTCCTCCGGCTGAAAGCTGCTGATCATAACTCCATAGGCGACTGCGTTTTGTGATACTCCGCTTTGGGGTGCAATGGTGACGGCGGAATTCCGGTCTCCGAAGACCTGCCAATTATCTGGGCAGGAGATCTGAAAATCATTGTGGGTGAATTCCCGCATATTGTTGCTGGGACGAACGCCAGAGAGGGAGCCATATTCGGGACCTTCTCCCCGTTGTTGCGCGATCTGTTGGCCGCTTAACGGCCTCATCCCAGCCACACGTTGCTTGCTCTCCCGAAACTCGTCACTGTCGCTGCGGTAGCTTGTCTTCGGTGGAAGCGTTGCCAGTTCCCGGGAAACCGCCTCGGCGCGATTTCCAGGATCGGGGTGGTCGCTCAGAAACTGTGGGCCGCGCGAACCCCCTTCTTTCTCCAGTTTCGTGAAGAACTGCGCGAGCGCATGCGGATCGAATCCCGTGTCGTACATGATGTCAGTGCCCAGAAGATCGGCTTCGGATTCTGCTTGCCGACTGTAGTGCAAAAACACGGTCTGGACGCCAAGAGCACCGACCATGGTGGTGAGCTGACCGAGCGCGCCGCCTCCCAAGAGACTGCCCAGGACGCCCAGCGGGAGTTGCGCCATCATCTGTTTGCTGGCCTGGCGAGTGCCGTGGCGTTGGACAATGTGCGAAATCTCGTGAGCCATTACGCCGGCCAGTTCGGCTTCATTGTCGGCGGCCTGAATAGAACCCACATTCACGTAAACCGGTCCTCCTGGGAGAGCGAAGGCATTGATATCTTTTTGATTTACGACGTGAAAGCTATAAGGCCACTTCTCGCCCGGAGCATGGGAGGCGAGTTGGTGGCCGAGTCGGTCGAGGTATCTGGACACGGGGTCAGAATCCGGCAGCAGGGGCAATTGGCGGCTCACCTCAGCTTCGGCCTGCCGCCCGGCCTGAACTTCTTCCTGTGCCGAGAACATATCAAAACCATGGGTCGGCTGAACACGAGCCTCGAGCGCCTGGAGTGGGAGTAGACAAAGAACCAGCAGCACTGCGAAGCAGCGGACAACGAGTGGCCGTGCGTTCATTAGGTCCTCCACCGGCAGCCGTCAAAAGCTAAACTCCTGGCGAATTCTACATAGTTTAGATGCTTGGCCTTCTCTCCGGCGCGGTGGTCCGAGACAAGCAAATCGGTTTCCTGCCGGGAACGCGGTCAGAAACAAAAGAAGCGCCGGAAGACCCGGCGCCTTGCCAGCTTCTTTTACTTGGAGGAGAACTTATTTGTCGAGCGTTCCAGTCGCGCCTAGTTCGCGCCGGTTAACCGCTGTGCGCGCGGCGCGAGCCATAGGAGGCACGTCTGCGGCAGCGCCGTAGCGTTCGAGCAGCATCGGCACCATCGCGTTCTCGGCCTCTTTCGCAAAGATCAGGCGGCCCTCAGGGCTGAGATCAATGCGGATAAAATCTCCGAGTTTCACTTGGCCGGTCGCCACTAGGTTCGCCAGTTGAAAAACGATATGGCGTTCGATCGCCCGCTTCAAATGTCTCGCCCCGTACTTCGGGTCGGTTCCCTCGTGCAGAAGGAAGCTTTTCACTTTAGGCGTACAGCTGAAGACGAACTGATTTGCGGCGGAAGCCATCAGAATCCGCTGCTGCACCATTCCCAGTTCAATTTCCAGAATCTGCTGCAGGTGCTCGGAGCGGAGCGTCCTGAAGACCACACTTTTATCAATGCGGTTCATGAATTCCGGCGTGAACTTGCGGCGGGCAGCTTCGACGGCGGTACGGTTGATCTTTTCATCGAAGCCGGCGTCCACTTCTTTTGGCTTCTGTGCGAACCCCATGCCGCCATCAACCAGGTTGCACATCTCGCCGGCACCCAGGTTCGACGTCATGATAATGATGCACTGCGAAAGGTCGACGCGGCGGTTATCGCCCAGAGTTAAAGTGGCTTTGTCCAGGATCCCGAGCAGTAGCTGCCACAGAGAGTCGGAAGCCTTCTCGATTTCATCGAAAAGGAGGATCGAGAGCTTGAGCTTTTCCGTGTGCCACTGGTTAAGCGCCTCCTGCGTGAGCAGGGGATGAGTCTCGCGGTGCCCAAGATATCCCGGGGGTGAGCCAATCAGCTTGGCGATCTCATGAGAGTGCTGGAACTCGGCGCAGTCAATCTTGATGCAAGCGCGCGAGTCTCCGAACAGAGATTCGGCCATGGCTTCCACCACGCGAGTTTTGCCCGAGCCGGTCGGTCCGAGGAAAAGCAGATTCCCCACCGGACGGCCGGGAGGATTGAGTCCCGCCAGAAACATCTGATAGATCTCGACGACTTTCTCCACCGCCTGGTCTTGTCCAACGATTCGGCGACGAAGGGCGCTTTCAAACTCTCTGGCATCATTGCTGCGGCGATTAGGGTCGAGCATCGTGCTAAGGACGGTTTTCATAGGGTCTAAACCCTCAAATTCCTTTCTTGGGCCGTCATGATTCCTGTGGGAGAGGCGGGGGTGGCCAACTTACCGATGGAGACAGAATTTGTCAATTTCCATTTGCTGGCCGCTTTCCATTAGTGCAAGTGACTCGCCATCCACTGGGAGATCGCCCATCATCCTTTCCTGCAACACTTAGATGCCACTACGAAAAAAAGAGAGCCATGTACGTCATCGGGTGAGATCGTGTAAGGAGAAATACTTTGCGCATCCTGGAAGTTTCTTGCTGCGTCTAACGTTCCCGTCTGCCAAACAGCCGACGTTGGCCCGACGTAACTGGCAGCAGCGCTGGCAGCCAGTTAGCATCCTGCCAGCGGCACCGGAGAAAGCACTTGTTTCAACTGGGTCCACGCTTGGTAAAGATGTTTTCCATTTTCGGAGCGTGGATTTTGTTGAGTTTTCCAGGAGCTCCAGCCGTTGATGCACAAGCTGTTCATTCTCCAGAGCTAATACGTGCTTCCAAACCTGCTGCGCCTGTTGCCGCGGCAACTATCCCTGTCGTATCACTAGTGTCCAATGGTGCGGCGCCGGGGACCAGTCTGTATGTTGCCCACCGTGGAGACAGTATTCCGCTGGTCGCTCGCCATTACCTTTCTCAAACTGCGTACCTGACTTCCACGGAATTGTCGGAAGCCATACATAAGACAAACGCCGACCTTCGGGGTAATTTCTTGAAGCCGGGTCAGCAGATCATGATTCCCGGAGTTCTGGATGCACCCATCGTGGAGAAGTCCAGATCCGTGCCTCGGGATTTTGAGGTCCGCGCAGTATACCTGACTGGCCTGATGGCGGGAAGCGATCACGGACTACGCATTATTCGCCGCTGGCGGGAAGTCGGTGGCAATGCGGTGGTATTTGACATAAAAGACAGCGATGGGAGCGTGAATATTGCCTTCCAGCATGCGCTGCTAGGGAACCATCACACGGCTATTCACGACTTGCCAAAGTTTGTGCGTTTTCTGCACGCCCAGAACATGCACGCGATTGCACGTGTCGCGATATTTCGCGATGAGCGGCTGGTGCGAGAGCATCCTGAACTAGCCGTAAAGTCCCGCAACACGGGAGAGGCCTGGCGCGAGAATGGCAAGCTGGTCTGGACCGATCCTTCACAATCGAAGGTCCAGGAGTACAACATCGCTTTGGCGAAGAAGGCGGCCGAATCCGGAGTGGATGAAGTGCAATTTGACTACGTCCGTTTCCCAGCCGAAGGCAATCAGAAGGATGCCAGCTTCGTCTTTCAGAAAGAGCACCCGGACTGGCATCGCAGCGACGTGATTGCTGCCTTCCTGAAGCACTCCTACGCGGAACTGCGCCCGATGGGCGTTCTGTTTTCGCTGGATGTGTTCGGCATCATGGCCTGGCAACGTCAGGTAGATCTGGCGCATACGGGCCAGGACATCGTTGCCATGGCAAAGCATTGCGACGTTCTTTCCCCCATGATCTATCCCTCCCATTTCTTCGGGATGGACGGCTACGCGCGGCCGGGCGATGCGCCAGAACACTTTATTGGCGAATCGATGGACCGCTTTGAGCTGATCACGAAGGGTAGTGGCGTGGTGATTCGTCCGTGGTTGCAGGCATTCCGCTGGCGCACCAAGAGTTACTCACCGCACTACATTGAAACCCAGGTGCTGACCTCGAAAAATAAGGGTGGAATCGGGTTTCTCTTCTGGAATGCCGGGAACGATTACAGCAAACCCTTTACGGCCATGCCCGAGATGCGGACATCCAAAGATAAGTATTTCCGTGGCGATGAAGTGAGCACTGTGGATCAGGCAGCCGCAAAGCCAGCGACACCTCAGGTCATCCCTACGGCGTCACGATAAGAGTTTTATCCGGGCGAACGCCAACGGCGGAATGACGGGGCCAAACAGGCCTCGTCACTCTGGCCAACCTCACTGCATAAACTCAGCCGGCCTTCCGGTCAGCCGCTCGATGCGTTTTGCAATGGGCGGGTGCGTGGAGAACAGGCTCCCAAAGTTCATTCCCAGTAAGGGCTGAATGATGAACAGATGCGCCGTGGATGGCGTCGCCACCAACGGAAGGCGTCGCGAGTAGGCGTCCAGCTTCGCCAGGGCGCTGGCCAAAGCGTAAGGATTGCCCGTGAACTGCGCGCCGGTGGCATCGGCCTGGTATTCGCGCGAACGCGAGATCGCAAGCTGAATCAGCATCGCGGCAATAGGCGCCAGAATGAACATGAGCAGCGCGCCCAGTCCGCCACCGCGACGGTCCTCGCGATCACCCATGCCTCCGAACATCGCGCCGTAGCGCAGCCAGGTGATCGCTCCGGCCAGAGTAGCAGCCACAGAGCTGATGAGGATATCGCGGTTATTCACGTGTCCGAGCTCGTGGGCCAGGACACCCTGGAGTTCCTCGTCGTTCAGCAGTTTTAGAATTCCCTGCGTCACAGCGACGGACGCATGGCGCGGATTGCGGCCGGTGGCGAAAGCGTTCGGCGAGTCCGTCGGGATCACGTAAATCTTAGGCATAGGCAGCCCGATGCGTTGCGTGATGCGTTCAACTACGTCGTACACACGCGGAAGATCCTCGCGACTAACAGGCTGCGCGCGATAGGTAGCCAGAGCGATCTTGTCCGAGAAGAAATAAGCGACGAAGTTCATGATCCCAGCGATGATCAGCGCCCAAAGCATGCCGTTCTCACCACCGAGATATCGGCCAATACCCATGAGCAGTAGTGTCAGCGCGGTCAGCAATAGCGCGGTTTTGAATGTATTTCCCATAGAAATTCCTATCTACTTAGATGCAAGGCTTTCGGGCGCGATTCGGAGCAGGATCCGGGACGTTCCGGAAGTTAGGCGCTGGT
>Ga0075426_10000875_pt1 | contig 21213 bp, 24 predicted proteins | sample SoiMethybrSBSTD5_FD_75304 | JGI IMG/M metagenome (GOLD analysis project Ga0075426, IMG submission 75304) | Bulk soil microbial communities from a Populus tree surrounding site in Tennessee, USA - Soil MetaG P. TD hybrid SBSTD5 | ecosystem: Environmental > Terrestrial > Soil > Tree plantation...
AAACAACGACTTATATCGTTGGTGAAATATAAAATCCGTTATTCATATATTAATTATTAACACAGCGCCCTGGCTTATAGCCGCCTACCGGAAGTTAATGGTTTTTAAAGAAAACGCTGTGGCCCGGTAAGTGGAGATATTATAGGGGATTGGAGGGGGTTTGTAAAGGCTGGTTCACTTATTGAACTTCAGGCCAAATTAGGGACTATATAGCTAAAAAACTATTTTTTGTATAGAAATAATTCTATCTCCTTTTGCCCTTCCATAATTTCAGTCCTGATTTTCCAGTCAGATCCGGGGTCTATAAGTGGCGACCCGATGTGTCTCTTGCCTTGGTTTATCCCGGTGTTTATTACAGCTAAAATGTCTTTGCTTACAGTTATTCTTGGAGTTTCTCCGACTTCAAAATTCTTTTCTAATCCCTCAGGCAGCGGGACCAGGTATTTATCTAACTGTTCCCTAATAGGAACCCTCTCGTCTTTCACGATAGGTTCTGCCGCAAACGGAGCGTAAAATTTATGGGGAGTTAATTTTACTACCACGCAAAGCCCTTGATCAGAATTCTCTCCGGTTGTTGAAACTTGCTCATTTTCCTCATAACCGCGCAAAAACCAATCCGTGCCTTCTTCTCCTTCGACACAAAATTCATTGTTATTGATAACATTCTTTAAATTCTCGCCTCTCAGCCTCTTTCCTTCGTTTGCCCAAAAAAATCTCATGACCCTTCCTTCCAACTGAACGGCCCTGTCACCATAATTTGTTATATCAACAGGAACCGAGGCGGACTGGTTCCTCTTTAGATTGATCAATGCTTCTTCTGGTGTGTTCCATCCCCCGAAACGAATATCTATGCCGGTTTGGGCGAAAAAACTTCTTACGGAACCCTGCAGCGCACCCATTGCCCCTCGAGTTATGTCCACCCCGGGAGGAAGACACTCGCCAGTTAAAGTTATATTTTGGTTTAGTAGAGTTTGGTCCGCCTGCACAATGGTAGGTTTTGCAATTTCAATATCCGAGCCAATCCAAAAATTGCCCAGCCTGGCAAGTTGCTCGTGCGCCTCTTGAGATTCATATAATAAACGTCCGTGCTCCTGGGTGAACCTTTCTGTCATTATTGTTTGGTTTATTTGTAATAAATTATACCATTAAATAGGTTCTAGCATACCACACCACATAATTAAAAACCACTAAATAAGTGTTAGTGGTTTTTAATCGTCTAATCTTCTGAACGGCTTCGGAAAATTTCTATTTCTTCTTAAATATCGACATGAACGCGGACTTGGAGTCGTTATGGAAATCGCCGGCGTGGAGGCGGCTGCCGCCACTGAATAACTGGCCGCGGGAACCGATCTTTCCGACCGGGTTGATTGCTCCTCTCATGTAAATTTTGCCGGTATGGCCGATACGGCCCACGGCATGAATTATCCCCTTTGCATATATTTTCCCAGTGGAACCAATACGGCCTAAAACCTTACCGGATTTACTGCGTAAAGTGTGGCCCAAGCCCCCGAAGCGGCTCATGCGGCTGTCTAAGGCAGAATGTTCCGGTTCCTCCGGGTGCGGCGGCTCGGCTTCGTGATGAGGCATTTCATGGGAAGACAGCGGCGCGCTGTGGGGCAAATTATGGGAACTTAAATCGGGGAGATTATTTAGCATAAACTAGGATAGTTATTTATTACATTATAGCATATTTAAGAAAATTTAGCAAATTTTTTCGTTGTCTTGGAAGCGCGAAAAATGCTATAATATAACGTATGCAGATCCACTATTTCGGCCTGTCCAGCTTTAAGATCACGACCAAGGAAGCTACCGTTATCACCGACCCGTTTGATAAAAAATCCGGCCTGGCCTCGCCTCGGGGCAATGCCGATGTTTTAATATTAGCCGAGAAGAACAACCCACTTCACTCCGCAATTTCAGGGATTTCCGGCGCGCCTTTTTTGATCAACGACCCGGGCGAGTACGACGTTAAGGGCGTAACCGTGACGGGTTTGCCGTTGAAGCAAGGAGAGCGTTACGTAACGGTTTACCTGGTTGAAAGCGAGGACATAAAAATTTTGAACCTTGGCCATATCAGCGAGTTCAACATGAAAGAAGAAGACGTGGAAGGCTTGGGCGCCATCGACATATTGATTGTGCCGGTCGGCGGCAATGGGGTGATGGACGCCAGCACCGCGGCCAAGGCGGTAAATGAAATTGAGCCGAAAATCGTCATCCCCTCCCATTACCAAATTCCCGGTTTAGCTGCCTCCGCCGGCAAGCTGGATACCTTTGTAAAAGAAATGGGGGGCAAGAGCGAAACTATGGAGAAACTGTTGCTGAAAAGGAAAGACCTGCCCGAAGACCAAACCAAATTAATTATCCTGGAGCCGTTAAGGTAGCCCTATGTCATTCGTCCATAACATCCGCAAACAGCCGCACGAAAAGAAAATCCGCCTGATCTGGATTTCCTGCGCCGTTGCCGCGGTCATCTTAATCATCCTCTGGGCCGTTACCTGGCACTACCACAAGGACGTCTCGCGCGACACCAGCTTGTTTGATACGCTGGGCCGCGGCGTGCACGATTTTAAAAACAATTACAACAAACCAATTAAGTAGAGATGCCGAAAGACGCAAGCGAACAACGAGATAACAATATCGGCCTGGTCCATCCCCGCAACCTGGAAGACGAAATGCACCAGTCGTACATTGAGTACGCGATGAGCGTGATTGTTTCGCGCGCCCTGCCGGACGTGCGCGATGGGCTCAAACCGGTGCACCGCCGAATTTTGTACGCCATGCATACCATGGGCTTGCGCCATACAGCCAAAACGACGAAATCCTCAAAAGTGGTCGGTGAAGTGCTCGGTAAATACCACCCGCACGGCGACATCGCGGTGTACGATTCCATGGTCCATATGGCGCAGGAGTTTGCCATGCGCTACCCGCTGGTCAAGGGCCAGGGCAACTTCGGCTCCATGGATGGCGACGGCGCCGCGGCCATGCGCTACACCGAAGCGAAAATGAGCAATATTGCCGAGGCTTTACTGGAAGATTTGGATAAGGAAACCGTGGACTGGCGCGACACTTACGATGCCACCGACAAAGAGCCGGCCGTATTGCCGGGTAAACTGCCGAACTTGCTGTTGAACGGCACTTTAGGCATTGCCGTAGGCATGGCGACTGACATGCCGCCGCACAACCTGACCGAAGTGGCCGACGCCATTACCGCTTTAATAGATGACAGCGATGTTACCGTGGAAGATTTGGCGGAAATCGTGAAAGGTCCTGACTTCCCGACCGGCGGCATTATTTTTGACGCGGCCGCCATCAAAAACGCTTATGCCACGGGCAAGGGCAGTATTGTAATGCGGGGCAAAACCGAAATTGAGGAGACTAAGACCGGCAGCCACCGCATTTTGATTACGGAGATCCCTTACCGCGTGAACAAAGCGACCATGCTGGAGCGCATTGCCGACCTGGTCCGCGACAAAAAGGTTGAAGGAATCAAGGACGTGCGCGACGAGAGCGACAAGGACGGCGTGCGCGTTGTGGTGGATTTGAAGAAAGAAGCGCTGGCCAACAAAATTTTGAACCAGTTATTCTCTTACACCCAACTGCAAGAGACGTTCCATATGAACATGCTGGCGTTGGTAGACGGGATAGAGCCGCACGTACTAAATTTAAAGACGATTTTGGAAAAGTACCTGGAGCACCGCCAGGTGGTGGTGCGCCGCCGCACTGAGTTTGACCTAAACAAAGCCAAAGAGCGCGCCCATATTTTAGAAGGCTTGACCAAGGCGCTGGACCACATTGACGAAGTCATCCAAACCATCAAGAAGAGCCCGACCAAAGAGGAAGCCTTCAACAATTTAATCAAAAAATTCAAGCTGTCTGAAGCCCAGGCCCAGGCTATTTTGGAAATGCGCTTGCAGACCCTGGCCGGCCTGGAGCGCAAAAAAATTGAGGACGAGCTGGCGGAAAAGAAAAAACTGATCGCCGAACTGGAAAGCATTTTGGGATCGCCCAAGAAAATTTTGGGGATCATCAAAACCGAAGTGGCGGACCTGAAAGAAAAATTCGGCGACGAACGCCGCACCCAAATTGTCAAAACGCCGATCGGCTCGTTTAACGCCGAGGACTTGATTCCGGAAAGCAACATCATCGTTACCATTACCAAGTCCGGCTATATCAAACGGCTGACGCCGGATACTTACCGCCAGCAGAGCCGCGGCGGCAAAGGCGTAATCGGCCAGACGCTGAAGGAAGAAGACATCGTCGACAAGATGATTTCGGCCAATACGCATGACGACATGATGTTCTTTACCAACAAGGGCCGAGTGTTCGTAACTAAGGCCTACGAACTGCCGGAAGGATCGCGGACCAGCAAAGGCCAGGCTTTGGTTAACTTCTTGCAACTGGGTTCCGGCGAGTATGCCACTGCGGTTTTGCCCTCGCCGAAAAATACGGCGGTGAAATTCCTGGTCATGGCCACTCGCAACGGTCTGGTAAAAAAAGTGGCGCGCGACGAGTTCGCCAAAGTCCGCCGCTCCGGCATGATCGCCATTGGGCTCAAAGGCGACGACGAACTGAAATGGGTGGAATTCTCCAACGGCAGCGACGAAGTGATGATGTCTACCGAAGACGGCCAGGCCATCCGCTTTAAGGAAACCGACGTGCGCGCAATGGGGCGCGGCGCGGCCGGGGTGGGCGGCATCCGCCTGCGCAAAGGCGACAAAGTCATGTCCATGGATGTCATCAACAAGGAAATGGACAAGGGCAGTTACGAAGTCTTGGTCATAACTGAAAAAGGTTTGGGCAAAAAGACCGCCCTGAAAGATTATAAAATTCAGAAACGGGCCGGCAGCGGCATTAAAACCGTAAAAATTACTCCTAAGACCGGCAAAATTGTTGCCATGTCCATTTTAGACAGCGCCGAGGAAAAAGACCTGGTAGTAATTTCCAAGCACGGCCAGACAATACGCACGCCGTTGAAGTCTATTTCCACGTTGTCGCGCGCCACGCAAGGCGTGAAAGTAATGAAACTGGACGAAGGCGATGCCGTGGCCAGTGTGGCAGTAGTCTAGTTTGCATAAATTCTCATGGACAAAGCCTTGGTTCGCCAGGGCTTTTTGGTTATAATATGTGGGATACGGGCGTGTAGCTCAGCTGGTTAGAGCATCAAGCTTATACCTTGACGGTCCCTGGTTCGAGTCCAGGCACGCCCACCAGATTGACAGAAAACTTATTTCTAAGTATTCTAGGTGTGGAGATTGGTAAGACTCCATAAAACTTCCATAAAGGTCGACTTAATTGACTGATATGGAAACAATAACCACCAAACGCATATGAACCCCCGGAAGCGGGTTTTTTGTTTGGAAATTTTACGTATGCAAGCCAATAAAATACAACAACTGCTAAGCCGCCTGGGCAAGGAAGACAAGGAAATTACCGGCTCGGTCGTATTCAACATAACCACCGGCAAAGCGCTAGCCTCAACCTTCCCCAAAGCCTACGTCAAAAAGACAGTGAAGATAGAACAACTTATTGCCGACCTGGAGAAGAATCGGATAATGAAGCTTGATCCTGCGGGCTCCAAAAACTGGGCCATGTACTCGTTCAATAAAAAAATTGTCGTTACGGTCAGAACCAAAAAAGACATTTTTACCTCGTTAGAGTACGAGATCGAAAAACCGCCCAGCGGGGCGATTGAAGACGCATTGGAAGTAGCGCTAATGGTGAATGAGCTATTATAAAGCGATTTCCTTCCTGAAAGCTGTAAAAGCCTTGGTTCGCCAAGGCTTTTTGGCTATAATTCAAATAGCTGGCTTAGGCCCACGCTTTATGGAAACAAACATAAAAATTTTACAAAATGCATTGGCGGATTTCATGGACCAGCCGTTTTTCCTGTTGCCGCAGGCAGTCCAAGACAAGGACCGCGAGCTATTAACAAATAAGCTTTCCACCTTGTATGAACAATTGGTTAAACGGGAGGCGGAAGAAACTAGTTCCGGCCGGATAGTGACAAAAACCTTAGTTATCCTCAAAGAGGATCAATTAAACGAATACGAATTAGCCAAAGCTTTATCCGCTTTGCTGGAAAAAATTTCAGCACCAAGAAGCCAGGAAACCAAACAACTCAAGCAAGATCTTTCTCGGTTATCTAGCCGGGCCAAACCATTATGGCTATCGGAGGCGAGGGCAGGCAAACAACGGAGCATGCTTTCCGAGCAAGAAATACTGGAACACGACAAAAACGTTTTAAAAAATGAGATTCAGCTATGGGCCTTTGATTTTGTTTTTGTTTATGAAAAACTGCTGCGCGAAGCTGAGGCCTCCCAAAAAGAGGCAATAATCCGCCAGGGCCATGATGACCTGCCTTCCTTAGTTGAAGACGCATTGAGCGACAGCATCCTGACTAAATGTATTTACAACTTATACGGGATTTCCTTGCGGCAAGAGATGATCCGGGATTACTACGAATATAAGCAACCGTTTTTGCGGATTAAGGATGGGACGTGCTTGGCTGATCCTGAAATAAGGGCGATTGAAACAAGTTTGCGCCAATACTGCTTAAAGCTTATCGATATCAGCTTACAACATGGTATTCAAACCGTAGACAATGTGTTGCATTTTCCCTACGGAAAAGGTAAAGACTTGCAAGAACTGCAAGCTGAACTAAATAATTAGCTATGTCTGAGGAACTTGAAATAAGCGAACAACCTGAATCTGGTAAGGAACAGCTGGCGACCGAACCCACCGCCACGACTGGCCCGGATAAAGAACAAATAGCCGCTGAGGTGGTGGCTGATTTTTTAGAAAGCCCTGGTGAGCGGGAAGAAAACGAGAAACCGGAACAAAAACTTAAATTTTCGCGAGAGGACTTGGAGGCTATCTTAAACTCGAAAGATTACGAGCCCGAAAAGTTAATTGCCTTATTAGAGAAAAATTTTAGCTCCGAGTACGCCGCCGATTCAGGGACGTGGGAAGGCTATACAATCAAAGAGCATACTTTGATGGTTTCCCGTTTGTTTGAAAAGTATTTCGCCGATAAGATGCCGGATCGTAAAAATTTAATGCGAGTAATGCTTAGTCTTCATGATATTGGCAAAGGAAGGGCGGCTGAAGAAGATGATTTGAATTTGCAACATAAATATACTTTAGAGATACTACGGCCTACTTTGGCAAATTTGCAATACGACGAGCCAGATATCAAGATTGCTTCTGCCTTGGTGAAAGCGGATACAATTGGCGAATATATCAGATTGGGCGACCGGGAACAGGCAGTTGAAGAAATTAAAGAGCTATCAGAGGAAGCGGGCCTCCCTACTGAGCAATTCCTTGAATTATTGCTGACTTTCCATAAAGTTGATGCCGGTAGCTATACCAAAGAGGCTGGCGGCAAGCCTTCATTAGAACGGCTATTTGAATTTGATAATAAAAATAACGAACTAAGATACATACCAAGTATAGAGGAAGGGGTCGACCGGCTGAAAGCAGACCTTGTCGGCCAAAATGATATTACTGAGCCAGAAGTAACATCCAGTAAAGAGACCGGACGAGATGCCAAAGCAAAAATTCGGCGGTTTGTTGACGACCCGAATTTAAAATTCCACTTTGCAAAAACTAAAAAGATGGCGAGCATTTTGGGAAAAGGGATACTTTCCGCTGAGTTTGGCAAAAGAGCCGGCGTCAGCCTAAACGAAGACTATAGCGACTCAGAACATGAACAGGAATATACCGAGCCTCGGTCTGTTAGTATTTTTGACCGTGAAAAACAGCCTCTGGATCCGAAAAGGGTTGACTTTTATGTTAATGTATTTCTTCAAGAAGGGTCGGATGTTGTAGGTTTTTTGCTTCCTGATGATTTGAAAGTTAGAAAAGGAACCCCTCAACCGACTGAATCTATTGCTCCAATAAGAATACCCCCGAAAAAGATTGAAGGAATGTTCATGCAAGAACACCCGACTTTGAACTTAACTCCTCGCCAGAAGTACGAGTATTATAAAAAACTCTACCCTAATTCTGACGCCGGAGGGAAAAGCGAAGCATTACGTATGGTTGAAGACTATTTCGGCATTACTCAAAGCCAATTAGAAAATATTGACCCGGAACTGAAATTACTGAACGAGCAAAGGATGGAAATTTCAAGAAAATTTAGAAACGATCACCCCTCGCCGCCATGGGACGATACAGCAGCAGTCAATAATTATGAATCAGAAAGACTTAAGGTCACTGGGCCTTCGAAAGAAGCATTTGAGGACCGGCTGGAAGAAGCTGCTCTAAAAGAAATAAGCAAAATTATCGACAAGGAGCCAGGCTCAATAACGGAACAAGATATTTTAGTTTACTACGCCAAAAAACAAAATATACCGTTTTATACGGTAAGTAAGGACTTTAAGTCACAAACGGTTATTTGGCCAAAACAGGCCGTCTAATCTGCTATAATATAAACAGAATTCGCAAAGCAGAAACAAACATGCAAATACAAAAAATCTACATCGGCGGCTGGTTCCAGCGCACCACCCTGCACCTGACGGAAATCTGGGATTTTTTGAAGCACCTCAAGTCCACTGCCGGGTTTGACCAAGCGGCGCTAAAAGAAGCGCGCGACCGCCTGGACGTGGTCAGCGCCTCCCGCAAAACCGCCGGCCTGGAATACATTTTAGTGGAAACAAGCGTCGGCATTACTTACCGCATCTATGAAGACGGTTTAATAATTTTGGAAAAGCCGTTTGCCGACCTGGAATCGGATTTTGAACGGATCCGCTTTTACTACGAAGAGAAACTGTCCAAAAGCTTGTCGCTGCTGTTCAGCAAAGGAGCGCCCGTACCCAAAGAATTGGCCAACATTAAAACTATTTTGCCTTACATCGTTACCGTCCGCGACGGCGTGGACGAAGAAATCAAGGCCCTGTATAACAAGCTGGGCGAAGAAATTTACTCCACTATTTCTTCCAAACAGGTGGACGTTTACCGCAGTTCCGGCCTGATCATAATTAACGACTTGTTGGATGAGGAATTGGCTCGCGAAGTGATAGAGTCGCAAATCTTTTTCCGCGAATTCAAGACCCAACTGCACCGCTACCTGGCCATCCACCGCATCCTTTGGGAAAAGATCGCCGCCATCAAGGAAAAAGGGTCAATTAAAGGCACGGACGTGGACGACCTGCGCGGCGAGCTCACCGACTACCAAAAAACCATTGAGCTCATTGATGCGCGCATCAACCAAATGGACGCTTACATCAAGACGCGGCAAAAAATTACCGACGTGGAAAAAGTCGATGCTTACCTGAACCCGCTGTTCCAGTTCAAATTTGAAACCTTGCAGGACACGCATGAGTACATTAAATACTTGTGGGACATGACCAGCGACTACCTTGACTCGGCCATAGAAATTTTCAAAGAACTGCAGGAGAAGAGCACCAAGAACAGCATTTCTTCGTTGCAGTTGATTACCACCATCGGCGTGGTGGCCGGAATTTTGACTTACCTTGGTAAAACCGCCCTGCCGACCTTCACCCAAATTGGCCTACTCTATTTTGTCTTGCTTCTGGTAATGACTTACATCCTCAATTCGGTTATTTCCAAAATCTACAAGCGCAAGAAGTACAAGATTAAGGGTGCGAATATCGTCAAGGATATCCAGTAGTCAATCCTTAAATGTCCGCGCCAGCTTATGGATTTTTTGCGGCAAGTCCTTGGCTTGCGGGTTCCGGCCAACTATGCTGACCAGCAAACTACCCACAATGTAACCATCAGCGCCAGCCCTGACTACGGCGCGGGCCTGGGCCGGCGAAGAGATGCCAAAACCCACTGCCACCGGCAAGGCGGCGGTTTTTTTTAGCCGCCGAATTAGCCGGATTGTTTGCGGGGAAACACGCTTCCTTTCCCCAGTAACACCCAAGACCGAAACCGCATACAAAAAGCCTCTGGCCTGCTGGAAAATTTGGCGCAGGCGGGCCGACGGGGTAGTTTGGGCAGCCAAAAATACCGGATCAATGCCGCGCTGTCTTGCCGCCGCAATGTAAGGAGCCGCCTCTTCCAAAGGGAGGTCGGGAACCAACACGCCATCGGTGCCGGCATTGGCGGCCGCAGCGTAGAATTGTTTTATTCCCCTAGCATAAACCAGGTTTGCGTAAACCATGAGCACTATGGGAAGGCGGGGGTGCGCTTGCCGCACTTTTTTTACCAGTTGAAAAGCTTTGCCTGTAGTCATGCCGTTCTTCAGCGCCCGCTGGCCGGCGGCTTGGATGGCCGGCCCATCGGCCAAGGGATCGGAGTAAGGGAAGCCGATTTCCAAAATGTCGGCAGTTTTCGCCAGCTGGAGCAGGATGCGCAAAGACATGGCAAAATTGGGGTCGCCCGCTACCATGAACGGCATAAAGGCCGGTTTTTTTTCTTTTTTGAGGCGCGCGAAAGTATCGGTGATGCGGGTCATGATCGTAAATTAATTTTATCCATCAATATTTCCAAATCTTTGTCGCCGCGGCCAGACAAATTTACCAAAATAGTTTTGCCCGGGTTGCGCTTAGCCAGTTTCAGGGCGTAAGCCACAGCGTGGGCGGATTCCAGCGCCGGAATAATTCCCTCACTTTGCGATAAAGCCACGCAGGCCGCCAAAGCCTCTTTGTCAGTGGCGGAAACGTAGCGGACACGTTTTGCCGCTCTTAAAAAGCTGTGCTCCGGCCCCACGCCCGGGTAGTCTAAGCCGGCCGAAACACTGTAAGTCGGCTTTATTTGGCCGTCAGAATTTTCTAACACATAAGATTTGGTGCCGTGGAGTATGCCGGCTTTGCCGCCGGCAAAACGCGCTGCGTGCTTGCCCGTCGCGAGGCCGCGGCCACCTGCTTCCACGCCGACCATTTGCACCTTCTTCTCGGCCAGGAATTCCGCAAACAAACCAATGGCATTACTGCCGCCGCCGACGCAAGCGACTAAGTAGTCAGGTAATTTTCCGGTTTCATTTTTTATTTGCTTATAGGCTTCCCGGCCAATGACCGACTGGAAATCCCGCACTATAGCAGGGTATGGGTGCGGGCCCAAGGCAGAGCCAAGCAGGTAATGGCTGGATTCAACATTGGTAATCCAGTCACGCAAGGCCTCGTTAATCGCATCCTTCAAGGTTTTGCTGCCCGACGCCACCGGCACCACCTTTGCTCCCAACAGGCGCATGCGGTAAACATTGGGCTGTTGGCGCTGGATGTCTACCTCGCCCATATAAACGACGCATTCCAAACCAAGCCGCGCTGCGGCAGTGGCAGCGGCCACGCCATGCTGGCCAGCGCCGGTTTCGGCAATAATGCGTTTCTTGCCGCGATACCGGGCGAGCAGCGCCTGACCCAAAGCATTGTTAATCTTATGCGCGCCGGTATGGGCCAAATCTTCGCGCTTTAAGTAAATTTTTGCCTTATACTGCCGCGATAAATTCTCCGCGAAATACAACGCGGTCGGCCGGCCGACGTAATTGCTCAGCATGCGCGCAAACCGCTGCTGGGCAGCGCGGTCAGCACGGAACTTTTTATAGTCGCGCTCTAGTTCCTGCAAGGCCGGCATAAGGGTCTCCGGCACGAACTGACCGCCAAATTCTCCAAAATATCCTGGTTTCATAAATCTAATTTAAGGGTGAAGGGTGGAAGGCCGCGTTAGCAGTCCTTCCACCGTTTGCCAAGTCCGTTGGTTATAATCCCAAAGGACTGTTGTAAGTCATCGAACCGTTAACGGCTATGGCATCGCCGAGCGCCAGGCAGTGGTTGGTCTCCGGCTTGGCTCCGCCGACGAATTCCATGATCGCCCCAAGTGCTACCGGCGCCAGCCGCAAAGTGTGTCCGCCCGCTGAAGTGCGTCCCATATGGCCGTCGCGGCACAGCATCATGGGAGTTTCAAGGAGGTAATGCAAAGCCATACTCTCTTCAAACGGAATATGGGGGTCGTTACTGCTGGCCACCAAAAGCACGTTTCCGATTGCCGAACGGATTGACGGGAAATTAAGCCCGCTGCAATCAAAACCGCTAAGCGCGGGATGGTTGTACTTGCGGGCCGAAGCCACTAATGCCAGCCCGGCCAGCGTTTTGCCTTCCGCTGCCAAACTTGCGGCGTAATGCAAGGCAAGGTTGCCTCCGATGCTGTGGCCGATTAAAGCAGTGGTTTCCGGCTCATTTACGTAGCGGCCTAAATGCTCCAGCCATTTGGCCAGTTGCGGTTTCTGCGGTTCCGACATATCCAGCACGGTTACCGATATGGATGGATTACGCATCCTGATGGATTCCGCCAAGCCTGCATACCAGTGGCTTGAGGAATCTTCTTGATAACAATGCGCGATAACGACTTTTAAAATTTTACTGGTCACCATGGTCTCCACCCCCTTTGCCTGACCATTGCTGCAATAATTGGCTCCAATTGATCGTGGATAAGATCGCTATATGTAACTAATGCGATCTTTTTCTTAGGCCCCTTGGTTTGATCCGCGCCCACTGCATTTGTTTGGTTAACTAATTTACTTTTCGTTAACTGTTTTTTCTTTTTGACTTTGTTACCGGCTGACGACATGAGTTTCCTCCTATTGAACTGACGTAGACTTTAGATATTGAGAGATCAAAAAACCTCTCGTCCACATACGCATAACTATGCGTACAAGGACGAAAGGTTACTTCCGCGGTACCACCTTGCTTCCGCTTTGGCTATTGGCCGCTACGGCGCTTGTCCGGTAGGTAACGGCCGGCTGCCGGGTCCCACGCTCCGCCTAGTGGCAGTTTGCAGAACCATCTCCCCGCGGTCCAATCATCCGCGGGTACATGCGATGTTAAAACTATGAAATTTTCAGTTTGTGGAGCATTAAACGGAAACCGCCATGCTCATCGCGGAGTTCCCGCGAGCCGCGAGTAACCGTGGCCACGCCCATGCCCAGGTTCTGGGCAATTTCCTGCTGGGGCACACCTTTTGCCAAGCGCTTTACAATTTGCCAGCGCAGAGGAATTTCTTCCAACTCCTGAGGCGTCAGCAGGTCCGCCAAGAATTCCTTCATCAATTTATGGTCCGAGGCGGCAGATTGCAAGACCTTAACCAGTTCGTCCAGGTTGTGCTGGGGGTTATGGTGTTTGCTGAACATGTTTATCGGTTAATACTATTACACTAGTATACTATCACACTAGAAATATTTGTCAAGGCTCCTGTTTTATGCTATAATATTGAGGATAAACCGCGTTCTTGAAACAAAAATCCCAACTTTAATGCGCCAGTTGCTCAACGACATAAAAGAATCCCTGTGGTATTTTGAAAAGCCAATCCACCCGTATATCCGCGATGGGTTACTGGCTTTGCATTTGATCCACCACCACGGCCGCCAGCCGTTCCATATCGGCTACCTGGCGCCGGGCCGCAGCGCCGCGGACCTACGCGACTATTTAATTAAGAAAATGGGGTTTGAAGACCACTTTCCTTGCTGGATTGATGACGGAGAAACGGTGGACCTCCGCTTCCGCCAAAATTTTGACTGGCAATTCCACTTACGCATTTTCAACGACGGCGAGATCCGCGGCCACCACGAATACACGCCGGAGAGCCGGCCCATCGCCCACCTGACCGACCGCGAAAGCACGGCCTGCGTCCGCGATTTCATGAACTTTCTCGGTGATTGGGCTGTGCGCGACCACCGCTCCGTCTATCTCTCCGAGCCCTTTGAACGCTGCCGCATCTGCGACCGGCCAATTTATCCCAGCGCGGTAGAAGTACAATAAAAAGCCTTTTGAGTGAAGAAACCATTTGGAGCGTCATTTTTTCACCCAGTGAAAAAATAGCGTAACTGGTTTCTGAGCCGAAAGGCTTTTTTAATTTACTTCTTCGCTTCTGGGAAAACTATGTCCCAGAGGGCACCGGCAGCGTCGCGGGGTTTGCCGGTAAGGGGATAGTGGTGCAAGTCAATAAACGGCATGGCGTTGCACTCAATCACGCCGCAAGCTTTTTGTTCGTTCCACGGTTTGGCAATGTCGTTGATGATAAAATCAATTCCCACCAGCGGATCGGCCAAGGCTACCTTGCCGATTTTTTCAAATAGCTTGATGTTTTCCGGGTGGGTTTCGTCAGTTACGTCGGCGTTGGATGCGCCTTCACCGCGCCCGACCTTCTGGTTTAATGCCACCATCTGCCCGCGTGCGGGAACGCTGTCCCAGGTCAAGCCTTGCCGCTTCAACTCGCTTTTGGCTTCCAGATCCATCAACAAGGGATGGAAGATGGGCCCGTGCCGAAGCGGGTTTTTGTTTTCTTCAATGATAAGCTGTTTAACAGTGCTCGTGCCGTCGCCGGTGACGTGCGGTGGTTCGCGGCGCAGTACGCCAACGACTTTGCCGCCGATGACTGTGGCCCGGTAAACCATGCCAACAAGCTCTTCTTCTACAATTACCCAAGGCGAAATTTCCTGGGCCACGTGGAAAGCATGGAGCAATTCCTGGTCAGTGGTAATATGGATAACGGTATGCCGGCTGCGTGAGCCCAAAATCGGCTTGGCAATGGCCGCGCCGCCCCCCTCCCTGATAATGGAGTGGAAAATTTCCAGGGACTGTTTGGCGCTGTGGCAAGCGCCGCCGCGCGGCACCGGAATACCGGCGGCGCGGAACCGCTGAGCCATAACCAGTTTGTTGTCCATCCAGTCCAAACTCCGCGACGGCGGTCCGGCCGGCCGGGGTTCATGGGTGTAAACTACGGTGCGGCCGTTCCCGCTACCACCATAACGGGCGACGAACACGCTGGTCGGCTGGCCGAACAAAGCCAAGTGGTACAAGGCAATGCCGCGAGCGTGGGCGGCATCCCATAACACCCGGGTACGGTAAGTGTCCGATTCAACCGGCGCTTTCAACTTTTGCGCGATTCCCAGCCAGGACAGGAAAGTAATGATTGGGGGGATGAGCAGTTCCGGCCTCAACCGGGCGAAAAAAACTTCCGCGGCGCGGTGCAGCGGCGCAAGCGGCGAAAATACCGTATCCATTATCATTTCGGCGCGGACTTCGGCGCGGGCCGCGCGGTGGTTCACGGGGTTGGCGCCGCAATCCGGGCATTGGTAAGAGTGGAGCATTTTTGTTTCTAGACGGATTCCTTTGTTTGCCCCTGTATTTTACATTATTTAGGGACTCCCGTATACTGGAATTATGTTACTGACGCACCGCAAAACCATTTGGTCGTCTTTCGCCGAAACCCGCCTTCCCTGACCGGAAAGGCGCTTTTGCCGCTCTTCCGGAGCGGTTTTTTTATTCATTAAATCACTTTATGAACCACCGAAAATCCAAAATTATTCTTATTGTTCTGTCGTTGGTGTTGGGACTGGCCGCCCTGCAAGTCCCGTTGACCCACCTAGCGGGATCTAAAATTTCCTTCAGCCTGTTTGATAGTTTTGCTCCAGCTTTGGGCGGAATTGTCGGCACGCTGGGCGGGGCAATTGTCGTCTTGGCGGTAGAAGTAGCCAACTTGGTAATCCACGGTGCCGCGCCGTTGGGTTGGATTGGCCTAGTCCACCTGCTGCCCCCGGTTGCCGCAACAATTTACTTTAGCCAGAAAAGCCGGTTCAATTACTTCGTCCCGGTTGCCGCGATCCTGGTGTTCATAACCAGCCCCACCGGCCACCAGGTTTGGTACTACTCCCTCTATTGGTTAATTCCGGCGGTTGCCAATTTCTGGCACCGCAAATTGTGGGCGCGCAGTTTGGGCGCGAGCTTCTTTGCGCACGCGGCTGGCGGCGCCTTCTGGGTTTACCTCGTGCCCCTGCCGAAAGCGGTCTGGGTTGGCTTGATCCCAATTGTCGCCGGCGAACGGCTGTTGTTTGCCGCCGGAATCGCCGTATCCTCGTTTGCCTTGGCGAATATCTTGCGCGCCTTAAAAAATCACGCACCGGCATTAACTAAAACTGCGCATGAACTTCATTCCCATTAAAACCCGCGTCTTCCGTCTGCCGCAGGATGATATCTATAAGCTGCTGGACGAATCGGCAACCGACTTGTGCGATGGCGATTTGCTCTGCGTCACTTCCAAAATTTTGGCCATTGCCCAGGGCCGCTGCATCAAAATTGGTGAATCGGTAAATAAACACGCTATCACCAAAAAGGAAGCTGACTGGTTCCACCCGCAAACTGTGAAAGCGGGACGGCGGGAAGTGATGCTGACTATTAAGGACCACACGCTCATCCCTTCGGCCGGGATTGATGAAAGCAATGGCAATGGTTACTATGTGTTGTGGCCCCGGCACACCAACCGGTTGTTGCGCGAGATTTGGCTGTACCTGAAAAAGAAACACGGCTTAAGACGCCTTGGCCTCATTGCCACAGACAGCCACACAATTCCCTTGCGGCGCGGCGTGGTCGGCATTTCCACTGGCTTTTGGGGGTTTACGCCATTGCTGGACCGGCGCGGCAGCAAAGACATCTTCGGCCGCAAACTGAAAATGACGCGCAGTAACATTGTTGACGCGGTGGCAGCGGCTGCGGTACTGGTAATGGGAGAAGGGCGGGAAAAAATCCCTTTTGTCATCTGCCGCGGGATGGGTAAAGTACACTTCAATAGCCAAGACAACTACCGCGGTTTCATCATTGATAAAAAAAGCGACCTTTACCGGCCGATCTTGAAAGGATTCAAGCGTGCCTAAACCAACTTACGTTGCCGTTGCCGCTGTTTCCATTGACGGCTACATCGCTCCCATTGGGCATCCCGGTAGCAGCTGGACCAGCGCGGAAGATAAGCAGTTTTTGCACGAAATACTGGACAGCGCCGATGTAATTATAGTCGGCCACACTACTTACGAGATTGCGCGCGGGCCGCTGTCAAAACGGAACTGTATTGTGCTAACTTCAAAAGTGGACAGTACGGAGCAAAAAGGAAAGTTTTGCTTGTACCTGAATCCGGAAAGGGCCGACTTAGGGGAAACGGTGAAGCACCTGGGTTACAAACGCGTAATTATCTTGGGCGGCGCGCAGACCTATACTTATTGCCTGGAACAGGGCTTGTTGGATGAGATCTACCTGACCATTGAACCAATAATTTTTGGTTCCGGTTTGCCTTTGTTTGAGTCTGGTAAAAAATTCGTTAAGCACTTCGGGCTCTCGCGGGTAAAAACCTTGAACTCTGATACTATTTTACTGCATTATAAAAAAATCCCCGAGTAATGGACACAACCTCTCGGGGCAGGTTTGGCATTAGGCTTGTGAATGCCAGATGCCGATAACTTTTTCCACCAGGGTCCGGACGTGGATTTTGTATCCTTCCTCCTGGAGAAAACGCGAAATGGCCTGTTGCTCGTTTTGGACCGACTGGTGAAGGCCGGGAGACTTCCTAAAAGCGTTTGAACGGCAAGCCCACCTATCGCCTTTGTCGAAAATGAACCAGCCTCCGACCACTACTTTGCTCTGGCGGCAAAAACGCAGAAGCCGGGTCAAAGAAACCAGGGGAACGGTTTTGGCAAGATCAAAGCCATGATGGACTTCAAACGGCCATGAAAGTTGAGGCACGAACTCCACTTCGGTTCCCTCAATGTTGGAAATATGGAGCGCTGTATCCAGCCACTGCCATTTCCCCGCTTCCAGCCATCCAACTACCTGCTCTAGTTCCACGATTGCTCCCGAAGTCCCGCGGAGTTCTTTACCGATAAAGTTTACCACTTCGATTGCGTTGTCCCGGCTATGGACCAAAGTAGTGGAGAAAAAGTCCAGCGCCTCTTGTTGTTCCGTGGTGGGCGTATGGGCTTTGTAAATTGCGGGTAAAAGTTCCCGCTGGTGGCCAGCGATAAAATCGTAAATGCGATTTATCTTTCCGGGGTTTCCACGTAACTCCAACTCCCGCACTATGGCAGTCGTTATATCCTCATCTGAAAAACTGTCTACGTGGATATGCAGCCTTCCCAGGGTATTGAGGAACCCCGCTGCCAGTCCGGGGGAGCGATAAGCTATTTGTTGCATAGGCCCTCCTTTCGGGCTGTCAGTGAGCTTGGGGCATGGTCGCCGAGCAAGGTTATCCCTTTCTGACCACAGAATAACCAGGAACTATGCCATATTTTCAACACATTGTCAACAATATTTAGACAATTATTCATATAAAGCTTTATATAAAGGATATTTATTGTTGATATTATGTTGACAGTATATATAATATATGTTGATATAACATCAACAATATGCTAATATACCACTATGATTAACGAAACACTACAAAAGCTGGGGCTAAGTGACAAAGAGACTTCGGTGTACCTTAGTGTTTTAAAACAGGGCAAAATTACCCCGGCGGCCATTGGAAGGCTAACGGGAATAAACCGCACTACCGTTTATAGCGTGGCCAAAGACCTTATTAAAAAGGGGTTGATAGCCGAAGATTTGGCTTCAAACCCTACCCAGCTGGTCGCGCGGCCGCCGCAAGACTTGGATTACCTCATAAATGAGGAGCTAAAGGCCGTAGAAGAAAAGAAAAAATTGGTAGCTTCGGCCATTGAGCAACTCCAGTCAACTCTTAAAGACAGTGCTTTACCTATTCCCAAAATAGTTTTCATCCAGGAAGCGGAGTTGGAAGATTACTTATACAAACGCACCGAGGAGTGGCACAAAAATATCATGTCGCAAGACGGTATATTGTGGGGATTCCAGGATCATACCTTTGCCGAACATTATGAAAAGTGGATTGACTGGGAATGGCAGGTGAAAGCGCCAGCGGGAATGAGCCTGCGCTTGCTAAGCAATAAATCGCCGGTGGAAGAAAAGTTAAAAGGAAAAGGTTACAGCAAGAGACAAATTAAATACTGGAATAAAAGCGGAGAGTTTACGGCCAGCGTGTGGGTCCATGGCGATTATTTACTAATGGTCATGACCAGGCAACACCCGTTTTACCTGGTGGAAATCCATGACGCTTTACTAGCTAAAAACATGCGCGAACTGTTCAAAGGCATTTGGGATGAAATTGCTTCCTAAATAACCCTCCTCTATAATAAAGCCATGGAACCAGACGACATCAAGTCATTATTTGACGACAAGTACCAAAAACTCCTGGGAATGACCTACCAGGAGTGGTTGGACAAGGGCCCGCAGACAGAGGAACAGGCTTACGCCCGCTGTATTGAAATTGACCGCGAACTAAACCGGACGTACGATGAGTGGTTTGAAGCCAAGGGGGACAAAAAGGACCAGATGGAAGACCACCGCGCCAAACTCAAGGCCGAATATGATTTGATTGAGGACATTTACCACCTGGAAGCTAACGACCGCAACTGGTAATGCTCTATATTATAGGAACGCCGATAGGGAACTTGGGGGACATGACCCTGCGCGGCATTGAAACTTTAAAGGCTGTGCCGTTAATTATTGCCGAAAACCCCGGACATACGGACAAACTCCTCCGCCATTTTGGCATTAGCGGCAAAAAGGTAATGCAATTTGCCGAACATAACGAGCTGCGGGTGCTGGACAAATTGGTGGAACAGCTGAAAACCACTGATGCGGCATTGGTCAGCGATGCCGGCACGCCGGGAATTTCCGACCCCGGTTTCCGGTTGGTGCGGGCTTGCGTGGAAGCCGGAATTCCGGTGACGCCGATTCCTGGGCCGAATGCAGCAGTGGCCGCCTTATCGGCTTCCGGGCTTCCGACTGACCGATTCCTGTTTGTCGGCTTCCTGCCAAAAACCGAACCGAAGCTGGCGCAAGTTTTGGAACAGGCCAAAATGGTTGAAGCGACCTTAATTGCTTATGAGTCGCCGCAGCGAATAAATAAAACCGTAACAGCAATCAAAAGATTCCAGCCGACCGCTAAGGTAGTAGTGGCGCGGGAATTGACCAAAATCCACGAGGAATTTATCCGCAACCCGGGAGAACAACTGAACGCGAAAGGCGAAATTACTTTACTAATCTCATTTAAATAGTAATGGAACTGACTATTATTCGGCATGGCAAGACCGACTGGAACACAGAGCATAGGATCCAAGGGCATGCGGACATAGAGCTAAATGCCGAAGGGCTGAGGGAAACCAAGGAACTGCTCCACAAAATTGACTCGGATTTTGAAATAGTGTATTCCTCCCCGCTAAAAAGGTGCCTCCGGGCGGCGGAAATCATTGCCCGACACTTGGGTAAAGAATTAGTGGTCGACAACGATTTGCTGGAACGCGACTTCGGTTCTTTGGATGGCAAGACTTGGGTGGAAATAATTGCCGCCACGGGTAATGCAGAGATAAGAAACATTGACCACGAGTCGGAATACGACTACCGGCCCTACGGCGGAGAATCAGCGGAACAGGTAAAAGCGAGGGTTTTGAAATTTCTCGCGGAAATTAAGGAAAAACGATACCAAAAAGTGCTGGCGATGTCCCACGTCGGGGTAATTTGGATGATGTACAAACTATTCCCGGATTATGAAAGGCTCAGCGCCAGCAGCGCGTCAATCCATAAATTTATTTTGAATGACGACTAAAACTATCCAGCGAGGGGCATTAGAATCCTCTGGCTACTTGGGGCTAGTACTTATTTTAGGAGCGTACTTTTTAGTTAGCTTCAATATAATCGGGGCCCAAAGCGCAATATTCCAAATTATGAACCTTATTGGCGCGGCGGGAAACATTAGTTATTACCTTTTTAAGAAAGCTTATTCCGGAGTCATTTTAGATATCTTTTGGGCGATAGTTGCAATCCTGGCCCTGATTAGATTAATATTCCTTCACTAATATGTCGGGGCACAGCAAATGGTCGCAAATCAAACGCAGCAAGGGCGCTTCCGACGTAAAGCGCGGTATTTTGTTTTCCAAATTGTCCAAGCGGATCAGCTTGGCGGTGAAAGAAGGCGGGGGCAGCGGCGACCCGGCCGCTAATTTGAAGCTGCGAGCGGCCATTGATAAAGCAAAAGAATTCAGTATGCCGAACGATAACATTGACCGGGCCATTAAAAAAGGGTTGGGTGAAGGCGGCGCGGCGATTGAACAGGTTATTTACGAAGGTTACGGCCCGTTCGGCACGGCTTTTTTAATAGAAGCGGCGACTGACAACAAAAATCGGACCGTCCAAAGCATCAAGCATACTTTGTCCGCCCACGGCGGCAACTTAGGGGGGCAGGGAAGCGTGGCTTGGCAGTTCCAGACGCGCGGCCAGATTCTGGTGGAACGGGACGCGGGCCAGGACTTGGAAAAGATTGAACTGGCGGCGATTGACGCCGGAGCGGAGGATGTGCGTGAATCAACGGAAGGTTTGGAAATTTACACCCGGCCGGCGGATTTGGAAAACGTGAAGA
>Ga0075426_10000876_pt1 | contig 21212 bp, 18 predicted proteins | sample SoiMethybrSBSTD5_FD_75304 | JGI IMG/M metagenome (GOLD analysis project Ga0075426, IMG submission 75304) | Bulk soil microbial communities from a Populus tree surrounding site in Tennessee, USA - Soil MetaG P. TD hybrid SBSTD5 | ecosystem: Environmental > Terrestrial > Soil > Tree plantation...
CGCCGGCAATTCCCAATTCACTACTAGTGGCCCCTAATTTTCGGGAATTTGTTCCTGAAGCGAACCTGGCGCGGAACTCTCGCACTGTGGTGTTACTTGCCGCGCGCCAGCAGCGTCTGTTCAGGATCAATCAATATTTTGCGAGTTCCAGTGGGGGCCGTCACATGAAACTGCGTCTCGGGTCCTTCGACGAAGATCCTCGTCAAAAAGTTGTTTTTGCCCGACGCGGAAGAGTAAATCGGGACTGCTGTGACCAGGCTGTCGGGCGCATGTTCCTGCACGATGGTTCCCGTCACCAAGGTTGAGCCTGCCTTGTCGGTGAATTTCAGATCGCGCAAGCCATACGCTGGAACGGAACTCCCGTTCACCCAGCCTTCATAAAACCAGTCGAGCGATTTCCGGCCTTCGTACCACAAGCTGCTGGGGAGCTCAGACTCGAAGATGCTGATGAGCTCCGCAGTGGTCACTGGTTTTCCTTCGTATTGCGTGCGCAGTTTTCTAAGTGCGCGAAGGAAAGCCTCGTCCCCGCCGCCCTTCGGCCGCGAAGCCCTGCCGCGATCGGCATCGCGCAACATGCAGCGAAGCATGTGAATGAGCCAGGTGCCACGCCCATAGCTGATGGCTTCATAGCCATTGGGAAACTGCGAAGATGACAGCCGCAGACCAAGAGTTACGGGACCAGCAACCGTTAACTGCTGCCCCTTCGGGTTCTTCACCAGTAAATCATCACGAAATTTCTGCAGCAATTCACGAGACGCTGCGGGATTGCGCGTTTCCAGCAGCATCAGCGCGCTGTAGTTTGCCAGCGCTTCCATGATCCACTGGTCACGATAACTGTCCCAAGTCACCAGATCGCCCCACCATTGATGCGCGACTTCGTGCGGGACAGTGAGTTCGAGTGCGAGCCGGAGTTTGGGATCGGGTTGCAAATGCTCGCGCTCGGTGGGGTTCAAGAAAGCGTAGCTGAACAGAAAGATCATCCCCGGCCAGCCTTGGCTGATATTTCCCGGGAACTGTGTCAATGCGAGTTCGCTGTAGGGAAATGGCCCGAAGCGCTGCTGGTAGAACTCAAGCGCCTTCGCCGCCGAGTTTCCGACCACTTGTGCATTGCGGGCGGGGGACGGACGATCGATCTCGGGACTGGGTGGTTGAGAGTGCCGGTCGCGCAGCAGACCTGGGATCACAGGCTGTGCATCCGCGGTTTGAGGAAAACCTCGTTCAACATTGCTGGTGGCATAAGTCGCTACCGTAGCCGCGCCGCCCCGAGTGGTCGTCCGGGAATACTTTCCTAGATTGAATCCGGCGACCGGAATCGGCCGTTCCGAGGCCCATCTCGCAATCTGCTCCGCCCCTGCGGTTCTGGAATCCTTCTGATGCCCGGTTGCGATCAGGGTCCAACCCACGGGATAGTTGAATTCCAGTTCAAAAGCAGCCTTTGCGAAACCAATGTTCGGATACCAGGTGCCGTGCGCACCTACAAACAGCAGACCGTTTGCGGCCTCAGATAACACCGCCCCCGAGTACTCGAAACTTAGCTCCAGTTTCTGGCCTATGTGCGTGGGTGCCGGCAAAATAACCGCGAGAACATCGTTTCCTTGCCGGGCAAGCTGCGATCCCTCAATCGCCGGGTTATGAATGAATTCCACCGCCTGCCCAACGGCTTCGACCTTGCTCACCTGGAGCAACCGCGAGAGTTCGAACAGGAGCAGGCGTTTCCCGTCCTGGTGCGGGAGAACCGTGAGCACCGCCTTTGCCTGAAGGTCTGTCGGTGGCCTGATCTGTGCCTGGATTTTGAAATCACTTATTTCGAAGTCGCGAATCCGGGCACTCGGGCTGGATATCGCCTTGCGTATCCCCCTCGCGGATGGCGTGGCAAAAGACGTCCACAGGTCGTAGAAGACATCTCCCTGCAGCGTTCTGTGCTCACCGGCCGAGATCTGCTCGGTCGCGAGTGAGTCATAACGCACATCGAAAGTCCCCAGGCGGCTCCCTTGCAAATAGGCGTGCAGAAAGCGGTCAGTATCCGAAGTGTTAATAAAACTGGTCAGTTCGCGCAGCGCATCTTCCTGGGCGAGATTCTGTGCGGTCGCATTCCACCGGGAAACGAAGGTATCGGTTTCGTCCGGGGTCCGGAATGCGCTCTTCAACTGCCCAAACACATCGTCGTTAAAGCGAAAATATGCAGTCGAAAATTTTTCTTCCAGGATGGCTGCTCCGGTAAAGAAAGCCAGTGACCCTCGCTCGGTAGTATCCGGCGGCGTCAGCAGGATTTCTCCCTCCCCGGTAAAAAACGCTCCTGTTATCCGGCCATCGATATCAGATGTAAATGCAATAGTTCCATCGTCGAGCGAAATGTGGATGGCGGCGCGGTCGAGCGCTCCATCCCGAACCTTGTAAACCCGCGTCTTATCCAGGCCCACAGAGCGCAGTTGTAGATACAGGGCTTCGGCAGGCGACGGAATAGCGACCGCGCTTTGCGAGAACGCTGGAGAAACTGGCAATGCCAGCAAACAGGCCAGCAGCACGGCTGTAAGGGTTACCTTGGTCACTTCGAGACCGTCGTCTTGCCTTCTAGAATGCGCCTGAGTGCGCACATTTGTCATCCCGGTCCTCTGGCTTGCCCTTTCGGCGTGGTTCATAACCCCGGTTGCGGGCGAAGTGATTCATTTGAAAAATGGCGATGTGATCTACGCTGACGAAGCCAAGGATAACGGGAAAAGCGTCACTTATGCTGTCGGTGATAATACCTTCACCATCCCCAAGTCGAAAGTGCAGAGCATAGAAGCCAGCGCACCTCCCGTTCGGAATCCCCCCAACATCGCCGACCTTCCTCAGCTGACACCAGAAGATCACCTGGGAGGAGAAGATCAACTTCTCGACAAAATCGTGCGCGACAATCAAGTTGACCGCAGCGCTCTGACAGCAGTCGAGTCCCGCGGGCGCGCCAATGAAATCGCACTCGCCTACTACATTGCAGCCCGAGCGGAATTCCAGACCGGCAAGTACTACGATTCGCGGCGTGACTTTGAAACTGCATTGCACAACGACCCCGAAAACCCCGCAATGCTGAACTACTACGCAGCTTTGCTGGTGAAGACGGGAAACCCGCGTGACGCGATCACATACGCAGAGAAGGCAACACGTCTCGCCCCTGACTCCGCCGACGCTTACGCTGTTCTGGGCTACGCGCAATTCTCAGCGGACCGGCCCAGAGACGCGATGCAAAGCTGGAAGAAATCTCTGGGGTTGCGCCCCGACGCGTCCATCCAAAGATTGCTGGAACGGGCGGAGCGTGAGGCCTCGGCGGAAAGCAGGTTTTCCGAGCGCGAGACCGGGCATTTCGACCTTCACTACGAAGGCGGACAGAGCTCCGAAGCATTTCGCAGCCAGATGGTTGAGCTGCTGGAAGCGAATTACCAGGACTTGAGAAGACAATTCGGGATGGAGCCCCGCTCGAGTGTTCAGGTCATTCTGTATACCAATCAAGCGTTCTTTGACGTTACTCGCGCGCCTTCCTGGAGTGGCGCACTGAATGATGGTAAGCTGCGGATTCCCATTGATGGCCTGACCGGCGTCACTCCTGAACTGGCCCATGTGCTACGCCATGAACTGACCCACTCTTTCGTCAACCAACTCACTATGGGCCGTTGCCCGCACTGGCTGAACGAAGGTGTTGCCCAAATGCTTGAACCGCGGTCGTTGGGGGAAAGAACCTCGCGGATGGCGGAACTGTTCAAAATGGAACGTGAAATTCCTCTTAACGAGTTGGAGAGCAGCTTTACGTCCTTCAATACCATCGAAGCGGCGCTAGCCTACGACGAATCTCTGGCAGCCGTCGATTACATGCGGAATACGTATGGGATGGCCGACCTGTTGCGCATCTTGCAACGCATTGGCCAGGGCGAATCGGCGGAGGCCGCCATGCGTGCGACCATACACGCCGACTACCGGCAACTTGGGGAGGAACTGAGAGTCTATCTGGTGCGGCAGGGAAGTTAACCCCGCCGGCCACCGCTACCTTGGTGCCGAGATCTGTGCAGGATTTCATTGGCCATTCGCCGCAGAAGTGCTAAGTTGTTCCTGCCTCTCCCATGGCGACGGTACTCAATGACGGCGTGGATCTTCTGCCCGGCAAGGACCCTCTCCCGGCCAGCATCCCAAAAATTCGAGACGGTCATATGGCCGCGGTTTATTACGGCCAGCGCCGCAGTGGCGACTTCTACGATTTCGTCCGCGTAACCCGTGACCGAGTGCTCCTGGCCATGTTCGATGTTGCTGGTGGTTTGCAGCAGGCTCACGCCATCATGTTCCCGCTGCAGCAGGCATTTCGATCTGGGGGAGAACTGCTCTTCAGCAGCCCCGCAACCAATGAACCAGAATCATTGCTTGATCTCTGGCTAAGATTGAACAAGGCGGTCATGAATGCTGCCGATGGAGTCCATTCCTGCCCTGCCTTTTTGGGCTGCTACAACGAAGATGTCCGCACCCTGAGTTATGTGAATGCGGGCCATACGCCTGCACTTTGTCGGGCTGGCGAGAATATTCGCGAACTCGGGGCCACGGCCCTCCCCTTGGGACTTTTCTCCCATTCAATTCCGGATTCTTCCCTGGTTGTCCTGGCCCCTGGAAACGCGCTCTTGCTGGTCTCAAAGGGAGTAGTTGAGGCCAGGCGGCGCGGAGATGAGTTCGGCATCGAACGCACTCAGCAGTATTTCAACGAAACCCGTTTTGAAAGCGCCCACGAGACCTGCGTAGGCTTACTTGCCCGGGTGCGCCAATTTATGGGCACCGCACCTACCCACAACGACGTGACCGCATTATCTATGAATCTCCTGGCCCAACCTGAGTAGTTGCAGGTTTAGCCACCAGCAGCATCCAACCAGACAGGTTACAATTTGCTTAACCCCTTACTCTGGATTTTGCCCATGCTCAATCGTTCCCGGTGCTTCCTTTTGCTGTGCGCTCTGCTCTCACCGATTCTGCTACCGGCTGACACGGTAGTGGAGGAAATCATCGCGCGCGTGAATAACCAGATCATCACTCGCACCCAATACCAGCACGAGCAGGAACAGCTGAAGACCGAAGCCGAGCGTCAGGACGCTGCCCATGCCGACAAGATCGTCGAAGAGGGGCAGAAAGATGTCTTACGCGGGCTGATTGATCGCCAACTGCTGCTCGAAAAGGGCAAAGAAGTAGGCATCAGCGCCGATACCGAACTGATCAAGCGCCTCGATCAAATGCGCAAGCAGATGAACCTTGAAAGCATGGACGACCTCGAGAAAGCCGCCCAGGCGCAGGGAGTGTCTTTCGAAGACTTCAAAGACAACATGCGCACCGAAATCATTACTCAGCAGGTCATTCAGCGGGAAGTCGGTTCGCACGTCAACATCAGCAAGGAAGAAGAGCAGAGGTTTTACCAGCAGCACAAGTCCGATCTGGCCCACAACGAATCCGTGAGGCTAAGTGAAATCCTGATCTCCACCGACCAGGCCGGCGACGATCAGCAAAAACTGGATGCGGCAAAGGCCAAAGCCGAGGAAGTGTTGAAGCAGGTCCGCGCCGGCGGAGATTTTTCCGAGATCGCAAAAAAACAATCGCAGGATGCCTCCGCCGCACAGGGAGGCGACTTGGGCGATTTCGAGCGCGGCAAGCTGGCGAAGCAGTTGGAAGATTTGACCTTCGGCATGAAGAAGGGTGACGTCTCGGATGTGATCCGGACAAAACAGGGTTTCGTAATCCTGAAGGTGGTTGATCACGTAAGCGCGGGAACCCCGACTTTCACGGAGGTGGAGAATCGTGTGCAGGAGCAGGTCTACATGCAGAAGCTGCAGCCTGCGCTTCGCGACTATCTCAAGAGGCTTCGCGAAGAAGCCTTTATTGATATCAAGCCCGGCTATGTGGATACCGGCGCCAGCCCCAACCAAACCAAGCCGGTCGTGACCACCGCCGCGAAGGAAGCCAGCGCCAAGGAACTGAAAAAGAAGAAGAAACTCGGAGTGTTTTAGGTTAAGCTTGGCGCAAACCCATCTCTATCGCGATACCAGGGAGGCGCCAAAATCCTCATGAAAGAGTTTTTCCTCTCCGACTGTCCCCAATTCGAAAATAAAGTAGTGACCTCGAGCTTCGTCGTCATCAGCAAACAGGTCAAGCCTAAGAAGACGGGCGAGCCTTACCTGGCGCTTACGCTTGGCGACCGTTGCGGGCAAATCGAAGCCAAAATGTGGGACAACGTCGAGGACGCGATCGGCGCCTTCGAGCAGGAAGACTTTCTCAAAATCAAGGGACTGCTCAATAAGTATAAGAACCGGTTCCAGCTTACGATCCACAAGCTGCGCCGATTGAGCGATTCCGAGGTGGATTTCGCCGATTATCTTCCCAAGACCACCAAGAACATCGATGAATTGTGGCTGACTCTCGGCGAGTTTGTCAGCACCTTTCAAAATCCGCATTTGAAGACCCTGGTGCAGTCGCTGATGTCCGACCCTGAAATCGCGACTGGATACCGTTCCGCTCCGGCCGCGAAGAGCCTTCACCATGCTTACATTGGCGGCCTGCTGGACCATGTGGTTTCACTGTGCCGCTCCTGTGACCTGCTTTCTCGCAATTATCCGCAGATCAATCGCGACCTGCTGCTGACCGGCGTTTTCCTCCATGACATTGGCAAGATTTACGAACTGGCCTACACTCGCTCGTTTTCCTACACCAGCCGTGGGCAGTTGCTTGGGCATATGGTCATCGAACTGGAGATGCTGCACGCGAAAATCGCGCAGATCTCCAACTTTCCCGATGAGCTGAAGACGCTTCTGGAACACCTGATCATCAGCCACCACGGGCAGTATGAATTTGGCTCGCCCAAGCTTCCCATGTTTCCTGAGGCGCTCATGCTGCATTATCTCGACGACCTCGACTCCAAAATGGAGAGCATGCGCGCGCACTTCGAGCGTGAGGCCGAAGCCGGATCGAGTTGGACCACCTACAACCCATCGCTGGGCCGGATGCTGTTGAATACGTCGAAGTTTCTCAAGGGAGAGAAGGAAGAAGCAGCCGCAGCCGCAGCAGGTGATCCGGCTTCAACCGGCGGTGCTGCCGATGTTGAAATCCCGTCTGAAAGCGCGTCTGCTGCCGAGGTATCTCTTCCGTTCACGGAAGAAAAAGTGTGACGCACGTGCACACCGAGATTCCTGTACTGATGTAAGTTGCCCTGCGGGGCCTAAAATCTCGATAATCATGGTTCGACGATCATGTTTCGATACTCACAAAGAAGAGGTGCAGTTTATGAGATCGCTCATTGGGACTTTCGCCCTTGGTGTGCTTTTGTTGCTGAGCGCGTCATGCAGCAAGCCGAATTCGAATCAGCCGAGCGACAATACCGCGCAGAATCCTGACAACACAGCGGCGCAACCAGCTGCTGACAACAGCCAGCAACCAGCGCCCCAGGCTCGTGTACCCGTCACCATTACAGTGCCCGCGGGCAAAGTGCTCACGGTGCGTCTGGCTGACGAACTTGGCTCGAAGATCAGCCAGGCCGGCCAGAGCTTTGGTGGGACCCTGGCCAAACCAGTCGAAGTCAACGGCGAAACCGTGATTCCCGCAGGAGCTCGAGTTCAGGGAGAGGTTGTGGATGCAAAGCCCCTGGGCCGGTTCGCGGGAGGCGCGCAGCTGCAGTTGAAGCTGGATTCGGTGCGGGTGGGCGGACAGGAGATGCCGATCCAGACCGCCATGTTTACGCAGACCCTGAAAGGCAAAGGTAAGCGCACAGGCGTAATGGTCGGCGGAGGCGCCGGCTTAGGCGCGCTGATCGGCGGCCTGGCTGGAGGCGGCAAGGGTGCTGCCATCGGTGCCGCTGCCGGTGCAGGCGCTGGCGGTGCAGGAACTGCTTTCACCGGCAACAAAGAGATTGTTTTGCCGGCCGAATCAGCCGTGGCTTTCACGCTGAAGGAGTCATTGAAGATTCGTCGCTGAGGTGAGGCGTTTTGCGGGCGTCTAAGCCCGCTGCCGAAATCCTGAGCGTGGTGAATGACCTCAATAAGTGGCCTCAGAATTTGAATTGAGGCGCTTTGCGGGTTGGGTCCGACCCCACGAAGGGTAGCCTAGGGCTCATTGACACGCCTCGCGGCGAACAAACGGCGCAAGCTTGCGCTATCGGGGACGATTACACTCACAATCCCCAATCGGCGAATTCCCGTTGACGTGCCGATGCGTCCGACATGATGGGGGATATGAGATGGGATACGGGAAAGTCGCTGATTTTGTAAGTTCTTGAGAAATCTGGAGCCGACGAGCGGACTTGAACCGCTGACCTGCCGATTACGAATCGGCTGCTCTACCAACTGAGCTACGTCGGCTTTCAACAACTTACGGACTTTCTGTTACCAATCTGTTACCGCAAACGCCGAAATCCGGCGACTTTCCCGTCTTGTTCGTTTCACGATCATGCCTGCCCTACGACCCCTTGTTGGAGTTTCGTCCATGCGGCGTCAAACAGCCCCATTGTAACCTGTGCCGTCTCCGGGAGTCCCTTGATGTAGCTGGCGCGAGTGACCGTCACATCCGAGTGTCGAAGAATCTGCTGGATGTCAATGTCCTGAACGCCGAGCGCATGGAGATTCGTTGCCAGCCCCCGCCTGAACGCATGGAACCCGCGCCATGAGATTTTAGCCTTCTCAAGAATGGTTTCCACTTGATCGCGGACGAAATTCGCCGGAGATAACGGGGTCCGACCAAGTGCATCCTTCAACGTCAGCGTGTGTTCACCGCCGCGTACAAATTCGGCTGGAAACATCCAACACCCTTCGGAATGTTTAACCGAGTTCTTCAATTCCTGGAGGATTTCAGCCAATGCGGGGATGACCGACACTGCGTTTTTGGATGCCGTTGTCTTTGGTTCCTGCACAATCATTCGTCCTTTTTCATCAAACGCCACTTGACGATTGACGTGCAGAACCCCTTCCTTCCAATCCTGCCATTGCAGACCGAAAATTTCTCCCCGTCGCAAACCGGCGAAGGCCGCCACCGCGCAAACAGCTTTAGTTGTGAGTGGCAATGCATTCAAAAATTGCCTGAACCGTTGCCAGATCATACGCCGAGGTTTGTGCTACATTCCGACGCCTCGGATTACGAGTTTCGCGTACAGGGTTCTCTGCGTCGTAGTATCCGTTACGTACAGCGCAAGCAAACACCTGTGTCAGGAAGCTGCGAACTCGCTGGATACTGGCATAGCCTAGCTTAGTTGCCAATCCTCGAAGCGCCTGTTGAACATGAGGCGTTCGGACAATTTGTATCGGCAGAGTTTTCAAGGCCGCTGGTAAGTTCTTCCAGATGCCGTTGTATCCTCGCAGCGTATTTCCTCGGTGATCGTTGCCGATCTCAGGGAAGTACACTTTCTCAACAAACTCACTCAAGGTACAAGTCGGTACGGGCAGATCAGTCGCCAACGTCGCTAAAAATTTGTGACACTCAACTCTCGCTAATTCCTCGGACATCTCCGGCAAGGTTCCGAGAGTTTTCCAACGAATCTTTCCGGTCGTAGGGTCTGCATAACGCAAGCCCCACAATCGTTCGCGCCGTAGTTCCAGTTTTCGATCTGACATCAATTTCTCCTTTACTTCCGATCTCCGCGCTTAGTGCGGGCGTCTAGCCATGCTTGAATTGCACGTCGGATCAACTCGGCAATCGGAGCGCCGCTATGTTCAGAAATAGCTTGCAGTTTATCGAGCTGTTAGAAGTGATCTTGGTGCGTTTTAGGGGGTTCCGGGAAGCAATTGTGCAGCAGTTCGTGCAGCGTCTTGAAACTGGAGAGCCGTGTTGGTGCGACGCCCTCCGCTAGCCCGCCGGTCGCGTCAATTCAACGAGGCCTTCGGTCATCGAAAACGTTCATCGCCTTTCTCAGTTCTCGCGGCACTCTTAGCAGTGGCTTAGCTAATCTGTCTAGCACGCTGGAAACAGACCGCTCGTCGGGAAGTTTTTCTACGTCTGCGATGGTGGCACCAGAGTCAAAATCGGGCCGACCTCGAGTGCGGGAAACTGCTCAAGAATTGTGAATCGCATAGTATGCCAGACACCCGTACAGATTGCCTTCAGCATCAGTTCGCAAACGCTGTTGTCATTGCTGAACATCTCCGCGCAATAGTGGATTGGAACTCCCGATGACTTGCAAAGATATTCGTAATGCGCTGCTTCGCCCGTGTCCTGAAAACGGCCCCAACGGCTCACGTCGTAGACCAGTACCGCGCGAAATTCCAACTAGCCCTCGACTACATCTTTCAACAACTGCTTGAGTCCGGCTCGATTCTTGAGCCGCAGCCCACTTCTTGCGGGGTCAGAGTAAGTCTTCACGATCTCAAATCCCTTTTCTGCTGCATATCGGCTCCCGAGCAAGTTTCTGACGATCTCACAACGCGCAAGGCAGTGCTGTTAGAAACTGATCTTCATCCCGAACTCAGCCTGGCGCGCAGTGCCAAGACTGAACAAGCTTGGTCCCTGGCTGGCCCTGAAATGATTAAGGTCACTAAGCGACGTCGAATAGCCGTTCACAGTATTGCCCCTTCCGCGTAGGGCCGTTGAAGGCCGATTCAACGGGTCAATGTTGAAGTTAGCGAAGTTAAAAAGGTTGTAAACGGCTGCTGTGGGCTCCACGATGAACCTTTCCCCTACGTGAAGAGGTGCGGAAACCTTCAAATCAAATGTTTTGAGCCATCCCATATTTGCACGGTTCTTGAGCGGCTGAGGATCGTTGGGGCCCAGAGGTATGCGATCGGCGACGGCGCCCAAAGCGATGAGCTGGTCCTTAGTAAACAGCTTCGCACCTATCAGAGCCTGGCCTGCGGGAAGTATCGTTCCCGCGATCGTGTTGTTATAGTTTTCGAGAAAGCCGGTCAGAGTGTCTGCTTTGATTTGTCTGCCATATACGCCTACGTTGGTTCCCGGCACGAGGTCGCCAGTGGTTCCGTCGCCATTGAAATCTGTATAAAAGATCTCTCCTAAGCGGAAGTTGTCCAAAATCACCATTGACTGCGAAAGAGGAGAGTAAACATGGCCGATTAGAGCTACCCTCAACGGCTTCACGAAATCAATGGTGGTGCCTACGGAGAACTGGTGCGTTCGGTCAAAAGCTGTGGGACCGAAATGAGAGAGCGGATTACGATAATCCTTTCCTCCGGCTGCAAGTCCGCTATTCCCTCCGCCTAAACTGCGGCTGTCCTGGTCATCGTTTTGATCGAAAGACAACGGCGTCGAATACCTCGACAAGGTATAAGAAAACTGCAAGTATATGTTCCTTGTGAATGGAAGCGGATCGCGCCTCTGCTGCCGCAAAGACACTTGCAAAGCATTGTACGTGGCTCGTCCGATAGGTAAATTGAAGAGTCCCTGCGCCACACTAGGCTTGATACCTGCAAACGCTGCTGCGTGGTCAGGATCCAGCCCAAGCATCGAGGGTGGGACGAATGAAAAATCTGTAGTCGATGTCAGGCCATTGCCAGCAAAATCTTCCATGCTTGCGCCAGCGCCGATAGAGCAGTCAATGCCAGCCGTTCCGGCCGGACAACCAAAGGCAGCATTAGTAGCGTCGATTGCATTGTTCGCTGCATTGAGATTCAAATAACGGCTGTCGCCAACGTGATTGACGTCTATAAGCATGGGAAAATGCAAGCTTACGTTGCGGACAAAATCCGCAGATAGCACCGTCCCATTACGGATTTCGTGCTGTATTCCCACGTTCATCTGGTAAGAGTACGGTGTGCGGTAGTGAGCATCCAAGCCTGTCGGATCGAGAGTGTTTCCAAGAAACGATTGATTGCTCTGCGGACCGGCCGCTGTTGTGGCAGCTTGATACGCTTGCTGCAGTGCCACTACATCAGAGGCAATGGTTCCGACTGTGTAGCCAGGTACGAAATCAGTGTTGCATATGGATCCGGTCCCATTCTGCGGCGAAGCGATCGGTAGTCCGTTTGGGTGAGCGGCCGTCGGCGGCGTGTTGGGCTGAAGCTGCAGGCCGCCATTGGCGGTGGGGAAAAAAATGTCGTCATCTGGACAGGCAACCGGGGCAAGGTTGAATAGGCCCTTCGAGAGCAGCGAAAGCCGGCCCGAAAGTCCGGCGTTCGATGACGGCGAATAAGTTTTTGAGGCGCCGGCCCTGACTACGGTCTTGCCGTTCTTAAATATGTCCCAGGCGATCCCGACTTGCGGCGCAAAATTCTTGCTTGGGTCATGTGGCCGCGCGCTCAGGCCTGGACCAAACATGTCCAGTATGTTTCCGGTGCAGGGTGGGAGGGGGTTAAAGATGTCGGGGTTGATGGCCGAGCACGGAATTGGAGCTATGTCACTGTTGGTGATCCCCGTATCACGAATGTAGTGCACACCGAAGCTCAGCGTAAGATTCGGCTTCATCTTCCATGTATCAGCTAAATACCACTGAATACGATTGTCGGGGCGGTTTGCGCCCGCAGGCAAACCAAATCCGGGAATTTCCGTGAGGAAGCCCTGGCCGTTTCCGATTTGAAGTGTTCCTCCGCCCCCGAGTGGATAGTTCAATGGATTATTAACCCCGCCCGGGAAACATGGCATGAGCGTTGCCGGAAGCGGCTGACTCACGTCGAAACTGGGATCACAAGAATCGGCAGCAAACTTTAGGGTGTCTGTCGTGACTTGGGCATCGAGCTCTGGCCCAGCCCCTAGAAAGTTCGAAACGAACGCACTCGTCGCTCGCGTGTAGCTAAAGCCGTAACGCAAAATATGAGAACTAAAACTATGGGCGCCGTCGTACTTGACTTGTTTGCGGCTGCGATAAGTCGCGGCGGGTACATTAGGGTTGATGCCGGCTTCAAAATCGTTAATCCTTAAGTGGATCTGCGGCAGAGGATCGTAAATGCCAGGTTGCGGCGCATTCTGCAGGACTTCGGTGTTCTTTGCATACAAGAACCTGATACTGTGCGTGAAACGGCCCGAGCTGAAATCAGCGCCCAACGTGTGCGTGGGAGTATTATCAAAAAGGCGATCAGTAAGGGGTGGATCACCTACGATCTTGCTGTTGTCGTAGGAAAATTTATAAAAGAGATGCGCTCCTTTAGGCGCGTTATAGTCCGACCGACCTGTCAAAAGGGTCTGCCGCAATGGCTGGTTTACGACCGCCGATCCAATAGTCAAGGGTGGGGATACGACGCTCGGAAAACCCAAGTCTTGTTTGAAGCGCTCGCCATTTACAAAGAAGAAACACTTGTTCTTAACCAGCGGCCCACCCAGACTTCCTTCAAAATCGTGCCGCTGATAAGGCGGATGTGTTCCCCCATTGAAGTTTGCAGAGAGACTCTTGTCCCGGAACAGATACAGACCTTCGCCATGTAACGCGTTAGTTCCCAATCGCGTCGTAATATTTACCGCTCCTGAGTTGGTGGATTCGGAAGATGGATCCATTGTGGACTGCTGCAAGCTGAATTCCTGAATGGCGCTGGTTGAAAGGCCCGCAAATGTGGAGCCGTTATCGTCTGACAGATCCACGCCGTCCACCTCAACTCGGGTGCTCTCGCTATAGCGCCCTCCCACCGAAATACCAGAGTGACCAATTCTGCCGGTGGATTTGCCCACGTCCTGGGTTTGGACACCTGGCTCGAGCTGGGCCAAATCGATGAAGTTCCGCCCGTTGATGGGAAGGGTGTCGATCTGCTGTTGTGTCAAGACGCCTTGAATCGTCGCTTGTTCAGTATTAACCCGAACATCGGACCCATGCACCTCTACAACTTCACTGGTATTGCCAAGCTGCAGGGTGACGTTGCCGGAGGAAGTCACGGCAACTTGTACGACCACAGAGCGCTCCACGGTTTTGAAGCCTTCAACTTGTACGCGGACCGTGTAGTGGCCGGGCGTCAGAGAACCAGAGGTATAGAGGCCGGCAGACGTAGTTTTCAAGCGGACCACCTGACCCGTCTCCTCACTCGTAATTGTGACGTTCGCATCCGCCATGATCGCTCCGCTCGGATCTGACACCGTTCCCTGAATGCTGCCGGTGGAGATGGTTGTTTGGCCGCGGCCTGCCAATGTTATGGCCAGCACTACAGTGAACACGAGTGCGGCCATTCTCAATGTCGTGCACATGTGCGACCACGAATTCGACGAAAACATTGCGTTCCCCCCTGTCGTATAGAACCAGCCCAAATCAGATCAGGATGCGACGTCTGTGCCTTGAGTGCCTGAGTGCCGTGAGTTCGAGCACTTTCGCTCTTGCCGAAACTTTTGCGCGGCCTTGGGACTGTACTGCGGCGGTCGTAAGCTCCAGAATCGACCGCTCGACATTTTGCTTTAATGGACCCTTTTTGGTGATGCGCCTAGTAAGGACATTTGAAGATTCTGGACCGCTCCCCAGATGGCATGCAATAGGTTCGGTATCCTCCGAAAGCAGGGTGGGCGCGCGCTTCGTCCGGGCGTTACTGACATTGGTCCAGAATCACCGATGTTCGCTGGATCGAGGTCTCATTTCGGCTCAGTATTCCGTAGTTTGGAAGCCGGCAAAGTGACTAGCCTATATGGTCCCAAGCACTCGCCTTGGGGCAAATGATTCGCTGTCGTCCGAACACATGATTTCCCCGCGACTGCGCAGGAAACGCCGTGGACATAAGTGTCGTCCTGCGCACAAGAACTTTTCTTCATACGCCAGAATCTCCGTCTGGGTGAGGTGTGCGACAGATGCATTTTGCCGATACCGAATCGTTGGACTTCTCAACAGCGGCCGAGTATAGAGGATTGGCGCTGCGCACCCGCATTTGGCTTGGCTCTGCCATGGGAGGCAAGAGTGGAGATGAGGACAAGAGTGCGGCTTATGGCCGGGCTTACCCCCTACCTTGTGCTCGTATTATGCGCAATGTCGATTCGGGCATCAGCTGAGAATCTGTCCCTTCGCAACCAGCAGGTAGTTGCGATCGAGGATCTTTCTGTCCGACTCGCAATCCCACTACTGTCCGATCTGCTGAAGTTTTTGCTCTGTTTTCTTCTTTCTGTTCTTCCCTTTGAGTCAATCTTCGATTCGGATCTCCTGTTTAGTCTGCCGTTTGCGAGAAGCCTCTGGCAATGACGATTGAAGAAGCAGAGCAGATGGCCATGACCCCGATGGTCACTCTGCGGCGCACAGCCTAAACCGCTGGCGTACCGTGAGTTCTGGTGAAGGCTTATACACGCTATCTCGCGTCAAATGAGGGGGTTACCGTGTGCGCGTAAGCTATTCATTACACGCGCGTCAGGTTACGGACCCGCGCAAATGTAACGTTTTGATTTACACGCGACATAGGGCACGAACTTCTACTTGATATTTTCGGATCATGCCGAATCTGTTGTCGTTTCGGTATAGAGAGGCTATACGTTCCCTATTGCGATGCGCCGCCGAGAATCGGTAACGTGGACCCCATGTCACCACGCATCGCTTCACCGACGGTATCGCTGCAGTTGCAAGAAGGGAGGGAAATGGATTATTGCAGAGAATGGATTATTGCAGAGAAATGTGTAACGACAGGAAGTCTTCCCTCCTAGATGGGTGGCGCGAAGATATCAACCGCACCACGTAGAGACAGACCTCCCGCCGGCGCGGTTGAGCTTTGTATTAAGAGGAAAGAGAATCGTCAACATGGCAGGTCAAGGAATTGAACGGCGCGAGGTTATGCGCATGATCGCAATGGCCTCGGCGGCAGCGGCTTTTCCTGGGTTTCGCCGCTGGGCATTCGCTTTCAGGCAGGAAGATGCCCAAGGCCAGGACACAGCTCCGCCGACTGATCCTTATCAGCCGCAATTCTTCACGGCGGAGGAATTTCGCTTAGTCGATTGTTTGGCGGAACTGATTATCCCGGCGGATCGCAGTCCCGGCGCCCACGCCGCCGGCGTGGCTGAGTTCATTGATTTCATGGTGTTCAATGGCGCCGACTTATCCGGCGGAGGATTAGGCGGACTGGGGACTCGCTTCCGTTCCGGCCTGAAGTGGATGAACACTCGTTCCCAGCAGCTCTACGGGCGTCCACTCTTGGAATGTCCGGAACAGCAACAGAATGAATTGCTGGAGCACCTAGCGTACAAAAGCCAGTTTCGCAGTGGAGAAGAAGATGGGCAAGAGTTTCTCCAGCTCATGCGCGACTATACGGTGAAAGGCTATTACACCTCGCGGATCGGATTGGAAGAGTTGGACTATCCGGGTCTGCAAACCGTGTGGGCGGAGATGCCCGGTTGTCCCCATACGGGCGATCCAGAGCATCTGCATCTGCCGCCACCGATCAGCTAGGAAGGCGTTACCCGGTTAGCGTCATAGTGGGGAGGGTGAGCTTGCTCAAAAGAATGGTATGCGCGGGCTTACTGCTTATAAGTATGGGATCGAAAGCCTGTGGGCAAACCGCTCCCCACGAATCGGCAGAGTGGAAGCAGTTATTCAACGGCAAGGACCTCACAGGCTGGAGGCATGTGGGCCCGGGTTCGATGTTGGTTGAAGATGGATTGATCGAGACCCATACGAGAAAGAAATGTGGGTTGCTTTACTGGACCGGCGGCAAGTTAGACAACTGCGTGATTCGAGTGGTGTACCGGTTGAGCAACGATTACGCGGGTTCGGGGATATACGTGGAAATCCCGATTGAGCCGAACGAAGCGGAAATGCCGGTGCACTACGGATATGAGGTGCAGATAGACAACCATCCTGACCCCGGGGACGAGTACGGAGAAACCGGCGCTCTTTATGGAATGACGAAAACACTAGCCAAGGCATGGAAGCCAGGAGCCGAGTGGAATGCAATGGAAATCACGCTGGACGGCCCGCGCACGATCGTGCTGCTGAACGGGGTGAAAGTAACCGACTATACCGAGGGCGATCCGACTCCTCGCGACGACGATGGCCGCCATTTTGCCCGGCCCAATGAAGGTTGGTTCGGTCTGCAAAATCATCAAGACGATCACGGCCAAGGGGACGCCGTTTTCTTCAAAGAAATTGCGGTCAAGCCGTTGCGCTGATTTGGTGGGTTCAACAACCAATCAACCTCGTTTGCTGGGGGGACCATCATGAGAATGCTGTGCAGTCTTAGATCCAGTTTTGTTGTTGCAATAATTTGTGCGCTTCTTACCGTTCCGCTATCCGCCCAAGCCGATCAAGACGGCTGGATTACCTTGTTCAATGGGAAAAACTTTGACGGCTGGTACAAGTTCCTCCTCGCCACTGGCAAAAATAGCGATCCGAAGAGTGTTTTCAAAGTTGAGAACGGAATGATTCACGTTCTTGGCATTCCAGGAAATAGCGCGATCGAGCGGGAAGTTGAAGGATATCTTGCCACTAATCAGGAGTATTCCGACGTCCGAATCCACGTGGAATACAAATGGGGCACCAGGCGGATTCCATCAGACGACGAAAGCAAGAAAAATAGCGGCCTGTTTTATCTGGTTTCTGGTCCTGATAAAAACCCGCAAGCGGTGCAATGCCAAATCGAGGAGAGCGACACCGGAGACCTGGAACTTGATGGAGGAAGCTTATCGGCAACCACTCAAGTTGTACAAATGCCATTTCCAATGTACTCCGAAGACGACTACGGGCCTTCCTACCATTTGACAATCGGAGGGCCGCTCGAAACCCGCGATGTGCGGATCATTAAAAACGGGGATTTTGAGGACCGCAGAGACTGGAACACGGTAGACGTTGTGCTCGAGGGCAATCAATCCACACATATTGTGAATAGCAGGATCGTAAACCGGGTTTGGGACATTAGACAGCGCAGCCCACATAAGCCGTATCCGATGATTCCTTTGACACGAGGACATATTTATCTGGAATCAACCGGGGCCGAAATTTGGTTCAGAAATGTAAAAATCAAGCCGCTCAAGCCGTCCGCGCAATCTGCGAAATCCGCGTCGGGAAGTGCCGCCGAACTGGCTGGACAATGAGCAATAATGTGATTGGCGATCCACCGATAGTTGTGTTGTATGAGTCGTAACCTCTTACAACTTTGCAGAAAAGGGGCCTGGATGAAATTCACAAGTCTTCTTGGGTTCTTTTGGGTAATGGCATTTGGCTGCGTGCTTGCGCCGCCTCCGGCTGTAGCAGCTGACGATGGCTGGATTCCCCTATTTAACGGGAAGAACCTGGATGGCTGGTACACCTACCTGCTTGCGACCGGGAAGAACAATGATCCGCTAGGGGTTTTTAAAATAGAGGACGGAATGATCCATATTTTGGGTATTCCGGAAACGGGTGAGACTAGCCGTCAAATTGACGGCTTCCTCATCTCGAACCAGGAATATTCAAATGTTCGCATTCATGCCGAATACAAGTGGGGAACGAGACGATTTCCGGCAGGAAGTGAAGACAAACGCAATAGTGGTCTTTTTTACCTTTATGCCGCCGGGACCGACAACGATCCGCGCGCAATACAGTTTCAAATTGAAGAAAGCGATACGGGCGATGTCGAACTGATTGGAGGCCATATGGCGGTCACTACGCAGGTTGTGAGCCCGCCTTTTCCGCTCTACTCCGAGGACGACTACGGTCCCTCCTATCATCAGACAATTGGAGGCCCACAGGAAAGCAATAACCTGCGGGTTATCAAAAATGCTGACTTCGAAGACCGCACGGGGTGGAATTCAATCGACGTGATACTTGATGGCACTGAGTCCACTCACGTTGTAAATGGCAGAGTCGTGAACCACATCTGGGACATTAGACAACAGGACCCCAAACATCCATCGCAGATGATTGCTTTGACAACCGGGCGCATTGTTCTGGAAGTGGAGGGGGCAGAGATCTGGTTTCGAAACATAAAGATCAAACCACTAAAACCGGCGGGGAAGTAAGCAATTCGAAGTTTGTTATACGGGAGAGCGTTACCGAAGCAGCGATTGTTGGAAATCATCGGCGTTAGTTAATGGGAAAACCCTATGCCAAAAAAAATCTATGATGCCATCGTAATCGGAACCGGAGCAGGCGGGGGCACTGCCCTCAAGCTACTCTGTGAAGCGGGATTGAAGGTTCTTGCCCTGAACTCTGGGCCTCGCATGCAGCCGGGTAAGGATTTCCCTTTTCATCGCCAGACCTATGATTTGAAATACCGGGGATTCGGCGATCCGCACATTCGCGCCAAGTATCCTCCACCAGAGAACAAATTGCAGGAGCACGCCGGCGAATGGAGCGAAGGGCCGTTGTATTGGGAACATGAGATTCCGTATACCAATGCTCCTGGATCCAAGTGGGCCTACACGCGCTGTAAAGTCACTGGCGGAAAAACGAATTTTTGGGGTCGTGGTTCGGCCCGTTTTGGAGACATTGATTTTAAGGCCGCGAGCCTGGATGGATTTGATGTGGACTGGCCCGTGGATTACGCAGAAATGGCGCCTTATTTCGCGCGTGCGGAGAAATACATGGGCGTGGCTAGCACAGTGCAAAACCGCCCAAGTAATCCGGATGGAGAGTATCTGCCACCACTTCCACTACGCTGTTACGACCACATTCTGCAGGAAGGGGCGGGAAAAGTTGGCGTACCTTACTTGCCCTACAGGCTTGCCCAATTGACTACCCGGCACAATAATCATCCAGCCTGTCACTTCTGCGGAAACTGTGGAAAAACCGGCTGTGACGCCGGTTCCTTTTTCTCACCTACCTGGTTCACACTTCCTGATGCCAGGAAAACTGGAAATCTCGAACTGAGGACGGACGCACTCGCCAAAGAGGTGATTGTCGATGAAAACGGCCAGGCACAAGGCGTCGCCTACATTGATAGAACAACGAGGCAGGAAGTGGAGGTATACGCGAGGGTAGTTGTAATGGCGGCATCTTGTATCGAAACTGCACACATAATGCTGAATTCAAAATCGCGGTATTGGCCGACGGGCATCGCCAATTCCAGCGGTCAGTTAGGGCGCAATCTTTGTGAACACCTCATGTGCAGCATGAACGAAGGCTTTATTCCGCGGTTGAAAGGACAGCCGGTTCGGCCGGATATGATTGCAGGCACGAACGAGATTGCATGGTTCCCGCGCTGGCAGAACTTGAAGGACCCCCATGAAGAAAAGTTCATCCGGGGGTATTCAATGTTCCCTGAGGGAGGTAGTGAAGAAACCATCATGTACTACCATTATCTCGAAGGATTCGGCAAAGAATTCAAACGTGATTTCAAACGCTATTATCCCGCTCGGGTAGGGTTTTATCTTCAGGCCCCAACTCTCCCCAGTCTAAGCAACTATGTGGATCTTGATCCGGAAGTAAAGGACGTGTACGGCATTCCTGCCGTGCGGATCCACTTCCAATGGGGGCAAAACGAGCTGCTGATGCTGGAACATGCGAAGCAAAAGACTGCTGAGATTTTAAAAGCTTGTGGCGGAGAAATTTGGAACGCAGGAGGCGAACCAGACGACCCCGGTGCCAGTATTCATGAAACCGGGGTATGCCGGATGGGCAACGATCCGAAGAAGTTCGTGACCAACCGCTGGGCACAATGTCACGACGTGAAAAATCTATACATATGCGACGCGAGCATCTTTACCAATCAGACTGACAAGACGACAACTATGCCTCTCATCGCGTTTGCGATGCGTACCTGCGATCACATACTGGAAAGCTTTCGCAGCGGAGAACACAAGCGGGCCTGAGAGAGTTGCGCGACAAAAAAAATATTGTGCCACCTCGAAACAATTGCTTTCTAAGGCCAAGATTCAAAGCTTGGCGCCTCCCCAACGAGCGTACTGGTGCCCAAGACCTCAAGCTCAAAGAGGGTCGCCATTCTCATACGCACACCTTATGAACGCGGCCGCGAACTGGAAGACAAGCTCATCCGCCCACTGCTCGAGCATGGATAACCGTCCGCACCGTAGACTTCGATTGTCGTCCATTTCCCCCCGCTGACCCCAGATGTTCTCAATAATGCCGAGTGCACCACCCTCGAATTCCAGAAGGTAGTAAGCTTCATCTTCGCCCTGGGTCTTGTCAGTAATGAACATAGGTGCCCATCTGACAATAGACAGACTGAATCGCGTGGGCGTCCGAGAAACCAATAACAGAAGGCGATCCCGTGACAGCCCAAATCCATGAGAGCTCCGCCGCCGCAGCGATTCACATCCCAGAACCATGCAGCATGCGGGCCAAAATGCTTTTCACTCTGCTTGACCACATGGATTTTTCCGAATGCGCCATCGTCCGCCATTTCTTTAGCCTTTAAATACTTCGGCGTGAAGAAGAGTTCTTCGGCGTAAAGCAGTAGAACGCCTGCTTTGCG
>Ga0075426_10000877_pt1 | contig 21167 bp, 18 predicted proteins | sample SoiMethybrSBSTD5_FD_75304 | JGI IMG/M metagenome (GOLD analysis project Ga0075426, IMG submission 75304) | Bulk soil microbial communities from a Populus tree surrounding site in Tennessee, USA - Soil MetaG P. TD hybrid SBSTD5 | ecosystem: Environmental > Terrestrial > Soil > Tree plantation...
ACACCTTGATCGCCGACGGGACGGCGACGAAGAACGTGGTCAGCGAGAAGAACACGCCGGCATAGATCGAGATCCCGGCGACGAACATGTGATGGGCCCACACGAAGAAGCTCAGGATGGCGATCGCCATCAGGGCGAGCACCATGCCGACATAGCCGAAGATCGGTCGGCGGGCGTAACAGGGAATGATCTCGCTGACGACTCCCATCGCGGGTAGGATCATGATATACACGGCGGGATGCGAGTAGAACCAGAACATGTGCTGCCAAAGGATCGGGTCGCCGCCTCGCGTCGGATCGAACAGTCCGACGCCGATGAAGCGTTCGACCGCGAGCAGGAGTGTGTCCATCGCCAGCACCGGCGTCGCCGTCAGCATGACGACGCTCACCGCGTAGATGCCCCAGACGAACAGCGGGAGACGCAACCAGGTCATGCCGGGTGCGCGCAGCCGATGAATGGTGACGATGAAGTTGAGGGAGGTCATGATCGACGAAAAGCCGTTGATGAACACCGCCATGGCCGCTGCGAACACGTAGCCGTTGGCATAGGATGCAGACAGCGGCGTGTAGAACGTCCAGCCCGTGTCGGCGCCGCCCATCACGAGAGAGTAGAGCACCACCAGGCCCGACAGATTGAAGACGTACCAGCTGCCGAGATTGACGCGCGGAAACGCCAGATCGCGCGCCCCGATCATCAGCGGTATGAAGAAATTGCCGAATGTGGTCGGGATCGACGGGATGAGGAAGAACCAGACCATGATGATGCCGTGCATCGTGAACATGCGATTGTAGACTGAGGGCTGGAGCAGGCCCTGCGGGGTCGCGAGGTTCAGCCGCATCAAGGTCGCGGCGATCCCGCCGACGAAGAAGAAGAAAGTGATCGAGGCGAAGAAGAGCAGGGCGATCCGCTTGTGGTCGCGTGTGAGCAGCCACGAGCCCACCGTGTGCTCGGCTGTCAGGTAGCTTGGCTCCGGGCTCGGAGTCTCTCGAGGCGCTGCGCGTTCGACGGTCGTGACGCTCATCTGCCGGTCTCCCGGGTCTTGCCGATGGACTTGATGTAGGCGATCAGCTTCAGGACCTCGTCCTCGCCGAGCTGTCCGGAAAAGTCGGGCATCACGGGCGGGAAGCCCGCGACCGTGAACGAACGCGGGTTGAGGATGCAGTCGCGGATGTATGCCTCGTCGGCGAGCCGCACCGACCCGTCCTGCAGATGGACATAGGTCCCGTACAGCCCTGCGAGCGACGGCGCATGCACGGTGCTGTTCTCGTCATGGCACCCGCTGCAGCCATGCGCGCGGAACACGTCGCGGCCCTGGTCGGCGAGGGATTCGTGCACGCCCTGCTCGGTGAGCCAGCGCGCGTAGTCGGGCGCCGACATCACATCGACCTCGCCCTGCATGGTCGCATGCTGGAGGCCGCAAAATTGAGTGCACACGAGTCGGAAGACGCCGGTCTTGTTCGCCTTGAACCAGATCGTCTGGAGCGTGCCCGGCACCACGTCGTGCTTGATGCGGAAGGCGGGGACGAAAAAGCTGTGAATGACGTCTTCCGACCCCATGACGACCCGTATCGTCTTGTCGACCGGGACGTGAAGCGCGTTGATCTCGCGTTGGCCGCCGGGATGCTCGACCTTCCACATCCAGCGCTTGCCGACGACGTAGACTTCCTCGTCGCCTTGAGGCGCCTGAAAGAGCCAGATGTAGATGCTGGCGCCCCAGACGAACAGGATCAGAAAGGCGCCGAGGGTTGCGGTCGTCCAGCCGACCTCGAGATGCCAGGTCTTCTGCACCAGATTGGCGCGCGAGGCCGGGCTTCCTCTGCGGTAGCGCACGCCGAACGCGAGGATCATCGCGACGACCGTCGCCACGATCAGGCCGGAGACGATGAGCTCGGCGATGTAGAGGTTGTTCACCACCTCCGCGTTGACGGCCGCCGTATCGGGCCAGAATGGGATCCAGCGATACATGGTGTCAGCCGTGGCTCCGGCGCCAGATCGCGGCGAATGTGGCGATCACGGCCGATACGGCCGCGATGTTCGCCAGCGTGAACGCAGTCAGCACCGGTACGGTGAGCCGCCCGAGCCGACCGACCTGCGCATGACAAAGCAGGATCAGCCGAGTGAGCGGGCCTTGCGTCTTGTCCTGCTCGGCGTCCGCCAGTGCGCCGACCAGTTCCTGCGGAGAAATGGCGATGCCCTCGACGTAACGGCTGATCAGCCCGTCGGGCGCGGCGATCACGAATCCCACCGGATGAATGTAGGCGTCGAGCCAGCCGTCGTAGCGATAGGGAAACCCGACGGCGTCCGCGACGTCGCGCACGGCGGTCGTGGAGGGTGTCGTGAGAAAATGCATGCCCTGCACGCCGCCCGTCCGGTCGAGAAGATCGGCATATTGGGTGCGGGCGGCTGCCGCGTCGGCCGGCTTGTCGCGCGGATCGATGCTGATCGCGACGAGCTGGTAGTCGCGCCCGGGCTCGAGCGGAATCCGGCCAAGCGCATCGGTGACGAGATTTCGCAGGGTCACGCCGCAAAGCGAAGTGCAGCGCAGATAATCGAGAACGAGGATCACGGGCGCGTTCGTAAAATAATCGCCGAGCGTGACGGCCCGCTGCTGTTCATCGACGAACGTGGTGCTCAATGGCAAGCGGTTGCCGGGATGCGGGCGGAAGGCGAGACTCTCGGCGTCGCCGTCGGCTGCGGCCGGGCGCGCGACACCGGGGAGCGAGAGCAACGCGAGCAGGGCTCCGGAGCGGATGAGGAAGCCGATCCGATCGAAGGTCGCGCGTTTCATTGTTGCGCCTTCGGAAAGTCGGGGATGCCGGTCGATACGAGCTGCTGCATCGCCTGCTCGATCGGGATGTGCACGACCCCTTTGTTCTTGTCGACCCAGTAGTAGCTGTCGAGGCGCTGCTCCTCATTGGCGCGGAAGCGGCGCAGGTCGGCGGGGGCGTTGGTCTGCAGGCGCGGCCCGGGCGGCGCGATCCGCAGATTGCGCCCGACGTCGGGCAAGGCCGTGGGATATGCGGCCATGAGCACGAATGCCGAGATGACCAGCAGCACCAGCAGGCCGATGTAAAGGGCTGCGACCGGCGCCAGCGGCCAATCGCTCGGCTCGTACGCAATGTTGGGATTTTCCGGGCCGCGTTCAGCCATGATCCGCTCTCCAGACCATTGCGCCGGCCGGAACCAGCCGATGCGCGTTGCGCAGCGCGAAGCCAAACAGCACCACGATCGCGCCGCCCAGCGCGAGCAGCGCCGCGAAATCGAGCCACAACGGTGTAGCATCGGTGAATTCCGGCATGATCAGCAGCCATGTATGGGCGACACGGCTGATCAGGATGCATCCGCAGACCACCGCGACGACGGAGCGCATGCGCTTGGGCGGGGCCCACAGCAGGACGAAGAACGGGATGACAAATCCGAGCAGCACAGACACGTCGAGTGCCGGATACCAGGCCGACTGGAGGCGCTTGAGGTACCAGGGGATCTCGGCTTTGAGGTTTTCTTCCCAGATGATGAGGAACTGAATGAATTCGATGTAGGCCCAGAAGATGATGGTGGCGAGCAGGATGCGCGCGAGGTCGGCCATGTGTGCGCGGCGCCCGCCTGGCGGCCAGCCGAGCAGGGCGACGGTCATCAGGACGATCGCGAGCCCCGTATTGAACCAGCTTGCGGCCTGCGAATAGGGAAAGGCGGACGACCAGAAGGTCGGCTCGAGCGACAGAATCCAGTCGATCGCCGCGAAGCTCGCCGAAAGGGCGAGAACCACGAGTCCGATTCCACTCAGCCAGGAGAGCGCGGACGGAATCGGCAGCTTTCCGTCGCGCGGCATCCACAGCGCGAACGCCGCCAGCAGATTCCACACGACCACGTAAATTCCGTAGCGAACGAAGAAGAATGTGGGATTGAGGTAGAACACGTTGGCGAGGCCGGCCGGCGGATCGGCCCAGGAGTAGAGCCCATGCAAGCCGATGAAGGCCGGAATGCCCGCCAGGCTCGCGACCGGCATGGTCGCGATCGCGGCGTCGAGGACGGGCCGCGCCGTCGCCATCCAATCGCCGCCGCTGAGATCGTGCACCAGGACGAGCGTCACGCCGGCGAGCGGGAGACCGAGCCAAAAAACGAAGCCGCACAACCAGGCGCGCTGGAATGCCGTGGGATCGATGATCGCGCCGACCACGCAGCCGATGATGCCAAGGACCCAGAGCGCCACGGCGCTGATGGCGAGCCATTGCGGGCGGCGCCTCATTGCAACGCCCCCCGCTTGTCGGGTGGAACGGTCGACACGGTCGCGGCGGCGCTCGCCTGCAGGGCGCGGATATAGGCCGCGATCGCCCACCGGTCGGCCGGCTCGACCCGGTCCGCATATGAATACATGACGCCGTAACCGTTGGTGATCACGTCGTAGAAATGCTTGCTCGGCACGTTGCGCAGGCGGTCGATGAAATAGGAGGGCGGGTGGGGAAATCCGCGCTGCACGATCATCCCATTGCCGCCGCCGTCGCGCCCGTGGCAGGGCGCGCAATAGATGTCGAAGCGCTGCCTTCCGCGTTGGAGCAACGCCATGGTGACCGGAGGAGGCGAGGGCGGGCCTGCGGCGTCGTTGCGCGCGATTGTGTTTGCCGCCGGCTCGGCCGGCCAGTTCTCCTGCACGCCGTACGGCAGCTCGTACGGATTGAGTTTCGGCTGATTGGCCATGTTGTCGCACGCCGCCAGCACGAGGGACAGGCTCAAGGTCACAATGGCCCGGGCCCGTCTCACGCACGCACCTCCTCGATCGTCTCGGCGCCGAGCCGCTCGAAGGCACTTCGGACGGATGCGGGATCGAAGGCCGGATCGCTTGCCTCGACGCAAATGACGAAACGGTCGCGCGACGCGCGTTCGAATGCGTCGGCCTCGAAAACCGGGTGATAGAGCTTCGGCAGCTTCGATTTCGCCAGCAGCCCGAAGAATCCCGCGGCCACGCTGGCCAGCAGCATGAACTCGAAGGTGGCAACGACGAAAGCCGGCCAGCTGTTGTACGGGCGCCCACCGACATTGAGCGGATAGTTCAACGCCTCGTCCCAGTACTGGATCCAGTAACCCCAGGCGGCTCCCAGCACGGCCGCAGCGAACATGAGCAACGGCAGAAAAAGTTGCGGTCCCGGGTGGATGATGTGATCCAGCCCCTCGATCGGGTACGGCGTGTACGCCTCGAATCGGCGAAGCCCCGAGTCCCGCAGGCTGGCCGCCGCGCGCTTCACCGCATCCGGGGTGGCGAACACCGCCATGAGGCCGAAGAGCTCTTTCATGGCGCTCTCTCTTCCTCGACGATCTCGCGCACCTCGGCGATCGAGACGATCGGCGCGAACCGCAGGAACAGGAAGAACATCGTGAGAAAGAGGCCGATGGTGCCGGCGAGGGCGGTCCAGTCCCATGCCGTCGGATAGAAGTGGCCCCAGTAGGACGGCATGTAATTGTGCGCCAGGCTCGAGATCGTGAAGACGTAGCGCTCCTGCCACATGCCGAGGATGACGCCGGCAGAGATCATCACGAGCAGAGGCTGGTTGCGGCGAACGACGGGAAACCACAGCAGCTGCGGGACGACGACCGTCAGGACCTTTTCGGACCAGAACACGGGCGACGTGAAGCCGAACATGCGCTGATAGAACTCGGTCTTCGCCGCGACATCACTGCCGTAAAGCGGGCCGAAGGCCTCCCACACATAGGCATAGGCGAGCAGTAGGCTGCCCACGAGCATCACCTTCGCCATAGCGTTGAGATGATATTCGGTCAGCACGTTCTGCAGACCGTATCCCCAGCGCACCAGGATCGTGAGCATCATGATCACGGCTGTGCCGGAGACCACGGCGCCGAAGAAGAAGTAGGGAGGGAACTGGGTGTCGTGCCAACCGGGCGTCAGCCCGCCCGCATAGTCGAGGCCGACCACGCTGTGCACCGATATCACCATCGGCGCCATGATCGCCGACATGATCGCGTAGACGATCCGCTGGTTCTGCCATTCGGCGGTCGAACCGCGCCAGCCAAGCGCCAGGATGCCGTAGAAGATCCGCTTGGCGCGGGTCTGCGCGAGGTCGCGCACGGTCGCCAAATCCGGCAGGATGCCGGCGTAGTAGTACATGATCGACATCAGGATGTAGCAGAGCAGGCAGATGAAGTCCCACCACAGCGGGCTGCGCGCCTGCGGCCAGACGCCCATCACGTTCGAATAGGGAAACAGCCAATAAAACAGTCCGGGCCGCCCGAGATGCATGATCGGCATCAGGCCGGCGCACGGAGCTGCGGAGAGCAGCATGCTTTCCGCGATCCGGTTCGTGGCCGAGCGCCACGGCGAGCGAGTGAGGAAGAACAGGGCCGAGACGATCGTGCCGCCGCTCGCCAGCGCGATCCACCAGACGTACTCGAGAATGGCAAATGCCCAGGCGACCGGAATAGCTACTCCCCAGACTCCGATGCCGTTGACGAAGAGCCATCCCATCTGCACGAGCAGCGCGATGAACAAGAGAAAGGAACATCCAAAGCCGATCCACCACCAACGCGGGGCGCGATCCATCAGGACGCGGCTGCTGACTTCCTCGCTCAGTGAGGTCAGGGTGACATCGGGCCCCACGACCGGCGCCTCGGCTGGTAGCTCGCTCTGCAGGGTGGTCGACATCGATCATCCGTCAACGGTCAGGATTGATTGCCTTTGATCGCGGGATTGGGATTTCTGATCAGCGCGCTGTAGCTCGTGCGCGGGCGCGTATTGAGCTCCTCGAGCAGCACGAAGTCGATCGGCGTCGCCTTGCGCTTGGCGACCGCGCTTTCGCGATCATTGCGGTCGCCGAAGATGATCGCCTGGGTCGGACAGCTCTGCTGGCAGGCCGTCACCACCTCGCCGTCGCGCAGCGGCCGGTCGTCCCGATTTGCGGCGATTTGCGTCGTCCGAATGCGCTGGATGCAATAGGTGCATTTCTCCATCACGCCGCGATCACGCACACTCACCTGGGGATTCCACGACTGCGCCGGGCGGTTGTTCTGCGACGTATAGGGATAGAAATTGAAACGGCGCACCTTGTAGGGGCAGTTGTTCGAGCAGAACCGCGTGCCGACGCAGCGGTTGTAGACCATCACATTGAGTCCTTCGTGATCATGCACTGTGGCGTGCACGGGACAGACCACCTCGCACGGCGCGTTCTCGCAATGCATGCAGGGCATCGGTTCGAACGCAACGGTCGGCGCTTCGGGCGGACCCGAATAGTAACGGTCGATCCGCAGCCAATGCATGATCCGCTCCGCGAGGACCTGGTCCTTGCCGACCACCGGCACATTGTTTTCCGCCTGGCACGCGATGGTGCAGGCCTGGCAGCCGATGCAGGAGTTGAGATCGATCGCCATGGCCCAGGCGCGATCGGGATATTCGAACGGCGGGTAGAGCGACGCAGGCTTCTCTTTTTTCACGATCGAGCCGGGATCGTTTTTGAACGTCTCGAGCGTCGCCTCCCGCACGAGGTCGCGCCCGAGAACGCGGTCCTGACCCTGGATGGTCGCGAGCCGGTCGACCTCGCCGGTCTTGCGGACCGAAGCAATCTCCGCGATCCACGGATCGGCCGCGCGACGCAGCCGGTAGACGTCGAAGCCGACGCCCGCGCCGAGGCCGCCCGCGGCTCGCCCCCAGCCCAGGGGCAAGGTCATGCAATCGGGCGCCTGGCCGGGCAGCACATACACCGGCACTGTCAGCTTCACCTCGTTGACGGAGATCTCCACCAAGTCGTGCGTCGCCAGGCCGAGCCGCTTTGCGGTGCCCGGCGCAATGAGCGCGGCGTTGTCCCAGGTGAGCCGCGTGAATGTTCGGGGCATCTCTAGGAGCCACGGATTGTGCGCGTAGCGTCCATCCCACGTGCCTTCGTCCGGCCGGAACAAGGCCCGGATTCCATTCGCCGGCGCCATGGGTGAAGGCAATCCGGTGACGGCATCGCCGCGCGGCGTAGCGCTGATCGGCGGCTCTGCGGTATTGGGCACGACGCCGCCGCGCACGGCGTCGTGCCAGAACGCGGCGAAGTCTCCCCGGTTCTCTTGCTGGGCCCGCTGTTGCCAATACTCGCGCAGCAGCGTGTGGTCGTCACCCGATCCACCGCCGAGCAGGATCCCAAGAACCTGGTGGGCGGAATGGCCGCCGTAGAGCGGTCGGGCCTGCGGCTGCTGAATCGTGATCGTGCCGTCGAAGGCGCGCGCGTCGCTCCAGATTTCGTACTCGTGCGCTGCGGGCAGCCGCCACGTCGAGGCGAGCGCCGTCTCGTCATCATAAAGAGCGAGCGAGACCGAGAACGGAACGCGGCGCAGCGCGGCTGCAAAATCGAGATCGGCAGGCGCGTCGTAGACCGGGTTGGCGCCGAGCACGAGCAGCGTGTCGACCTTGCCGGATCGCATGTCGCCGACGAGCTCGGAGAGGGACTGCGCTTTTGCGCCGGCGCTCGCCTCGACCGGTGCGACCAGCCGTACGGTCTTGCCGAATGCACCTAGCGCGCCATTGATCGCGTCGACCAGGACATGGACCGTCGCGCTCTGCTCACGCCCGGCATGCACGAGTGCGTTCCCCTTGTGCTGCGCCAGATCATCGGCCGCAGCCTTCAGCCACGCCGCCTGGGCATTGTCCTGCTGCGCCCACTCCTGCGGGCCCGCCCCGAGGAGTCCGGCGAGGTAGCGCAACGATGCCTCGATTTCGTCGGGCCGGAGGCCAAGACGATGGTCGGCCTTGGCGCCGAGCAGCGTCGGCGTGCTTTCGATGGCATAGGCTCGGCTCATCTCGCCGCCGGTTTCGGCCGGCCGACGTTTTGCCGCGAATGCGCGGGCGTAGGCCAGCCAACCGGGCGTCGCCGCAATGAGATCGCTTTCGATCCCGAATATCCGGTCGGCCGCGCTCAGGTCGAACGTTCGCCCGACCGGGCGGCCGAAGCTGCTTTGCGCGGCCGCGAGCTCGTTGTCGCGATGCAGTGGCTGCCACTGATGCCAGCGCATGGCCGGAAACTGTTGCTGAAGGCGCGCGAGCTGGGCGGCCAGGAACGGCGAGGTCACGGCGCCGGTGAGGACACGTAGCCCGTCCCCCTTGCGCGACAGCAACGCGTTGCGGCGATCGTGGAGAGCGGCGACGAAACCCTCCCAGGTCGCGATCTCGCCGCCGCCGACCAACGTTTGCGCCCGGCGCGGATCGTAGAACTCGAGAATGCTCGCCTGCATGATCGCGCTCGCGCCACCGAGGCTCGCCGGATGGTCCGGATTGCCCTCGACCTTGATCGGGCGCGCCATTTGGTGCGCGATCAGCACGCCGGTCGCGTACCCGTCCTGGGTGGTCGCGGTCGCGTAGTAGCGATTGCGCCCCGGGATGACGTTTGCGGGCTCTTGCACATAGGGGACAAGCTGGCGCGGATTCGGTTCGGTCCCGCACGCGGATAGACCGCCGAGCGCCATCGATGCCGCCATTAACTGCAGGAAGCGCCGGCGGTCGAATGCATTGACGACGTCGCGGAAGCGCGGGAGCTCGCGCTCGACCAGCGCAGCGAACTCCGGCATCTCAGCCAGCTCTTCCAGACTGCGCCAATAGGTGCGGGCGGGCTGCGTCATCGGTGGCATATTCCGCAATCGGACAGGTGGGCGGTGCGCACGTTATATTGGGCCATCAGCGTGTCGCCCGACGCGGTGGAGGGCGTGCGGCGCCAGTGCGGATTGAAAACCTCATCGCGCGGACGCAGACGCGGGGCGGGATCGCGATGGCACGAGAGACACCAGCTCATGTAGAGCGTCGTCGCCTTCCAGGTCAGATCCATGTCACCGATCTGCCCGTGGCACTCGGTACATCCGACGCCTTTCGCGATGTGAATGCTGTGATCGAAGAAAACGTAGTCCGGCAGGGTGTAGACACGGGTCCAGCGCAGCGGAACTTTCTCGGCGAGACTTTGCTGGTCCGGCCGCAACATCGCTGCGTTGGTCCACACCTGGGAGTGACAGGTCATGCAGATCGCCGTCGACGGCATGCCGGCGCTCGAGGATTTTTCCACCATCGTGTGGCAGTAGCGGCAGTCGAGTCCGAGGCCGCTGACGTGGTGATTGTGGCTGAAGGGAATCGGCTGTTCGGGAGCAAATCGCTCCTGCGTGTTGTACCCGATCACCGGAACGACCCAGACCGCCAGCAACAGACAAGCTCCGAGGCCGACCGCCCCGATGAGCGTTGCATTCATCAGCAAATTCGCGCGCGGCCCAAAGATCGCCACTGTACGCCTCGTATGGCCCCGCTCACGAAACCCCTTTAACCCCCAGCGTTCTCAGGGAAATGCGATGCGGAAACTCGTGACCGTATTGATTAGTTCCGAACGCGCGCATGACGGAGATTCGGCTCGGTGGCGTACGTAAAACTGTGGTCAGTCTGTGCGTTGACGGCGCTCCGCAGTGCGAGGCGCGCACGCGCCGACGCGCTGGGACGTGAGCGTCTGTCGGTTCTCCGACATTGTGAGGCGGCCACTGTGAAGCCGACGCGACTGGGAGACCGGGCACGGCGATCGGGTCGAGACCGAGTCGCCGATCGCGGTCCCTCGGCTGAGGTTCGGCGCGCCGGAGAACTGGCTGTTGGAGAGATTGGCCGAGCTCGACGGCAGCATCATCGAGCCATTCGCGGCGCGCCGAGTTAGCGTGAGCAAAGAGGCCGAGCCCCTGGCCAGGCGGCATCGAGGCGCCGGCTATCGCGCCGGAGCACGAGCGCGAGGAGATGGAAGGCGGGCGAAGGGCCGAGCCGATGATATCCGCTCGCAAGCGGTGCGCGGATTATCTTCCCCTGATTCAACTCGTTGATGGGTTTGACGATCGCGCTTGCTGGTCGCGACCGCGGGGCGTGACACCGCGTTATTTGGGATTATTCGGCACGAAGGCTCCTTACCGGGGGACAAAGGCACGGGATACGGGCTAGTCTCGATCCGTCAACGTATACTTGTGTCCCGGCTCAAGAACCCCCGCCAACGGCCATCTTTCGACGCCTCCGCCTCGACAGGAGACGTGAATGTCGTTCACCGATCCGCAACAGATTGAAATTGTCAGCCGCCTGAAACTCGCGATCGAGCTGCATCAGCGGAGCCAAATCGCAGATGCTGAGCGGGAATATTGCGAAATCCTGCGGCGCTTCCCGGCACAGTTCGATGCGTTGCAGCTCCTGGGAACTGTGAAGATACAGCAGGGCAAGTTCGAGGAAGCAGCCGACCTCATTTCCCGCGCGCTGCAGATCAACCCCGGTTCGGCCCGCGCGCTATCGAATTTGGGACATGCACTCGCGTGCCTGGATCGCGATGAGGAGGCGGTTGACAGCTTCGAGCGCGCCCTGCGATTGCAGTCCGAATATCCCCAAGCCCGCCAGGGGCTTGCAACATCGCTGTTGAAGCTCGGGCGATACGAAGCGGCTCTCACAAACTTTGACTGGGTCCTGAGCAGACAGCCGACCCATGCCGACGCTCACACGCGGAGAGGGGTTGCGCTGGCCCATCTCGGCCGCGAGTCGGAGGCCCTTGATGCGTTCGATCGTGCATTGGGGCTGCGTCCCGGTGATCCTGAGATCCTGAACGGCCGAGGCAACGTCCTGCGGTCGCTCCATCGCTATGAGGAGGCTCTAGCGTCTTTCGATGCTGTCCTGGCGCGAAACCCCCACAGCCCCGGCGTATTGTGCAATCGCGGCGCGACGCTTTCCGATCTTCATCGAACAAACGAAGCGATCGCATGTTTCGATCGGGTGCTCGCCATAAAGCCGGATCTGGCCGAGGCTCATTACAATCGCGGTAACGCGTTGCGCAATGTCGGCCGCATCGACGATGCACTCGCAAGCTACGATCGCGCGCTTGCGGTCGATCCGAACTATGTCGATGCGTTGCTCAACCGCGGGTCCGCGCTTCAGATTGTGTTTCGTTTCGAGGAGGCTATCGCCAGTTACGAGCGCGCTCTTGCGATCCGCCCCGACGACACGTTCACGATCGGTCAATCTGCGTTCTGCCATCTCAGCATCAATGACTGGGACAAGGCATATGCCGTCAAACGCTCTGTCGACGAACGGCTCGACGCAGACCGCGGGGACGTGGAACCAGGCATCCTCGTCGCCTTCGGCGACGCCCCAGCGACGCAGCTTGCGCGCACGCAAGCCTATGTCCGACGGCGCTTTCGCGCGAAGTCGACTCCCAACGCCGTTCATGCACAGAATGCATCAGGCAAGATCCGCCTCGGCTACCTTTCCTCGGATTTTCGCCAGCACGCGACATCTTTTCTGATGGCGGAGCTGTTGGGGCTCCACGACCGGAATCGCTTCGAAGTCGTCGGCGTCTCTTTCGGTCCGGACGACGGGAGTGCGCTCCGCACTCGGGTCCTCAATGCGTTTGACCGGTTTTTGGACGCCCGGGCGATCGGAGACGACCAGGTGGCCGCGCAGATGGTTCACATGGGCATCGATATCGCGATCGATCTCAATGGCTACATCGGCGGCAATCGTATGGGAATTCTCGCGCACCGGCCCGCGCCCATTCAGGTCTCCTATTTGGGATATCCGGCGACGACCGGCGCCCCGTTCATTGACTATGTTATTGGCGATCGCTTCGTTACGCCCTTTGACGAGGCAGAATTCTTCACCGAGCGTATCGTGCAGCTGCCAGATTGCTATCAAGCAAACGATTCGACACGCGCGATCGGCCTGAACGGGCCGACGCGTGCTCAAGCGGGGCTCCCGGAAGATGGATTCGTGTTTTGCTGTTTCAACAACAACTACAAGATCACGCCGCCCATATTCGACGTTTGGATGAGACTTCTCGGAGCTGTCGATAAGAGCGTTCTCTGGCTCTTGGTCGGAGAAGATATGGCGCAGAGAAATCTGCGAGCGGCCGCATGTCACCGCGGCATCGATCCGGACCGCTTGGTGTTTGCGGAGCGCGTAAGCCCTGACGAGCACCTTGCACGGAATTCGCTCGCTGATCTCTTTCTGGACACCTTGCCGTACAACGCACACACGACAGCTTCCGAGGCGCTATGGGCGGGACTTCCAGTCATCACCTGCCTGGGAACCACTTTCGCGGGGCGAGTGGGTGCGAGTTTGCTGCAGGCTGTCGGGCTGCCCGATATGGTGACAAGAACGCTGGAGGAGTACGAAGGCCTGGCGCTCAAGCTGGCGCGAGATCCTCTGATGCTTGGGACGGTCAAATCGCGCCTGCAGTCCAATCGGTCCACTCATCCACTGTTCGACAGCAAGCGGTTTGCAAGGCAAATTGAGGCTGCGTATCAAACCATGTGGGAACGCCATCAACGCGGCGACCCACCTGAGAGCTTCTCAATCCAATAAGCGGCCTCGAATTGAGGAAGCTCACTTCTCCAGTGTTTCTTTGATCTCCGCGTCGCTCTGGGGGTCGCCAGTGGTAAGGCTCCCGTCCTCGAGTCCGGCCCCAAGATAACCGGCAACAACGACGTGCGCTGCCTCAAGGTGTGGGTGGATGCTCGCACGCGCGAGGTCTTTTCGTTCCAGCCGCAGATCGTGCCGGCCAATCGCACGGCCGTTCCGGCACCCTGAGAGTGCCGAGACGACAGACTGCAAACGGTGCCGGGTCGCAGCTCTCGCTGCGGCCCGGAGTGGCGGGCCGCTCTGCTCCGCTACGCTCGTGGCCTAATAACGTGGCTGCGACATGACCCAGTCCGGACGACCTGCTGATCGGCCGACAGTGGCTGCGCGATACGGAGCGACGCGGGTGGCGGTCCAAACCCCGGCGCAAGTCCCGGACGGCCCCTGACCGGCCCACTGGCCACCGCCCTGGAGTCTGCCAAGGCGTCCGGCCCCACTGGCAGACCGCGGGCCGGCCGCCACGTTCACGCGGATCACCCCGGACGGCGAGACGCGGCCTGCCATGCTCACGGGGTACCCCAATGCATAGCCTCCCGGGTAGTAGACCATCCCGCCGCGTATCGCGATGTTCCAACGGGTGGTTCCGCAATGGTCGGGGCTCTGCACCAGCAGGCTCCAATCCCCATCGAATGGCGCTGCAAGTGCGGATGGAGCAGCAGCCATCACTGTAAGACCAAGAGCGGCTTCCATAGCGAGGACGCGCAGGTGGCGATTGGCCATGGGCTCCTCCTTGTGGTGCTCGACGGCGGCCTCGTCACTGACCAAGTTCGCCGCCTGCCGGGAGGCAACCTTGCAGGAGAGAAGTCGTCGCGCCTGAGAGTCTTATCTTAGACGTTGAGCGAGAGCGGGAATTGTATTCACGTGCGCTGCGTTGGCGTTTCGTGGCGGACCGCCAGGCCGCTGCCGTACTGGTGTGTGGGAAGCTCTCGGAAAGTCGTTTATGAGGCGCTGAAAGGCCCAGCTGCGTGAAGCCATGTCGCAGCGCCACCGCTGTCACGTCGATCTCCTCGCCTGAGCGGCATAACTCGGCGTGGGCCAGGCGCACGACATCCGGCACGGAGATGGCTGCTCCCGCGTTCTCAGGGATGTAACGCGCGGCGCGCCGGACCAGTCCGGGCGCGCCAGGCTCGGCTGTCGCGGAATGAATGGCGGCGCTGCGGCCACGCGCGGCGGAATTATTCTGCGCAGCCGAAATGTCTATTCGCCGCCGCGCCAATTATTCGGCGGAGAAGCCAGTCGCACATTGCGGGCGTGGGACAGGTCGGGCGCGCCAACGCGACCATCGGCTTCGTCCCGACAGGAGAGAGAAATGTCCCGGTCCGCATGTTATTCGCTCGCGCTTCTCGCAGCGCTTACCGTGTCCTCCGGCGCGTACGCGCGCACTCATCACGACAGCCCGCTTCACCCGGGTGCCCACGCCAGCGCGGCGGGCACCTCGCAGGCAGACATCCGGCAGCAATGCGCTGAGGAGGCGCGTGCGCGCTGGGGCACCAACAGCCAGGATATGCAGACGCCGCGCGATTTCGCCTACCGCAGCTGCATGTTTGATCGCGGCATGCGCAACCCATAAGTCACGTACCGATGACAATGCCCCGGACGACGCACGCGTCATCCGGGGCACATCGATTGGTCGGGCGTGCAGCTTCAGCGTGGTGTCAGTTCGCCGCCGATTCGGCGGCCGCGAGGAGCTGAACGACGGTTCGCGCGCGGCCGCGCATCAATGCCGTTCGACACCGCGCTCTCGACGCTCGCCTCGACACGGATCGGGCGCGCCACCGGCTCGATGTTGCCGGCCTTCGAGAGCGTGGCTTGCGTCGACCCTTTGGCTTTCAGCAGCGGACACGCGACAGCAGCAAGTGCCTGCGGGATGTGCTTCTTCAGCATGTCCACGAACACCGTGGTCTTGGTCGGCACAAGCCCGCGATGCGGGTAAACGGCGGCAATCGGTCTTCCGATGGTATTGTACCGCTCCAAAATCGGGATCAGTCGCCCGGCCGCCAGCGAAGCGGCCGCAGCATATTGGGGCAGTACCACGATTCCCAATCCGCGCTCGGCCGCGTCGCGCAGGGCGAACACGCTGTTGGAGCTGAAGTTGCCGTGAACGGAAAGGCCGCCGTCCGTGAAGATCGGCCAGCGGTCCCCCGTGCCGGAGTCCGTGTAGATGAGACAATTGTGATTGACCAGATCGGACGGTTTTTCCGGCATGGGCCGTTTGGCAAAGTACTTGGGGGACGCGCAAACGACGAGGTGGAACTCGGCTAATTTGCGCACGATCAAGCTGCCGTTGCTCGGCACGCGATGCCGGATGGCGAGATCGAATTGCTCCTCGATGAGATCGACCTCGCGTCCCGACATGATCATCCGCACCGACACCTCCGGGTACTGCTGCGTGTAGTCCGAGATGACCGGCGCGACGAGATCGATCAGGGACAGTGACACGTTGAGGCGCAGCATCCCGCGCGGGACCGCCTGCATGGATTGGACGTAGTCATCGGCGACCTCCAAGCGCTTGAGGAGGTCGAGGCATCGCTCGTAATAGGCCTCGCCGACTTCGGTCGGCTTCACGCTGCGCGTGTTGCGGTTGAGCAGACGCACGCCGAGCTGCTGCTCGAGCGCCTGGATCTGGGTTGTCACCACACTGGGCGCTACCTGCAGGTCGCGCGCCGCGGCGGAAAACCCGCCGAGCTCCACCACCCGGACGAACGAAGTGATCTGTGCGAGCTTATCCATGGAATATCCTCGGGGGTGCGGTCCACCGCGTCACTTCCCGCCTCTCGCAACACCGGCGCCTCGTGCCGTGGGCATTCGCCGGGAGACGAACGGGACCATTCACCGCCATCAGATAATTCGAGTCGTGTCCTCCGCTAGTACAAATGCCGGCATCATCTTACTCCCGTGCGGCAAAAGAAATGGCCGGCTCGGGAGCCGGCCATTCTCGCGCCAATCGTGACGTCTGCGATCAGCGGCCTTGGAGCTGGAAGTCGTAGCCGATGGTGTCGTTCACGGTCGCGTGACTCGCACGCGCCCGCGCCGACGCATAGGCGGAAGGCACCCGCGACGACGCGTAAGCCGCCGGGCCCGCCATCCGAAGGCTGAGGGCATAACCGGCCGCTTCGTCGCTGCCCTGCTGCTGTGCATTCGCTGTGGCGACGCCGGCGATCAGGGTGGTGAGAGTGAGAACCGTAACGAGGGTCTTCATGGTGCTTCTCCTGTGTGTTGCTGGCCGGGCTCTTGCGTCTCGGTCTGCTTTCATTCGACCCATCGTAAATTGGGCGGGGAGGGGATTTGGATAATCGGTCCATGGCCGAAAGCACTGTTCGCCGTGCGCAAGCAATCTCGACGCTCGTACGTGCGCCCCCGCAGCGACGGCTCCGGACCTACCCGCCGGTCTCTCCAGTCTCTATTCCCTGGCTGTCGGCGATCATGGCACTCCCGTCGCTTTGGCCTGAGGGCAGCGAAGCGCGCGACCACCACGTTGCGAAGCGGAAAGAGGCTCGGTCACGCCGAGATGGCATGGCTGATGGCTCATTTGCCCGATTTGAGATCGCCCCTGATTGGGCGTACGCTGTCCAGGTTTTGCTTGGCCTGCTCGGTTTTAACTTCGCCAGCGTCAAGAACGGGCGCGGATATGGAAAATAGGCCAACGGTCGAAAGCGCCGCGTGAGCCCGGCCTGCGACAACCGAACGGCTTGCGTAGCGACAAGCCTGGGTCGAGTGTTGATGGGCTGAGCTCGTCGCCATGCGAGGTCGCGCAATAAAAGTCAGGGGAGCGCTCAGGAGAAGCAGACCATGCGGTCCAGCATCTTGATCCTGATTTGGCTGATGGGGGTGTCACCGGCTCTCGCAGAGCGAATTACCGACGACGCGGGCGGCCTGATCGACACGTATGTGCAAAGGTTTAGCCGGGTCCGCGATGCCGGCGAGCAGATCGTGGTGGACGGTCAATGCCTGTCTGCCTGTACGCTGGTCCTGGCCCTCGTTCCGCGTGAGCGGATCTGTATAACGCCGAACGCGGTATTCGGCTTTCACTCTGCGTGGTCCTACGACGCGCAGGGCGGCGAGGGCTTGAATCGCGAAGCCACTCAATCGTTGTGGAACATGTATCCTGCGCGAATCCGGCAATGGATCCGCGCGAACGGCGGCCTTCACCAGAAGTTGATCTATCTCCGTGGCCGGCAGCTCGCTTCCTTGTATCCGGTCTGCTTGCCCGGGCTCGATCGCGGCGGCCAACCCGAACGTGCGCGAACGGCGAGGCCACGCGTGCGATATGCGGGACGCGCTGGCCATGCGTTGACGGCCGTGCGGACGACCCTCAAGCGGGAGCACGCGGCAGCGAGCGCTTATCCCCGGTCGAACGATGGGCCGCATAACTGACGCTGATCCCGGTTCGTAGCTGAGCGATCTGTGCAGCGGCGCGCGCAGCGCCGCAGCGTTCGCCGCGCAAGCGATTTCGATACACCGGCGCCGTGATGTGCATCATGCCGTAAACCTTCCCATTGCAGCCTGTGTGCGCCGGCGCATTCGCACCAGCATACCCCGCAATGCCGCAAGTCGCGACGCTCCGCAGCAATCAAGGCAAAGAAGGGCCCGCGCGACCCGCCATATCGCGTGCATGCGGAAAGTTCATCGCGCTCCTCCGCAGGCGCTTCATCAGGAATATGACAATGCAGGACCGCAGCACGGCGGCAGGTCCCTGGAGACCTGCTTCATGCGACACGCGACGCCGCGCTTCCGTGGGCGGCGTCGCGTGACAGCCTCGGTCAATCCAGGCCGCGACGATAGGCCGTCGGCGTCAAACCCGCATGCCTGCGGAACGCGCTTGTGAACGAGCTGGTCTCCGCGAAGCCGAGCGCCATGCCGATCTCCGTCACCGACCGATCCCTGTCGGCGAGCAGCATTTTGGCGCGCTCGACGCGGCGTCCGATGAAGTAGCGATGCGGCGGTGTGCCGAACGAGTGCTTGAAGGCGCGGGAAAAATGAAACGGACTCAGCCGCGCGACCTCGGCGAGCGTCGCGAGCGGCACGTTCTCCGCGAGGTGCTCCTCGACGAACTCCGCGATCCGATGGCGTTGCCATCCCGCAAGCCCGCCGCGGTCATAATCCGCGTTGGATTGGTCGCCTGCCGCACCTCTGTTGAGACGAAGAAGCTCGTAGGCGAGCAAGATGCTCAAGGTTTCTGCATACTGCCGCTGCCCGGCAGCCGGCTCGCTGCCGCCTTGGTCCTTGAGCTTCGATGCGATGGACCACAGACCGGGGTCGCGGAAATACAAGCGCGGCTCGAACTCGGTCTCGGCAAAGCGCAGCTCCGGATCGAGCAGAGGGCCGCGCGGATCGATGATGAAATAAGTGACCCGCGTGAGCACGCGCGGACTTTGCCAGCCGTGGAAGCGGTGCCCGCTTGGGACGAAGCTCAAGCGGCCGCTGATGTCGCGCAGGGTCGACTTCGGCAGGCCCTCGACCAGCGTCTCACCGTCGTCACGCTCGCCGCGCTCGATCATGATGAGCAGATGGCATGCGGAGCTTGCGCCGTATTCGAACGGCTCGCGCCGCACGATCTCGACGGTGTCCATCTTGATTCCGGTCCACCGGGTGATTTCGCGTCGCGCGATATCCCATGGTGTGAATTGCACCGGAGTGCAAGCAACGGCCGGCGCGACGGCGCTTGAAACGCCGTTTTCCGCAAGCGGGGGGGAAACACCCATGACGTCATCTCCTCATCTGGGGTTTTCCCTCGATGCGGCGTCCTCCTGTAGCTGACGTATTTTCCGGAGTTGCCCAAAAGCGAGGTGACACCGGTTCCCGGCACACAGGCAGATAAACACGATGTTTGGCGGCCCAAGGGCGGCTCCGCTCACATCCCCCTCACAATCGCGTGCGGGAACCGACTTACGTTACATGGAAGACACATCCTGCAATGACGACAGGCCGTGCGGAGAAGGCCCGCTACGGCGGCCGCATGACCGTTTTGGCGAGTAACGGGCGGGTGCCGAACCCACGGGCGACGCGAGTTGTTCTAGCGGTCGTCCGGTGGGTCGCGTCGCAGCTCCGAATTGATCCTCGGGTCGGGATCGCCGCCGAGAAAGTCGCCCGACCAGAAGCTCTGGGGCGAGGGATCGTTGGTGACGGCCGGAGCGCGCGAGGGCGGGATCGTGTTGTGGTCCCTCACGCGAGGCTCCGCGAACGCAGATGACGTCATCAAAGCCGTCAGGGCAATCGCGGCGAGAATCTTGTTCATGATCAATCTCGATCGGCGAGGTACGCCGGCGGTTCAATCCGGCCGCTATTGGAATGGAGGTGGCCAAGCGCCGCCGTTGGCATCACGTCGAGGGCATCATTGCTGCTTCGTCAAAGAAGTCGGACCCGGATTTCTCCGCGCAATCCGGGTCCGTCCAGCGGTGCCGCGCACGACTTAGCGCCAATGCCGGCGATGATAATGTTGATCATAACGGGCGTAGGCATTCCCGACGCTGCCGTAGCCGCCGCGGGCGGCACCCCAGCTCAAGGCGTAGTCGGCCGCCTGATTGCTGCCCTGCGCTTGCGCGAAGGCCGGCGCGGTCATGAGCACGCCTGCGACCGCGAGTAGGGCAACTGTGAACCTCTGCATCGAAGATCTCCTGTGTGGTTGCATCTTCGCCGGAAGCGGCGCATCAGCCGCGGAGCGAAGCGATGTCAGTCATATGAGGCCGCCGCGCCCGATCGTTTGGACGAAATTGTCGCCGGAACGTCGATCTTGCTCGAAACGTGCGTTGCCATTCGACGGAAACCCGGAGGAGGTCCGGTGCCATCGAGGTGATCATCCTCACTGCTGGTCGCGCGACATGTATCCGTCGGTCAGTGTCTGCATGAAGCTGACCAGCGCATCCTCCTCGGCATCGGACAGGCCGAGGCGTCCAACGCGTTTCGTATTGAGGTTCGCAGTCGACTCTGGCGCCGGCCAGCAGGTCGTACCCTCGCCGGGATCGTCCGGCAGGCAGCGCGGCAGCGCGTCCCGTGTGTTGTAGAAATGCACGATGGACTTCAGACTGGTGAAATACCCGTTGTGGCCATAGGCCTTGACGAAGCCCGGATACGGCCGCTTGTCCACATTGCGCAGCGTCGGCACTTGAAACCGCCCTTGGTTCGCCGGCGCGAGCGGAACCCAGTTCGCGTCCACGACGGACGGCTGGCTGAGGAGATGATTTTGGGTCAGGAACCGGCCGACGCCGCCATCGATGAATGACGCGCCGTCCGGATTGGCGGCATAGCCGAGCGCGTCGGGCTGCTGCTCTTGATAGTAAGGAAGTCGCGGATTGCGCGGGACGCCGATATTGCTGGCGGTGAAATCGGTGAACAGCGGATCCTCGCCTGGGCCGCCATCGCGATGACAGCTGTTGCATTGTGCCTTGCCGCGAAACAGATCGTAGCCCGCCTGCTCCCGCGGTGTGAACTTCGCCTTGTCCGCGAGCACTGCGTCGAATTTCGAGGTGAGGGGGCTCACCTCGGCGGAGACCTCATAGCTCGCGATCGCCTGCGCCATCTGATCGAAGGTCGCACTGGCGCGCCCGCGGTCGAGTGGCCCAAGATGAACCGGCGTCGGGTCGTCGGCCGGGGGTGGCCCGGGCCGGTTGCAGACCTGCTCGACGTCGGCGGGCCATGCGATCACGAAGGCCTGCGGACCCCAGACCCTTTCAAACAGGGCGCGGTACGGCCGTTGCGATGCGCGGTACACCGCACAGGCACTGTCGGTCAGGCCCATTTCGACCGGGTTGGTGGGCGGCCCTTGCGCCTGCTCGGCGGCCGGATT
>Ga0075426_10000878_pt1 | contig 21165 bp, 20 predicted proteins | sample SoiMethybrSBSTD5_FD_75304 | JGI IMG/M metagenome (GOLD analysis project Ga0075426, IMG submission 75304) | Bulk soil microbial communities from a Populus tree surrounding site in Tennessee, USA - Soil MetaG P. TD hybrid SBSTD5 | ecosystem: Environmental > Terrestrial > Soil > Tree plantation...
GCGCGCAGCTCTTCGGTCGGGAACGGCCGGAACCAGCGGAGGTTCACGTAGCCGACTTTCTGGCCCTTCTCGCGCAGCCGCTTGGCCGCGGTGCGTCCCGGGGCCGCGACGGTGCCGACCCCGATGAGCACAGTCTCGGCGTCGTCGCACATGTACTCGTCGAAATACGGCGACGTGTAGCGCTCGCCGAAGATCGCGTTGAATTCTTTATACGCTTCCTTGATGACGCCGCGGGCGCGCTTGGCCGCCTCCCAGTTTTGCCGGCGGATTTCCATGACCCAGTCCTCGTTCACCTGAGGGGCGACCGAGATCGGGTTGTCGGGATGGAGGCGCCGTTCGGCGAGATCGTACGGCGGCAGGAACTTCTTGGCCGCCGCGAGCGAGGGGATCTTCACCATGTGCTGGGAGTGGGTCAGGAACGCGCCGTCCATGGCGAGCGCCATCGGCATGCGCACGGTCTTGTCCTCGGCGACGCGGTAGCCGATCAGCACGTGCTCGAGAGCTTCCTGCGGGGTGGTGACCCAGCAGAGAAGCCAGCCGAGATCGCGGACCGCCATCGCGTCGTTATGCTCGACGCCGAATGCGCCGGGATCGTCGAGCGCGCGGTTGCCGACGACGAACATCGGCGGCAGTCGGTCGGTCGCTGTAACGGTCAGCGCTTCCATGCCGTACATCCAGCCGGTGCCGCTCGAGCCGCCGAAGGCGCGGGCGTTGACGGAAGAGGCGTGCTTGACGATCTCGAACTGCGAGTGCTCGCTGTCGGCGATGATGTACTCGGAGTCGAGCTGGCCGTCGGCGATGATCTTCGACAGCGCGTCCATGACTTCCGTATAAGGGCGGATCGGATAGGCCGCGATCACGTCGACGTCGGCGAGGCGCACGCCCTGGGCGACCGCCTGGCAGCCGTTGAGCAGGTCCTCGCGCTCGTACGGCCCGCTCTGGCCGGTTTGGGGTTTCTCCATTGCGACGGTCATACTTCCACCTCCTCGGTCTTCCTGACCGGAACGATTTTACCTTCGGGCATCACTTCGCCCTTCGTCACCAGGATGCCTTTGCCGGTGACCACAGGGTAGTTGACGCGCTCTTTGCCTTTTTTCGCTTCGAGGGAAGTAATGTAGGTCTTGGAATCCTTTTTCCATTCTTCCCACGGGCTGTTGTTGTCGTGGAACTGCAGCTCGTCGACCATGACGATGCATTCCTTGACCGGGCAAACTTCGGCGCATTTGCCGCAGCCGACGCAGTACTGGTACTCGATGTCGTAGAAGCCGTCGGTCGTCGGGTCGAAGCATTCGTCCGGACATTCCGCCCAGCAGAGCGTACACTTCGTGCAGAGGTCGAAGCGGACGGCGGGGCGCTGCGTCTTGGTCGTGCCGCGCTTGAAGCCCGCGTTTCTCGACTGGCCCTTGGGGCCCATCTCGAAGCCGCGCTTGACCGCCGGAACGACCGCGCCTTCCTGCATCTCGAACCACTTCGGCAGCACGGGAATCTGGTGCGGCCAATCGATGCCTTCCTTCGGCGTCACGGTCTTGACGCGCGGCGGCTTGGCTTCCTGCCGGAGCGCGTTGTAGGCCGCGCGCGCCGCCTCGGGGCGTTTCTTATCGTTGGTCTTCTTCATCAGGTAGGCTTCGACCGCCTCGATGCTGATGATCGTGGGCTCGACCGCCGCGATCGCGCCGAGCACGCGCTCATGCGTGAGGTCGTCTTTATTCACCCAGAGGCCGGCGAGGCTCGCGTCGCCGTCGAGCGTCGCAAGGCGATAGTTGTAGGGTTTCTTGCCGATGAACTGGAGCAGCTCTTCGTGCGGCCGCTTCGTGGTCACGATCATGCAGCCGTCCTTCACGACGCGCTCGTTGATCGGGCGCACGCCGTGCCAGCCCCAGGGCTCGACGCCTTTACACATCGTGTCATCGAGCACGACCGAGACGTTCGCCTCGTCGATCTCGAGCTTGGCGCCGCACTCCGCCTCCAATTCCTCTTCCGATAAATCGGGGGAGACGAACGCGAAGTATTTGCACGAAATGCCGTTGCGCTCGGGTGAGTCGCTGTAGCGGCCGTTGGAAAAGGCCTTCTGGCCCATGCTGCTGGCGATCATGACGATGTCGCTGCCGATTTTTTTCGCGAGATTCTTTTGAAAGATCCCGCGGTACTGCACTTCGACTCTTTTGATCATGAAATCCTCCTCTCGTCTAAGGAACCGTCGGTATAAGCGGCCGGGGGTTTTTTCGCGGAGAGCACGTTCTCTTCGACGCGCTCGATATGCTTGAGCATCGCCTCGCGCGCCTTCGCCTTGTTGTGCACGGCGATGGCGGCGAGGATCTTCCTATGCGACTCGATCGACGCCTTGCGGCGGTCCTGCGTCTGCAGCGATTCTTCGCGGCTGTGGCTTAAGACATCCATCAGGCCGGTGACGAGCTTTTCGAGCGCATGGTTCTGGGTCGCGCGCGCGATCGCGTAATGAAGCTCGGCGTCCGCCTCGACGCCGGTCTCGCCGCGTGCCACGGCGTCGCGCTGCTTGTCCAGGATATTCTTCATCAGCTCGATGTCCGCTTTGGTCGCGCGCTCGGCGGCGAGCGAGGCGATGCGCGGCTCGATCAATTTCCTCATCTCGAAAATGTCGGCGAGCGCGTCTTTCTCTTCCAGTAGCAGGGACGCGAGCGGCGCCACCAGCGATTCGACCGGCAGCTCGGCGATGAAGTTGCCGGCGCCGGTGCGGCTCTCGATCAGCCGCTGGGCTTCGAGGGCGCGGAGCGCCTCGCGCACCGAGGTGCGGCTGACTTTGAAGGTCTCGGCCAGCTCGCGCTCGGAAGGCAGCTGGTCGCCGGCCTTATAGCTCCCTTCACGCAGGAGGTCGCGAATCTGGTTTACGACCTCTTCGTAAATGCGAGTCTTCCGAATCGCCCTTAACATGGTCTAGCTGTCTACTGGTCAGACCAGTATCAGGCGGCGGTGCACCTGTCAAGGGGGGACCCCGGCGGTACTTTTTGGGCAGCTAACCGGCTCGCTTCGCTTCGCGATAGGCCGCAAGCATGGCGGGGATCGCCTCGGGGCAGACGATGTCGGCGAGCGCGGCGATCAGGGCGATCGTCTGCTCATCGCAGCGCAGCAAGTATTCCGATTCCGGGCTTCCGCGGATTGTTCGACGGACCGCGCTCCGCAGGCAAGCCTCGGCTTTCGACTGCGGACGCGCGCCGGCGAGAAGCTTAGCGTACCATTCCGGCTTGAATCTGACGACGACGTCCATCGGTCGGCCTCATTGTCTACGCGTCCGAGCGAAGCGTTGCAGCGCGCGCTACCGCCGCGCGGAGACTATGAGATTATTCTAAACCAACTGGACAGCGCACACCGATGGGTAAATGGTCTAAATGTGTAAAGTTTGAATTCCCATACACGAACGAAATCTCAGTGACATGCCCTGCGTCCGGCGATACAGCGATCGGGTGATCACCCGCTTGCTTCGAAGGCGATTTTAAAGCCGCATTTATTTCGTCGGCTCCTCGACCCTGCCGATCCTTCGCGTGGCCTCGGCGAGCATCTTTGCGTCGCGCTCGTAGAACTTCTGAAACTCCGGCGCATCCAAGTATGCGATCGGCGTCTCGAGCTTCGCCATCGCGTCCTTGAACTCGGCCTCTTGAACGACCTGCTTCATGGTCTCGCGCAGCTTTTTCATGATCGGCTCCGGCGTGCCTTTCGGCGCGAACGCGCCGGCCCAAATATAAAACTCGATATCATAGCCTAATTCCTTGAACGTCGGCACGTCCGGTATCGCGGCGACGCGCTTCGCTCCCCAGCCGGCCAGCGCGCGGAGCTTGCCGGCTTTTAAGTGCGGGATGAGGACCGCTGGACCGGACGCGAGCATGTCCTGGTGGCCGCCGAGCACCGCCGTCAACGCGGGACCGGCGCCGCCGTACGGCACGTGATTTAATTTGACGCCGGCGGCGTGGCTGAACATTTCCATAGCCATATGCAGCGTGCCGTAGATGCCGGAAGAGGAGTACGAAATCGCGCCGGGCCGCTTCTTGGCGTCGGCCACGAGATCTTTCACGCTCTTCCACGGGTGATTCGCGCCGACGGCGAGGATCGTCGGATCGGCGGAGAAGAGCGCCAACGGCACGAGCTGGTCGACCGTGTAGGCCGGCTTGCGGTCGAAGAGCTTGTCCGCCTCGGGAATGATCGAGATGCTTGAGAGCGCCATCAGCAGCGTATAGCCGTCAGGCTTGCTGTTGGCGACGAAGGACATGCCGACCGCGCCCGCAGCGCCGGTCTTGTTCACGACGACGACGGGATTTTTGAGGATTTTCTCCATCGACGCCGCGACCGGCCGGGCGGTCAGATCGGCGACGCCGCCGGGCGGAAAGGGCGCGACGATCGTGATCGGCCGGTCGGGAAATTTTTCCTGAGCGAAGGCCGGCGCGATCGAAAAGCCACAGAGCATCAGCGCGAACGCGAATCTACGTCTCATGGGTGTCCTCCTTTGCTATGGTAGAGAGGCCGAGGGCCCTGCGCCATCGGGCGCCGCCGCGCCGCAGTAGCGACAGCATGCTCAACAGCAACAAACATGCGCCCGCCGCGAGCATCGCAGCCGCAATCGGCCGCGTGAAAAAAATCGTGTAGTCGCCCGCCGACATCGCCAGCGACTGACGGAAGCTCATCTCGAGCATCGGAGCGAGCACGACGCCGAGCACGATCGGCGCGGTCTCGAAGTCGAGCTTGCGGAGTATGTAGCCGAGCGCGCCCATCGCGATCATGATCCAGACGTCGACGACGCTGCCATTGACGGCATAAACGCCGAGGACGCAGAAAATCAATATGGCGGGATAGAGAAAGGGATACGGGACGCGGAGAATGTTCACGAAAAGCCCGACCAGCGGCAGGTTCAGGATCAGCAGCACGACGTTGCCCACGTACATGCTGGCGATGAAGCCCCAAAACAGTTTGGGCTGCTGCTGGATCAAGAGCGGCCCGGGCGAAACGCCGTGCACCATGAGCGCGGCGAGCATCACCGCCGGAATCGGGCCGGACGGGACGCCGAGCGCCAGCATCGGCACGAAGGCGCCCGAGGTCGCCGAGTTGTTGGCCGACTCCGGTCCCGCGACGCCTTCGATGGCGCCGTGGCCGAAGCGCTCGGGATGTTTCGAGACGCGTCGCTCCACTGCGTACGAGACGAAGGAGGAGATGATGTGTGCCGAGCCGGGAACGATGCCGATGAGAAAGCCGAGCACGGTGCCGCGTCCGATCGGCCAGGCGGAATCGCGCCACTCCTGGCGCGACGGCAGGAGATCGGCGAGGCGCGGTTTTTTGACTTCAGCTGGCGCCTGATCTCCCGCCGTAAGCAGAATCTCCGAGAGACCGAAAAGGCCGACCGCGACCGGCACGACGCCGATCCCGTCGCCCAATTCGACGACGCCGTAGGCGAAGCGGAAAAAGCCCGTCATCGGATCGATGCCGATCATGCCCAGCAGGAGGCCGAGCGCCGCCATCGCGAGCGCCTTCAGGATCGAGCCGCCGCTCATGTAGGCGAGAGCGAGCAGGCCGAGCAAAAGCAGCGCGCAATACTCCGGTGGTCCGAAGCGGAGCGCGAAATTCGCCAGCGGCGGCGCGAGCAGCATGAGGGCGACGACGCTCACGGTGCCGGCGATGTACGAGCCCACGGCGGCGATCGCCAGCGCCGGGCCCGCCCGGCCGCGGCGCGTCATTTCGTAGCCGTCGATACAGGTCATGACGGAAGCGGCTTCGCCGGGAATGCGCATGAGGATCGACGTCGTCGAGCCGCCGTACATCGCGCCGTAATAGATGCCCGCGAGAAGCACGATGGCCGAGGTCGCGTCCATGCCGAAGGAGGCCGGGAGCAGCAGGCTGATGCCCGCGAGCGGACCGACGCCGGGCAGCACGCCGACCAGCGTGCCGATGATGCAGCCGATGACTGCGTAGAGAAACACCGCCGGCGAGAGCGCCACGGTAAAGCCGAGATACAGATTTTGCAGTGTGTCGAGCATGACGGCGGATTTATATTCCCCACGGGCCGAGCGGCAGCGGCACGCGCAGCAAAGTATAAAAGAGATAGAACGAGCCGAAGGAGAGCGCGAGCGCGACGAGAATCGTCGCGAGCCAGCCTTTTTTCTCGACGAGTTTTACAAGGAAGAAAACGACGATCAGAACCGTGATGCGGTAGCCCAGCCGCTCCAGCGCCAGCGCGGAAAAAGCGCAGACAGCGAGGATGGCGAGGGCGTGCGGCAGCTCTCCCCAGCGAAGCGAGCGAAAGCGCTCCGAGCGCCCGCCGGCGGCGGCGATGAGAACCCCGAAGACGAGCAGGAGCGCGGCGAGCAGAACGGGCACGAAAGACGGGCCCGGCTGCCGCACGGTGCCGAGCGGAAGCGCTCGGCTCTCCGACAGGACAAAGAGCGCGAAGAGCACGAGCGCCGCGCCGGCGATTCGGTCCTTGGTCGCCATGCCGTAATCCGACGTGGCAACTTAGTGCCGGAGCGCCGCCGATGTCAAACTGCGGCGGCTTTCCCGCGCTCGAAGAATAAAGACCGCCAAGGTGAGGGAGGGGATTTGGTGGCGCTCGGGAGAGGAATAATAGCCAAAAAGCGTTGTTTTTTACCTCGGCCGAAGATGCAAGTACCACCGAAAATAAGCTTCACGATGGCGCCTAGCCAGACCGCGGTGCTGTCGGTACTTATGTTTGAGTCGAGCGAAGTATCCTTTTACCGCATTGGTGGATTTCATGATCAAGGGATCATCGAGGTAGCGAAACATGTCGGGCAAAGCCGCCAGCAACATGCTGCGGGCTCGCCTGAGATCACTGAACACCCAGCCTTCTCGGGCGATCGAGCGTCCGTAACCGCGATGGGGTCTAAGTGCGTTCACGGAAGGATTCAGAAATAATAGAGACTCCAAAGGCTTTGAGAGCCGCCTGCCCCCCCTGAGTGCGTATGACGGGGTAGCCTTCGATGGATCCATCGCGCTGCACTTTGTAAGTGTCGTTGCCGGTAGGGGTAGCGGAATCATGCACGGTAATATACTGGCTATTGCCCTTGCTCTGTGCGCCCACCACAGTCACCGCATGGCTGCTGTCGACACCTTCATCCTTGATACCCGGTTTAATATCCATGATCAACTCGACGTCCTCTCCGCTTTTTAGCTCCTCCACGATCTTGTCCCACAAATCGCTGCGTCCGTCGGTGATCGTGCCGTCGATCTTCTTGTTGTCCAGCGGCAGGCTGCGGTCGCTGGCCAGCTTTTCCTTGCCGGGGAGGATATCGGCCGGTTTCGTCCCCTTATCTTTGGTCCATTTAACGTCCTTTTCAATTTCATCGATCAGGTCATTGACCTTGGCGGGCAACTTGTCGGCAAAGTTATGCCCCTTAGCAAGCCAGAGGAGAGAATTAGCTATGGAAATAGGCACGCATTCGTTCTTTTTGCCTTTTCGGGCGGGCAGGTCCGGCACATCTTTGTTGAAGAGGTTAACATTTTGATTTTGAGCATAGGCCGTCCCTGAAGAGAGAAAGTCAAATGTCGGCCATTCCCGCTGCCGGACACCGCCCATCCCGCCTATAAATCCTGGTTCAGAACTAATGATATTTGCAACTTCCCAGTCCCTCTTTTGCGCTTTGACCTCTTGGATTTCCAGCAAGCCCCCGGTATCGACGTCGCTCGCGAAGATTTTAAGCCCCACGGTTCTTGGTTTGCCCGAGAGTAAAGCCTCGAGTTGGCTTTCATCGGAAAAAATAACGGCAAATGCCGTAGGGACTCTTTTCTCGCCAAAGGCCGGAACGGCGTCCACCCCTTTTTCATCCTCGGTAAACTCGCCATCGTTGTTCACGTCGAAGTACACGCTTATTTCGACCGCGCTCGTGAAAGTGTTTTGCACGTTGATGCTCACTAGGGCCGTGCCCATGCTTTCGCCATTTTCTAAGAATCTATAGACGACCGCGGGATGGCCGATCACCTGGGCGCGGGCTGTCGGGGCGAGCCTGGCGTGCCAAAAGGCGCCGGCGACGACCGCCAAAATTATCATGGCGGAACCGAATACGGTCGATCTTTTGGTCATTTTGAACCTCCGTATCGAGCGCCGTTTCCCGCTCTCCAACACGAGGTTGAATTAGCGAGGTTGCCGCTCCCACGGATGGCTCCCTGAGAATGTTGGTTTCTGCGGGAGAGAGGAAAAAGGACTAAAATTTAGTTATTGGACGAGGGAATGTCAAGCGGCGCCCGCGCGGGGTTATCGAGGCGGTAGCGGCCGCTCAGTAGCTTGACGAAGCGCAGCACCTGGCCGGGATATTGCGCCTGCACGGCGTCGAAGGCGTCGAGCAGCGTAAAGTGCGTGTCGGAATCGATGCGAACGGCCATCCTCATTCCCCTTCGCGGCGCAGGAGTTTGTTGAAGAGCTGAATCAGCTCGACGTCGCGCTCGCCCCATTTGAGCGAGACCATCTGCACTTTGCGCGCGCCGGGGTCGAGAAGGTACGGTACGTCCTTGCGGCTTACCCAGCGACCCTGGGCGGCCATGATTTCCTGACCTTTGCGCGATAGCAGGAAGTCGGCGAAGAGCGCCGCGGCATGGCGATGCGGCGCGTGGGCGGCGATCCAGACCGCCGTCGGTGTTTTCGCGGGAATGTAAGGCTCGGGGAAGATGTATTCGATCGGCGCCTTTTTCTGCTTGAGCTGATAAGCGGTGTGGTTGTAGCCATCGATGTGGATGGCGAATTCGCCCGCCGCGGCGAGCTGGCTCAGAAGCGTCGAACCGCGCCGGAAGTCGGGCTGCTGCCGGCCGAGCTTCTCGGCCAGCGCTTTGCCCTTCTCTTCGCCATAGTAGTCGAGCAGCGCCGCGAGCCAGTCGTAGGACTCCAGCTCCATCGCCATGCGCCCCTTCCAGAACGGCAGCAGCAGGTCCTCGAAGCGCTTGGGATAATCCTCTGGCTTCACCAGGTTTTTGTTGACGATAAAAAGATTCGCCTGCGTGAAGATGCCGTTGAAGTAGCCGTCGCCGTCGACATAGTCGCGGCGAAGCGCTTCGCGCAGCGGCGTCTGGTAGCGCGCGATGATCGCGCTCTTTTTGAGCGCGGAGAGGAACAGCCCGCGGATGTGCGTCACGTCGAAGAGATAAGTCCGGGCGCGAAACTCCGAGGTGATCCGCGTCATCGTATTGACGGCGCTGCCGTTGAGAATCTTGACGCTGATGTGCGGATGGTCTTTCTCGAACGCCTGCGCGAGCTCGAGCGAGTTCTCCCGGTTCATCGTGGAGTACCAGACCAGCTCGCGCTCTTTTTTCGCGCCTTCGACAAGCGCGGCGAGGCGCTCCGCGGCGGGCAGGCGATTAATCGCGGCGAGCGATTCGTCGACGGTTCTTTCGGCGGGGCGGGCGGCGGTGACGAAGAGCAATAGGAGACAAATCGCCGTGGCGGTCCGGACGGATTTCATCGCGTACGTCTTAGTGCCACGCAGCCGCCATTGTCAAACGGGCAAGGCGAAAAAAGGGGCGGTTCGCGAACCGCCTCTACGCACGAGGTAGAATCGCGTCCGTTCAGCGGCGGGTGAGTTTCGCGACGAGCCTCGCGCCGTAGTAGCGCGCCGTGTCGTAGGAGAACGAACGGCGCTTCAAGAGATCGAGGCGGATGACCTTGTTCTGGATGCTTTTCGCGAGCGCCAAACGCTCGCCTTCGTCTTCCACGTATTTCAGGAGATCTTCGAGGGTATGGATTTCTTTCAAAAGCTCCGCCTCGGGCGGCAGGACGTGCGCGTTCTTGAGGATATGATAGGCGACCCGCAGGTCTTCCGGCACCCAGTTCTGGTCGTCGAGCTTGAGCGGCTTGCCTTTGCCGGGGAGATTGTCGAAGGCGCCGGCGCGTTGCGCCTCTAAGATTCGCTCCTCGACAACGCACTGAAAAAACGTCCAGGCCATACGGGCGATATTGTAACGATCGCGCGGGTGGCGTTCAAACGGAATTGATTTCCCCTTTAGCCCTTGTGCATCGCGGGCTCGCTGCCGGTCACCACGACGGGCGACACTTCTTCCTCGGGCGGGCGCACATTGCGGAAGAGGAAATAGAAGATGACATCGTGCGCGAACTGGAGCACGCCGCCGAGAAAGATCGGAACGCTCAGCGAGAACGCCTGCATGATGTAGGCCGAGATCGACGGGCTGACGGCCATTGGGACATAGCGCGAGAGATTGGTGATGCCGGCGGCCGAGCCGCGCTCCTCGGCTTTCACGATGCCCATGACGAACGAGCCCTTGAGCGGCCCGTCCATGTACGCGACGAACGAGCGAAACATGATGAGCCCCGCGCCGATCCAGAACGTCGGCGCGAGCGGCAGGACGAAATAGACGAGCGAGGCGAGGCCGTGCGAAAAGACCATCGTGCGCACCACGCCGACGCGCCGCGCGATGATCGGGGCTATAAGAAACGAGAGCGCCGCGAGGATATAGGAGACGAAGAACATGAAGCCGAGCGATTTCAGGTCGACGCCGAAACGGAGATAAAACCAATAGGAGACGAACGGGCCGACCATGCCGGCGCCCAGGTTGTCGATCATTCCGAGGAGCGACAGCTTGGTGACGAACGCGCCGGACTTTTTAGAAATCGGCGCGCGCGCGGTCTCCCGCACGCGCGGGACGTGATGCTCGCTGATATTCGCGTACGCGAAGATCAGGCCGACGCTCAGCACGATCGTCATGAGGAAAAGCGGTTTATACGAGAGAATCGGATCCCAGCCGAAATGCTCCTGGAGGTATTCGGGGAGGCCGCTGAAGAGCGCGCCGAGCGATCCGAGGATCGAGCCGACGAAGGCGTTCAGCGAGAAGATCCGGTTGCGGTTCTCCGACGTGCACTTCTCGGCGAGCAGCGCCTGCTCGACAGGATTGAAAGGCCCGCCACCCTGTCCGCCCCCGCCGGTGCCGCCTGCGCCGATGTTGGTCACGATGACGGCGATGAAGATAAAGACGAGCTGGCTGAAAAAAACGTAGATCGCGTTCGAGACGATCGTGAGCGCGGCCAAAAGCATGAGAATTTTCCGGCGCCCGTAGCGGTCGGAGAGATAGCCCCATAGGAGCGTCAGGATCGCGCTGCTGATATACGCGGTCGAGATAACGAGTCCGATGGTTACCGTCGAGTAGCCGAGCTGGCTCAGATAAATCGCGAAGATGACGTTCAGGCACGAATAGGCGAATGACCGCGCACCGCGCGAGGCCATGAGCACCCAGACGTCGCGCTCGACGCGCTCAGCCACGAGCGCCACCATGCTCGCGCGCGTATTTATCGCGCTCCAGATCGAGCTCACTCTTGACGCCGATCGCGTGGAGCGCGTCGTTCGCCGCATCGAGAGACCGTGTGCCGACGACCGCCTGCGCCGGACGCGAAAGCGTTTCAAAAAGAACCGCCGGCGACATGAAAAAAGTGAGGCCTGTAAGCGGCGTGAGCTTCACGCGCCGGAGGTCCTGGCGCATCGCGCGCTCGCCCCAGGCGCCGCGCGCGCTTTCCACCGGGATCGCGCTCGCCTCGGTATGCACGGACTTGATCACTTCTTCGAGCTCATCGGTCATTTGCGCCGTCAGCCCCCACGCGCCCCAGAGGCCGCCGGTTTTCGCCAGGCGCGCCAGCGCCGCCTCGATCTCGGCGACCGTCAGCTCGCCGTCGCTGCCGTAGCCGAACATCGCCCAGAGCGCGGGAACGCCGCGGCGCTCGAGCGCGACGTACGCCGCGAGCATGACCGCGTCGGCAAGCGGGCTTCTGAGCCCCGGCTCATGCCCCTCCGCGAGCGAGTCGCCGCCGACGTCGACGCCGACCAGCAGATCGGCCTGAAATTCCTTCAGCGCGGCCTCCAGTCCCTCGATGACGCCTTCGACGCCGCCGTTGATGTCAATCAAAAGTATTTCCTCGCCGCGGACTGCTGCCATGCGCGACTCGGCGAAATAAACGCCGGTGTCCGTCCTGCTTGCCGCGTTCGCGAGCCACGCGCGCGGATGAAGCGCGCGCACGCCTTCGACTTCGTCGAGCGAGCGCGGGCCGGGGATCGGATCGTAGACCGAGCGCTCCCACGAGAGGCCGCCCAGGCGGAACTCCAGTCCGCAGAACTCCAAAAACTTGGCAGTCACGAGCGCGCCGACGACGTCGCCGCCGCCGCCCACCCCGACGACGAGCGCGCGCCGCGCGCCGCGGATGAGAGCTTCGAGCGAGAGTGCCATCGCTGAAACTTATCCGATTTGACCGCCCGCGCCTAGCGGCAGGCGACCGCGTCGCCCAAGAGCCGCGCGTCGACCTGGTAAAGATGCGTCGTGTTGTTGGCGAAATCCCAGGCCGAGGCGACGATCGACGCGGAGCGCGACTGCGGCGCGACGCTGAACATCGCGAAGAGTCCGGTGCGCACGACCCCGGGCCGCGGCGGCTGTGTGCGGATCATCAATATTTCGCTGAGGTCGTCGCCGCGCCCGATTTGCCACGACGACTCCGGCGATTCCGGCCCCACGATCACGGATTCCTTGACGATGCGGCCGGCGACGACGCGCACCGTCGCCACCGCGACGCCGCCGGCGTCGTCGACCGTCAATGCCCAGCGGCCGGGAAATGATTTGAATTTCGCGCAGCCGTCCTGCGCCTCGCCGGGCTCGTCGCTCGCGAAGAGCGGGTTGCCGACCGCGCCGATGGCGGTGAGGACGATCTTCGGCGGCGTCTTGTCGATGATTTTCGGGGCGGCCGAGCCGCAGCCGGCCGCGCACACGGCCGTGAACGCAGCGATGATCAACCGCTTTCCCGACATAATCGTGCGGATATTAGTAGACTGGCGCCGGGGCGGTCAAGAAAAAATCAGAGGTGAAGCAGGGCGCGCGAGTTGCGCTCGGTGATCGTTTTGATGCGCGCGGGATCGGACTGCTGCTCGACGACCGCGACGCCTTTTTTTAAGAGTCCCAGGCCGCCGCAGTAGTCCGAGCCGAAGACGATGCGCTCCTCGCCCAGCGTCTCGAGCAGAAATCCGAGCGTCCGCGCGTCCACGCTGGCGGTGTCGATCAAAAAATGATCGAGCAGGATCTCCGAGTAGCTGCGGTCGTCGCGCCCCTTGTGTCTCCAGGACAGGCGCTTGAGCAGCAGCGGGAGCCCGCCGCCGCCGCTGCGAATGACGACCTTCAAGTCGGGATGGCGGTCGAAGACGCCGCCCGCGATCATGCGCAGCACGCATTCGTTGACGGTCGCGTCGGCGACGACGCCGTAGACAACGCCCGCGCCTTCGTCCTCGAGGCTTTTCAGCGTCGGATCCTTCGTGCTGGTCGCGCCGTGGAGAAAGATCGGCAGCTTCAGCGCGCTGATCTTGGCGAAGAGCGGGTCGGCCTCGGGAGAGTCGAGCATAAAAGCGTCGTCCCGCTTCGGATAGAGCAGCACGGCGCGGAAGCCTTTTGCGGCCATGCGGTCGATCTCCTGGATCGACGCGGCGATGTTCTTGAGCGAGACCGCAATCGTGCCGAGGAAGCGGCCGCGGTGCGGCGCGATGCGCTCGGCCAGGACATCGTTCGATCGCCGCGTGATCTCCAGCGCCTGCTCCGCGGGCAGGCGGTCTGCGTAAAGTCCGGCACCCTGGCAGACGAGCTGCACGTCGATGCCCGCTTCGTCGAGCTCGCGCCGGCGGCGGTCGAAGTCGGGCGAATCGAACGGATCGGGAGAGGGCGATTTGCCGGTCAGCCGCACGAAGTCGTCGACGAGCTCGGACGGGGTATGGTGCGAATGCCAATCGATCAGCGCCGGCATAAATTTCTCAGGCCGGAATCTCGAGGTTGTACAGCTTCGCGACGTTGAGGCACACGAGCTTCGCGCGGCGGTCGGCCGGCAAAGCACCCAGATCGCGCTGGATGACTTTGCGCGAGTTGGGCCAGGTGGAGTTCTCGTGCGGGAAGTCGTTCGACCACATGCAGTTGTCGGCGCCCCACCATTCGAGGCAGTGGCCGCCGACGGTATCGTTGAAGAACGTCGCGTACACCTGGCGGTTGAAATATTTGCTCGGCTCCTCGTCGATCGGCGGCGGATTGCGATCCTTGAAGCGGCGATAGTAATAATCCCACTGCTGCAGCAGGAACGGCAGCCAGCCGACCTCCGCCTCGACGATGACGATCTTGAGCTTGGGATGGCGCTTTAAGATGCCGTAGAAAAGGAGCTCGAAAAGGGCGTTCGCGTTGTCGAGGAGCTTCAGATTGACGCTGCCGCGGTAGTGCTCGACGCCCTGGCGGCGGTTCGGGTCTTTGAAATAGCTGTGGCCGGTCAGGATGTGGAGGCTCACCGGCATCTCCATGTCGGCCGCCGCGTCCCAGAATTTATTGTAATGATCGGAGTGGAAGGGGAGATCGGGATGCGGCACTTCCCAGATCGTGACGCCGTTGAGGCCGCCTTTCTTGCAGCGCTCCATCTCGGCGATGCCGCGGTCGGCGTCGTAGAGCGAGATCGCGGCGCTGCCGACCAGGCGATGCGGCGCGACACTGCAATAATTCATCAGCCAGTCGTTGTACACGCGGAAACACGCTTCCTGCATGCGCGCGTCGTCGAGCGCGAAGAGGCTTAGCGCGAGCGTGGGATAAAGCACCTCGGCGCTGAGGCCGTCGGTCTCCATCTCCTTGATGCGCGCGTTCGGGTCCTGGCCGCCGGGATGTCTTTGGAAGCTTTCGCCGACCGGGATCGGCTTGAAGCGCGGCGCGTCGGCGCGGAGCGCTTCCGGCACGCCATTTTCCCAAAGGTCGTGCGGCTCCATCACGTGCGAGTCGGCGGAAATTAAAATTTCATGGCCGTTGCTTTCCATAAAGCGCCCTCCCGTCTGACTTAGTCCTTAGTCCAGCGCCGGAGGCCTGTCAATCAAGTCTTGACCGCCTCGGGGTTGACCAGCTTGATCTCCTTGCCTTCGAAGAAATTCAGGATATTTTGCATCGCGTGGTGATAGCGCTCGACGAGGATTTCCTCGGTCGCGTAGCCGCGATGCGACAGCAGAACGACGTTCTCGAGCTTGCGCAGCGGATGCTCCATCGGCAGCGGCTCGTGGTCATAAACGTCGAGACCCGCGCCCGAGAGCTTGCCGCTCTTGAGCGCGTCGATGAGAGCGGCCTCGGAGACGATCGGGCCGCGCGCCGTATTGATAAGGACCGCGCCGGGCTTCATCAGCGCGAACTCCTTCGCGCCGATCATGCCGCGGGTGTTGTCGTTCAGCGGAACATGGACGGAGATGATGTCCGATTCGCGGAGCAGCCGCTCGAGCGGCGCCGCCTCCGCGCCGGCTTCGCGGGCGCGCTCGGGCGTCAGAGTTCTTCCGGTGGCGAGCACGCGCGCGTTGAAGAGCCGCGCCATGAGCGCGACTTGGGAGCCGATTCGCCCGAGGCCCAGGACGCCGACCGTCTTGCCTTCGAGGACGTGTCCGGCAACGGCGGGCCAGCGCTCGGTGCGCATGCGGCGGTCGACTTCGGGAATGCGCCTGAGCACCGAGAAGATGAGCGCCGTCGTGAGCTCGAAGGTCGAGCCGCCGGTGTCGCTCGGCGTGACCGAAATGGCGATGCCGCGCTTCGTCGCGCCGGCGATGTCCAGATGCACCGTCGTGCGGCCCGTTTGCGAGATGAGCTTCAGCGCGGGCGCGAGCGCGAGCTGCTTTTCGCCGAAGCGGGTGCGCTCGCGCATGAGCAGGACGGCATGAATCCCAGCGAGCGCGTTCTTGAAATCGGCGTCGCTCTCTAGTTTCTCGCGGTAAATATGAACTTCGGTGCGCTGCTTGAGTATTTCGTACGCCTCGGCGCGGTCGGCGAGCCCTTCATAGTCGTCGAGGACGGCGACGCGATAACGCTCGGTTGGTTTTTCGGCCAAAGGAACCTCCGGAAAAAAAAGTGGGAGCGAGAACGGAAAGAATTCTATGCGAAGCGAGGCGGGAATGACAAGAGTGGACCAGGCCGCAACAAGCTAGTTAATGGTGAAAGTATCGCCCAAGGCGTCGCAGGCTGGTATTTTCGCCGTCGTGCAGACGCGAATGATGGCGTTATTAGCGCCGCTAGCCGGTGCGGTCACTTTCCACGTCTGGATGCCGTCGTTCGGCGCCTTCTTGAGAATCGTCTTCCAGGTCGTGCCGCCGTCGCGCGAGAGCCATACGTTGACGAAGCCGCCGGCCGCCGTGTAGGTCCAGCGGATCGTCTGCGTGCTGCCAACGGTCCACGTATCACCCGCCGCGGGCGCGATCACCGTGGGCGGCGGAGAGCTGTTGAGAAGAATCGAGACGTCGTTAGAGAGCGCATTCGCTGTCGCGAGATCGAGCTTGCCATCGCGGTTGAAGTCGCCGGCGACGAGCGCCGACGGCGCGTCTCCGACGGTGAACGGCGAGCCGAAAGCGGCGGCGACGACGGGGGAGAAGCCGCCCGCGCCGTCGCCGAAGAGAGTCGAGACGTTGTCGTCGGCCGCGTTCGCGACCGCGAGATCGAGCTTGCCGTCGCCGTCCCAATCTCCGGCGGTGACGGCGGAGGGTGCGTTCCCGACCGGGAAATCCGTTTTTGCGGCAAACGTGCCGTCTTCTTTCCCGAGCAGGACGGAGACATCGTGGCTAGCGCTGTTCGCGACGGCGAGATCGAGAATGCCGTCCTCGTCGAAGTCGCCGACCGCAATTGATACGGGAGCGTCGCCGACATTGAAATCGTTTTTGGGACCGAACGTTCCGTTCCCATTGCCGAGGAGGATCACGATTTTGCCAGAGGTTTCATCGGCTACCGCCAGATCCAAGAAGCCGTCGCGGTTGAAGTCCGCCGCGACGAGCCCGCGCGGCCCGGCGCCGGTGTTGAAATTGCTTGCGGCGCTAAACGTTCCATCGCCGATCCCGAGTAGGATCGATACGCTGTCACTTCCATTGTTCGACACGGCGAGGTCCAGTTTGCCGTCGCCGTTGAAATCGCCAGTAATCACGCCGCGCGGCGCGGTCTGCACAGCGATGGTCGGCGTCGACGCCGGATCGAACGTGCCGTCGCCGTTGCCTATAAAAATGGAAACGTTTCCCCCTCCGCTGTTGGCCACGGCTAGATCGGGGATGCCGTCGCGGTTAAAGTCGCCGATAGCGACTGCGGCGGGCGTCGTGCCGGCCGCGAACGGCGATAGGCTCGCGAGCGCAAACGCCCCCGTGCCGTCGCCGAGAAAGACCGAGACATTGGCGGTCCCTGAATTCGCGGTGACGAGGTCGAGCTTGCCGTCGCGATTGAAATCACCGATAGCCAGCGCGGCGGGCGTATGGGCCGGGAAATTGGTTTGATCCGCCGTAACAGCGAAGTCCGTCGCATCGCCGAACGCGCCGCCGAGCACGAAGGCGGTTGTGTTCGCCAAGAATGAAAAGCCGCCGGTCTGGAAATTGGCCGAGAGGATATCGGGCTTGCCGTCGCCGTTGAAATCGGCGACGACCGTGGAAAGCGCCCCGCTCTTGACGGTTAAATTTAGCCCGGAGTTAAACGTGCCGTCGCCGTTCCCCGGAAATACCGAGAAAAGACTGCCGTCCAAAGGTACTGCCAGATCGAGCTTGCCGTCGCCGTTCAAGTCAGCAGCCACGATAAACTGCGCCGTCGAGGGTACGTCGCGGCTGGACGAAGTTCCCCCAAACTTGCCGTCGCTGGTGCCCAGACGGATCGTGATCTTTTTGCCCGTGAGACTGGTGAAAGCCAGGTCGGGGATGCCGTCACGATTGAAATCGGCCACGGTGACGTACCCCGGCGAGTCTTTCTGTAAGAGATCCAGCGGCGTGCCGAACGAGCCGTCGCCTAGGCCGGGCACCACGAGCAACGTATTGCCGTCGGCGAGCGCGAGATCCAGTTTGCCGTCGCCGTCGAAATCGCCGACCGCGACCGACAGCGGCTTGTTGACGTTGGGGAGCGTCAGCGGTGCCGGAGGCGCGAACGTGCCGTCGCCGTTGCCGAGGAGAATGGAAACGACGTTGCTTTGATTGCTGGTTACCGCGATGTCGAGCTTGCCGTCCCCGTTAAAATCGCCGACGGCCATCGAATGATTGAAAGCGCTCAACCCTAGAGAAATAGCCGGCTGGGTTGCGAACGTGCCATCACCGTTGCCGAGGAGAATAGTGACAGTGGAATTACCGGTTGTATTACTGTCCGCCACGGCGAGATCGAGTTTGCCGTCGCCGTCGAAATCCCCGGCGACCACAAACATCGGAGGCGCGGGAGAAAAAGGGATGGTCGCCGTCAATGTGAACGTCCCGTTGCCGTTGCCGCGCAAAACCGTGACGGTTTTGTTGCCTGAGTTGGCGACCGCGACGTCGGGTTTTCCGTCGCGATTGAAATCGCCGAGGGCGATGGACCGCGGCGTAATTCCGCCCTTCAGATTCACCACTTTGGCGAAAGATATTTGTTGCGCGGAACTCACTGAGGGGGAGGCGAATAAGAAGATGAGCCCGGCGATCTTGAGAAAACGGTGGTCCATCGACAAGCGGCCGATCATACGTGATCGCTGATCGAAAGACAAGATTTGAGTCAATAGGACCGGAGGAAATTCTCGAGCAGTTTTTTTCCTTCTTCGGTGAGGATCGATTCGGGATGGAACTGGACGCCCTCGATCGGCAGCGATCGGTGGCGCACCCCCATGATGACGCCGTCTTCGGTCTGCGCGCTCACTTCGAGCTCGGCGGGGCAGGTCGCGCGATCGATCACCAGCGAGTGGTAGCGCATCGCGGCGAAGGGGTTTTTGAGCGATTTGTAAATCGTGCGCGCGTCGTGGCGCACCTGGGACAGTTTCCCGTGCATGAGCGTCGGCGCGCGGACGATGTCCGCGCCGAACGCGGCGCCGATCGACTGATGGCCCAGGCAGACGCCGAGGATCGGCGTCGATGCGCCGAAGCGCCGGACCGCGGCGCACGAGATGCCCGCCTCGTTCGGCGTGCACGGGCCGGGCGAGACGACGATCTTCTCGGGCCGAAGCGACGCGATCTCGTCGAGCGAGATCTCGTCGTTGCGGAAAACCTTCACCTCCGCGCCGAGCTCGCCCAGGTAGTGGTAGAGGTTGTAGGTGAACGAATCGTAATTGTCGATCAAAAGAATCATTTCTTTCGACCTTTCGCTTTCCAGCTCTCCGCCAGCGCGATCGCCTTCAGCATGCCGCGCGCCTTGCTGAGCGTCTCCTGATACTCGCTCTCGGGGTCCGAGTCGGCGACGATGCCGGCGCCGGCGTTGATGAACGCTTTTTTCCCCTGCATGACGATTGTGCGGATGACGATGCAGGTGTCGAGATTGCCGTTGAAGCCGAAATAGCCGATCGCGCCGGCGTAGAGGCCGCGCTTTTCAGGCTCTAATTCGGCGATGATCTGCATCGCCCGGATTTTCGGCGCGCCGGAGACTGTGCCGGCGGGAAACGTCGAGACGAAGAGATCGAACGCGCTCTTTCCCGGCGCGAGCTTGCCGCGCACGTTCGAGACCAGATGGATGACGTGCGAGTAGCGCTCGATCGCCATCAGCTCGTTGACTTCGACAGTGCCGATGGCGGCGACGCGTCCGACGTCGTTGCGGCCCAGGTCGACGAGCATGATGTGCTCGGCGCGCTCCTTGGGGTCGGCCAGGAGATCGGCCTCGAGCGCGCGTTCTTCTTCCGGCGTGACGCCGCGCCGGCGCGTGCCGGCGATCGGGCGGAGCTCGATGGTGTCGCCGGTTAGGCGGACCATCGTCTCGGGCGAAGAGCCGATCACCCGCAGGCCTTCCATCTCCAGGTAGTACATATAAGGTGACGGGTTGATGAGCCGGAGCGCACGGTAGACCTCGAAGGGATCGGCCGCGGTCGTCGTCTCCAGCCGCTGGCACAGCACGGCCTGGATGATGTCGCCGGCCCGGATGTATTCCTTCGCTCTGCCGACCGCGTCTTTGAAGGCGCGCGGTGTTAAGTTCGACTGGAAGTTTTTGTCGCGCGCCGGCGCGGCGATTTCCCGCGAGGCGGTTTTCCGCGCCGTCTTCTCGACTGAGGCGACGAGCCGGCGGATCCGCGCCGCGGCCGCGTCGTACTTTTGCCGCAGATTCTTGCCGTCGCCCACGCGCACGTTGTCGATGACCTTGATCGTGTGCTTCAGGTTGTCGAAGGCGACGAGCGTCTGGACGAAGATGAAAAAGATCTCCGGCATGCCGTGCGGATCGCGCTTCGCGTTGGCGATGCGGTGGAAATGCTCGACGGCGTCGTAGGCGACGTAGCCCAGCGCGCCGCCGAAAAACGGCGGGATGCCGTCGACGGTAACCGGGCGATGCTCCTTGAGCAATTGTTCGAGAACGCGCAGCGGCTCGTCCGCCTTGAGGGTTCTTTTCCTGCCGTCCTCGACGATCTCCACGCTCTTGCCGCGCGACTTGAAGACGAGGTAGGGCCGCGTGCCGATAAACGAGTAGCGCGCCCAGCGCTCGCTCCCCTCGACGCTTTCCAGGAGAAAGGCGTAGCGGTCCCTCTCGAGCCGCCGAAAAAACGAGAGCGGCGTCTCGAGATCCATCAGCAGCTCCTGGTAGACGGGGATCAGGGTCCCCTGTTTTGCCAGGCGCGCGAATTCTTCGAAGGACGGATGCAGCATGCGTTACGCTTTCCCAAAAACAAAAAGGCCATAGGACGTCCGCCTATGGCCTTTTGAAAATCGCTATTAAAGCTGGACCTAGCCAAGCGGCAGACGGCGGAATAGTCGCCCGCGCCACCAGCCGTTCGCGTTGTTCTCCAGCCGAATCATGGCATTCTTTTTAGCGTAACCGCGCGTCGGCGTCAAGCTGAAGAAAAATGTTGAGTTTTGAATTTTGAGTGTTGAATTGAACTCCGAAAACTTAAAACTCATAACTCAACACTCTTCAAATGTAATACATTTGAGGGCGGTCCTCGGGCTTGCACAGGTCGGCGACGGTGACCTCTTCGAGAATCTTTTCGGCGCTTTCGACGGCGCGCGTCCATGCCTCGATCAGCCGGCGCGCGGGAAGCGAGCCGGGCGTGCGGTCGCGCGGATTTCTGATGTCGACGCCCATCAGCGGACCTTCCAGAACCTTCAGCACTTCGGTCACGCTGATTTTCTCCGGCTGCCGCGCGAGGCGATAGCCGCCGCCGGGTCCGCGCGCGCCGTGGACGAGATTGGCGCGCTTCAAGAGCACCATGATCTGTCCCAGGTACTCTTCGGGTATGCGCTGGCGCTTGGCGATCTCCTTGACCTGCGCGAGCTGCCGTCCCTT
>Ga0075426_10000882_pt1 | contig 21141 bp, 21 predicted proteins | sample SoiMethybrSBSTD5_FD_75304 | JGI IMG/M metagenome (GOLD analysis project Ga0075426, IMG submission 75304) | Bulk soil microbial communities from a Populus tree surrounding site in Tennessee, USA - Soil MetaG P. TD hybrid SBSTD5 | ecosystem: Environmental > Terrestrial > Soil > Tree plantation...
TTTCTGGATGGCATCATTTTGCTCACCACCCAGCTTCCGTCAGCTTACAAGCAGGAGAGCCATGCCGGACTGTTGCAGACGTCAGATTCTGCTGGTGGATAACGAAGCGGGAATTCGAGATACCCTCGCAATGTTGCTAACATCAGCTGGGTATGAGGTGGCTACCGCAAAGGACGGCTTCGAGGCTCTGTTACATCTAAAGCGCGCACTTCCAGAAGTCATTATCTCGGACCTGAACATGCCCAAGATGTCGGGATTTGAGTTGCTCTCCGTGGTTCGACGTCGTTTTCCCCAAATATCGGTAATTGCCTGCAGCGGAGCCTACGCCAGCAGAACGATACCGACTGGGGTGCTTGCAGATGCCTTTTATGCCAAGGGACAGGATCATCCTGAAACGCTATTAAATACTGTGGCAGGGCTGATTCAGACCTCTGCAGCACAGGCGAGTGCCCATCGAGCGGAACCCGCTCCGGTGTGGATCCCGCGAAATGGAAAAGACACCAATGGCATCCCCTATATCGTAGTGACCTGCCCAGAATGCCTGCGATCGTTTCCGTTGAATGTGGCAGAAGAAGCCAGCCCGGAAACCCGGGAGACACCCTGCCTTTTCTGCCGAAGCATAGTTAAATACATCATTGATTTCTCGCCCCCTATAGTTTCTCCAAAGCCTGCCGCATGAAAACGACCGAATTTTGCCGAATGTATTCTCGCCGATAAGCACTACCAAACTGCAGCAGGTTGACAAGGGGAGTGCACAAGCCTAGCATCGTAAGTGAGCAAGCTACCTCTTCTTACTCTTTCAGGTTCTCTGAACTAAGTCAGCCCATCTGAAGTTTTTCCCCTTAGATTACTCGCAAGGAGGAACTGCGTTATGACACTATTGACCCGTTGGGAACCGTTCCGAGAGTTTTCCACCATGCAAGAACTCAAGAACCGCATGAATCGTCTCTTCCGTGAATCGTACAGCCCCGAAGGCCCGGAGGAGGCGTTGACAACCACCAGCTTCGCACCGCCAGTGGACATCTACGAGGACGAGCACAATATCACTCTGAAAATGGAAGTCCCCGGCATCGACGAAAAAGACATTGATGTCCGCATCGAGAGCAACACCCTCACTGTACGTGGCGAGCGCAAGTTCGAAAAAGAAGAGAAAGAGGAGAACTTCCGTCGCGTCGAGCGGCAGTACGGAAGCTTTACCCGCTCGTTCACCCTGCCCAGCTCTGTCGAGACCGAGAACATTCAGGCCAGCTATGACAAGGGCGTGCTTGAGATCCGCTTGGCCAAGAAGGCCGAAGCCAAGCCCAAGCAGATCAAGGTTAAGGTTGGCGGCGAGAAGGCCCTCGAAGCCAAGGTTCACGGCAAGGCCGCGTAAAGACCTAAGCTAGTGAGAGAAATGGGAGGCGGCTTATACCCCTCCCATTTGTTCGTCATCTCTGTTTGTCATCGAGCGAGTGGAACAAACCATGAAGCACATCAAATTTGTCGTCAAAGTGAACCGTAGCGGTACCCATACCACTGAATACGTGCAGCGGATCGATCGGATTCCCATCCAGATGACAACCGACCGTAAGTTGGCACTGATTATGGGGAAATTTACAGCCGAAGATGCTGTCAAATCCCTTCAAAATTCCCGCTGCAGCCTGGAGTTAGTTTCGGTACAGGTTAGCACCTAGCATTTTGGTATGGATTTAAATTGGTTTTGCCAGAATGGGTTCGCCTGCAGCGGATTGAGAGCCATCGGTTCGTGGTTCGCTCGAGAAAAAAAATGGCGACGAAAGAATGGAGACTGCAAATGCCTACGAAAATAATGAAATGGGCTTCTATTGCCGCATTACTAATCCTGGCGGCCCTGAACTCGAGTTCCCTTGCCGATTACCGCACCGTACTGGCGGCACTTGTGGTTTTTGCCGGTGCCATTGTTGTCCTCGTGCAATCGACTAGTCGAGGTAAGTACTTATGGGCTACGGCATTCCTTGCTGTTGGCGTGCTTTTTAATCCCGTCCTGCCCATTGTACTTCCTCGCAATACCTTTGTGATTCTGGAGTTGGTCAGTCTGGTTCTGTTTGCCGTGTCGCTAGCTGCTTTGAAGAGGGCCCCCAGGCTGTCGATTGCATCCATAACGGATCGCACCCCTGGAAGTCAGTCGCTATGACGCTGCAACTGTTTGTTCAGGCGTCCGGCTAGGGCGCTTTGCTGGAGTCAACAAGTGACTTCTTTCGGGCCTCTTACGCCTTGGAGGCATGTGCTTTGCGTCGTCACTGGTAATAAATCGCCTCATCACCACTAATTCCTCCTCCTCCCTCCGGAGGTAATGCGCTTCGCCTCGGTTGTGAGGAGGGGGTGCAACTTTGGAGGGCTCTATCTCCTATCCCGACAAACAACTGGAGGGATGGGAGACAGAGCCGTGCGAAAGTGCACTCCCAATATGTTGTGGTCCATGAGAGCAGGACCACAAGTAGCGAAACCGGAACGCGGGTTCAGCCTGACCCAGGCCGTGGCGCGCTGCGCGCTCGCTGCGCTCGCGCGGGCGGGGGAGTGAGGGTGCGCGCGTGCGGGGTAGGGCAATCGGTGACAATTCAGAGGCCTGTGCATGCCCGTCGCTCAATTGCCACCCACTTCGCTCGATGGCGTTCCTTGGCGCTCATTTCTGTGCATGTGACGGCAACATCCGACACCACAACCAAGTCGGCATATCATGACGCATAGGAGACACATCAGCATCATTGCGAGAGGCACGATCAGAAATAACCATCCCAAATGGAAAGGGAACCACATAGAAACCTCCTTTTCAACCGTGCAGGACGAGATGGACGGGAAAAGAGATACAAGCCTGCACCCGCGTAAACCGCCAGATCGGAGATTGGTTCACAAGGCATGCCAGTGGCCTTGTGTCGAGAATCACTGACTGGATGGCAGGCGCAGGTATACAGTTTTGGGGGTTGGATTTGGAACCCTTTATGCCCACGTCGGTGCCCACCACGGAGGAAATGGAGCAGCACCGCCCTGCAGTGACGCGATACATCCGCTATCTCATTCGAAATGCTGCCGATGCTGAAGACCTTGCACAGGAGGCGTTCCTGCGTGCGCATCGACAGCGGAGCACGCTACGTGATCCGGCAGCATTGGCAAGCTGGCTCTACCAGATCGCCACACATGTGAGCATTGACCGTATGCGGCAGCGAGCGCGAACTGTTCAGCAGCAGGTTGACACTCCCGTTGAAGACTTGCAGATTACCGACCGAAATCGGCCATCTCCATTCACGATTGTCCAGCAAACAGAGATGAGCGAATGCGTGCAGCGGTACGTTGCCGATTTGTCCGATCCCTACAAAGCGGTGCTACTACTTCATGACGCTGACGGGCTGACTGCCGACGAAATTGCCCACCTGCTCCAACTTCCCCTTACAACCGTCAAAATGCGATTGCATCGCACCCGGCGTCAGCTCGAAACCGCTCTGAACAAAGCCTGCGCGTTCGGACGCGATGAGCGCGGTGTGTTCATCTGTGAGCCGAAGCCTAATGACAAGTAGCCGGAATAGCTCGGTTCCATCAGCGCCCGACTGCTTGCCCGGCTCGGTCTTGAGTGGTGCTCGTATCCTGCATTTGCCCACAGCAAGACCAGCCACGGCCAGCGCGGGAGATCGAGACCGAACCCTTCTGAAGCATCATCTTCAGGAGAATACCGGCTCCGGCCACGATCATCACTATAGCGATGAGCGGCAGGTTCACGCCAGAGAACTCGCCCAAACCGATCGTTAATGCGATGAGTCCTGCAATTAGACTGAAGCCGCTCATTTTTATCCCATTGAAGTAGCGAATGGCATTGAGTCCCAGCAGGATAAGCCCAGCAGTGATCAACCAGCTGCCATGTGGAACCTGGCTTTCAGGCAGCAACCAGATGGTGCCGATGACGACCAGCAGTGCTCCCCAGCCGAAACCCTCCAGACGCTTGTTCAAGGCGACCTTTCTTGTATTCTCATCAACCGAAACCTGATTGTTTTGTGTAGTCATAACTGCCTCCAACGAAGACTCGTCCGAAACCTGTAAAGTGGGTTGTCTTCTACTTAGCAGGACGAATGCTCCGCGAAAAGAGATACAGGCACCATGTGTGGCATTACTTGCCTGCCCTGGGCATTGCCTCCCGCAAACTCCTCCATCCAGCCGCCAGCGGTTTTTCCATTCGGGCAATAACATCGGCTCCAACCGCCCAGGCAAAGCAATCAGCCTTTTGCATGCTGGCAACGATTCTGAGAGTCTTGTCAATGTCCTGCCACGAACTGCCTTCTTCTAACGCCCGTTTGACCGTCTTCTCAGCGCACGGTTCACAGCCGCCAACAATGACCATGACTATGGGAATCACATCTTGAAGTTTGATTTCGGGCTTCGACGCTCGCGTTTCGACCGGAGCATTGGGCGTGCCTGTCACATCTTTGGGCAACGTATCTGAGGGAGCGATTGAAGCGAGAGTTTGCATGTCCGTAACCTCCTCGACGGGAACGAATAGTCGTTCCTATCTGCAGGACGAAAGCGGGAGGGAAAAGGATACAGGCTGCGGATTGGAACTTATTTCACTTTGCGTTTGCGCGTTGCTCTGCATGCGGAGCCACCAACTCTTCATCAATTCTTTGCGCTATCTCGTCCCGTACACGACGGAAGACAGCCAGCCTCTCTTCCATCGTTCCCTGGGCAGCGGCAGGGTCTTCAAAACTCCAGTGCAAGAACTTATACGTTCGAGGAAAAATCGGGCAGCGTTCCCTGGCGTTGTCGCAGACTGTGACGACGTACGGGATGGATTGTCCTAAGAGTGTCGAGACATCTTTCGATTTGTGATGCGAGATGTCGATTCCGATCTCTTTCATTGCCTCTACAGCGAGGGGATTCAGACCCTTGGGTGCGATTCCCGCACTGAGCGCCTCGAACTTATCGCCAGCGACACGGCGTAGGTATCCCTCTGCCATCTGGCTACGGGCAGAATTTCCGGTGCATAGGAAAAGCACTTTGGGCTTCGTTGGGTTCATGCTCCGCCTCCTGTAGCGACTGTGCGACTGTGACGACGATCACATCCAGAAAATCATGGGGTGCTATGATATCTATATATGGCTATGCGAATATGCTAATGCAAGGATCACTGAAAACTCAAGAACGCTTTTGGAGTCGCACTGAAGGGGAAGCATGAAAGAACTTGAGCGGTATTTTAAGGCTTTGAGTGATGTCAGCCGACTGCGAATCCTCAATTTGCTGCTTCACGGCGAACTTTGCGTTTGTGACATTCAGCACGTCTTGAGATCATCGCAACCCACTGTTTCACGGCATCTCGCGTACCTGAAAAACTGCGGTCTCGTGCTCGACCGCCGCGACGGTCTCCGGATCTTCTACCGTTTGGCAGAACCTAAGCACGGCACAAGAAAGCGGTTATTTGAGTTCTTGCAAGACGCCTACAGGAACGAGCAAGAGTTGCAGGACGATACAGCCCGGCTGAAAGAAGCCATAAAGGGAGGCTCGTGCAGGGTCAGCGAGTGGAAGCCCTATTCAGCCCTTGGTAGCGGCAGAGCGTTACAAGGCGGTCGCGTCTGAAATACGAACCCAGGACCACGTGGGAGGCTAAGCGATGAACTCCGAACGAGAGTGTTACGGCAAGATGTTCCCATCAGTCATCGAGATTGCGCACAACACGTCGATTGCCGGGAAGGTATTCGGTTATGAGCTGTGCTACAGCGGTCAGGCGGTTCAAAAGCGCGGCATAACAGTGAGCCAAGATGCTTGGCGCGAATGTCTGAAATGTCCTTCCATGGACGACTGCTACCGGATGTCGATAGGAACCATGCTGATGGAACTTGCAGTCAAATCTGCGCGTGAGACTCAGTATCGTTGATGGTTTGCAGACGACTGCTCTGCCACAAGAATTGATTTCAGGAAATATCAGAGAGTGGAAACGATGCCAGACAAACTCGCAATAAACGTCATCCGCAAACGCCTCAATGTTTTCGAGCGATACCTGACGTTGTGGGTGGGACTCTGCATGATTGCCGGTCTCGCCGTGGGCAAGTGGGCACCCTCAACCGTACAGGTTCTTCGCAACATGGAGTTCGGCAGGGACAGTCAAGTCAATGTGCCGATTGCCGTGCTGATTTGGCTGATGATCACCCCCATGATGATGAGGGTCGATTTCGGTGCCATTCGGGGTGTTGGGCAGAAGCCGCGAGGGTTGTTCGTGACACTGTTCGTGAACTGGCTGGTGAAGCCGTTCTCGATGGCACTGATCTCGTGGGTTTTCTTCCGGCATGTTTTCAGCATGTGGATCGCACCCGCCCAAGCAGATCAGTACATCGCGGGTACGATCATCTTGGCGGCGGCACCGTGTACCGCCATGGTCTTCGTTTGGAGCTACCTCACCGATGGTGATCCCGCGTACACGCTGGTACAGGTCTCAGTGAATGACCTGATCATGCTCTTCCTGTTCGCGCCTATTGTGCGGTTTCTGGTCAGCGGAGCGTCATCACTCTCTGTGCCGTTCAAGGTTCTGCTTTATTCGGTTATCGCCTTCATCGTCATTCCCCTTTCCGTGGGCATGCTTGCACGGGTGTGGCTTACGAAACGACGCGGCAAGGAGTGGTTCGAGCGCGTGTTCTTGCCAAAGTTCAGCCCTGTTACGATCCTCGCGTTGCTCGCAACGCTGGTGTTCATTTTCGCTTTCCAAGCTGACAACATCACTGGCCGTTATCTACACGTATTTCTGATCGCCATCCCCATTTTGATTCAGGTGTACTTCAACTCCACGCTGGCGTACGGGTTGATGCATCTTTTCAAGGTTCAACATTCAGTTGCTGCGCCGGGTGCGCTCATCGGTGCCAGTAACTTTTTTGAACTTGCTGTTGCTACGGCCATCGCGCTATTTGGCCCTGGTTCGGGAGCTGCACTGGCAACGGTTGTTGGCGTGTTGGTGGAAGTGCCGGTGATGCTATCTGTCTGTGGCGTCTGCAACCGGACGCGGCATTGGTTCCCAGCTCGACCCATGCAGAACATTCCTGCGACTGCTCCGCTGGTCAATGCCGCCAATGAATAAAAATGGAGTCGGACATGAGTGGCAGGACCTAAGTGAACGCAACCTTGGTCCATGGTAATCACGGTCTTGAGTTACCCGCCTCCTGAAGGCCGAAGTCACCGGAAATGCCTGCCCCAGCGAGCGCACCGAGGATAATGACCCCGACCCCAATCGCTAGGCCAAGAATGTCTTTCCAGCCGCTTGGTTGGTGCCTCGGAGCTGGATCGGGCACAGGCTTCGGAGTGGTATCTCTTTGCACCGTGAGCCCTTTCCACAAACCCTATTCCAGGTTGCGTCAAGTCTCAGAATGTTCACTGCAGCCTCGCGTACTCCGCCTTAACTTGCTTCAGGATGAGGACGTTGGAGGTGGGGTTACGGTAGTTCCAAGTCAAGCGAGTAGATCTCGTCGGTACTCAAGTCGCGCACGAAGAGAGGGGAACCGTCGGGCGCGAGACCGCTCCAGGCGCCTACTAGAGTAAGGCTATACCGGCGTAGATCCTTCAAGTCGACGACGGGTTCTGAACGAGTTTGTCCGACCTTTACGCGCCGGAAAGTGGGATGCTCGGTAGAGATGGTGTCATAGTAAAGATAGTTCCCGTCCCGGGACCAATTGGGAAATCCGATCGCACCTGGTTCATTAATCCAGTCCGACCACTTCCCGGTCTTGAAGTCATAAAGCATGAGTTTCTTCGAATCCTCGGGAAGTGCCGCGAGATGCCGACCATCGGGTGACCAGCGCGGACTGAACAGGTTCTCTGAGCCACGAATTACCGAGACCTGGTGCGTACTGACGTCCACGACCTGTATTGCCAGTTTTTCGGTGCTTCCCACCACGCCGATGCGACCGAAGGCTAGCTGTTTCCCGTCGGGTGACCATGCCGGATCAACCTGATTTTGGCTCTCCGGCAGCAACTCGTGAGGCGTTCCGCCCTGGCTGGGGACCAGGAAAATCTTAAACGGTCTGCCTAGTTCTGAATCCACGAATGCGATTTGGGTACCGTCGGGAGACCAGCGAGGAAGATCTGCCGACATCGGGGGAAAGGTGAGTTGCAGGGGGTCGCTACCGTCCACGCGACTGCGCCAGAGCGCATAGTCAGGATACGATACATAAGTCACCCACTTGCCATCCCGTGAGAAGTCCAGTTCTCCAGCCGAGATACCGGAGAGGAACTGCACAAAATCCCGCGCTCGAGCGTCGTAGCGGACAAGCTCACCTCGGCCTTGTCGGCCAGCTACAAAGAGTTTTTTGGGATCTGGGCTGGGTCCCAAGGAGTTGAACGACGAAGGACCAGTCGTCAATTGGAAGGGCGTCGAAGATTGCCTTTCAAGTATGCCTTTAGATTCGCGCAGGGCCCAGAGATCAGAACCTGCGGCTGAGGAATGCAGGAAGAAGTAATACCGGCCATCAGAAGACCACACACCACAGCATTCGGCCGATAACCTCTGCCGGTTCGGCAATACGGAGTGAAGTCCAGTGCCGTCAGTGCGCACCTCCCATAGCGAGCTTACATGACGTTCGGGATTGTTAACTGTCAGTCGAAGACGACTACCGTCAGGCGAAAAGCGCAGCTCGTCGGGGATCCCAGAGACCGTTATTAACTTGTGGGCATCCGTTCCATCCGCATTGGCCAAATACAAATCTGAGCCTTTGGCAAACACAAGTTGGCGGCCATCGGGCGACCAACTGGCGGCGTGCCCCACAATATCAGCCAGGCGACGGGGAGTTCCAGTGGGGAGAGGCAGAGCCCAATAAGGGGACTCCGTTGCTGTCCCTATGAAACTGCTCACGAGTAGCTGGGTTGATCAAGCGAGATGTCGGCCAGACCGACGTTTGCGAAGGGACTTGGAACGGCCGAAGTCGGGCCGCCGGTACTGGATGCTTGGACCAGTAACTGACTCCCCCCGCTCGTCTCGGTAATATAAAGCCGCGCACCATCCGTCAGCACAGATATTTTCGGTATGCCGTCGTGTGTAAGCTGGGTGGTAGCGAGGACCTTGGGTGGAGGAAGCGGGGAACGAAGCCAGGCGATTGTACCGGTAACCGCCACGAGGCCAATCAACGCCGCTACAATCCATGACAATCTAAATTTGCCAACACTAGCCGATGCAGTCGTAGCCGTTATCTTTCCAGAAGTCGTATCGCGCTTCAGGCGTTTTAGGTCCGCGCGCAGTTCCGCTGCGCTCTGATAGCGGACTTCGCGGTCCTTCTCTAGAGCCTTGTTCGTGATGCGTTCGAATTCCACCGGAAGTTCTGGATTAAGCCGGAGCGGCGGCGTGGGCGAATTGTTGAGGATGGAATTAAATAAAGCGGCGGTTGTGTCACCGCGAAAAGGAAGCGTGCCGGTTGCCATCTCGTAAAGGACAGCGCCCAATGAAAACAGGTCGGTACGGGCGTCAAGCTCCTTACCGAGTGCCTGCTCCGGGGACATGTAAGCCACTGTCCCGAGAGCGCTGCCGGGGCTCGTCAGGTGCTCTTCGGTGAGGGCAGCGGTTGCGCCGGACTTCGAAGAGGTCATCGGGTTAATCTTGGCTAGCCCGAAATCAAGAACCTTTGCGTGACCCCGATCGGTCACGAAGAGATTGGCGGGCTTTATATCTCGATGAACAATGCCCTTGGCGTGAGCGGCATCGAGGGCATCAGCGACCTCAATCGCCAAGTCCACAAGCCAGTCCGTTTTAAGCGGCCGACCGAAGATGGTTTCCCTCAGGGACCGGCCTTCCAGGTGCTCCATGACAATGAACGGGCGTCCCTGGAATGCAGCGACTTCATAAATCGTACAGATGTTTGGATGATTAAGCGCGGAAGCTGCTCGCGCCTCTCGGCGGAATCGTTCGAGCGCCTGGAGATCTTCCGCCAATTCATCGGGAAGGAACTTCAGAGCGACAAAGCGGCCAAGTTCCGTATCCTCGGCCTTATAGACCACACCCATCCCGCCGCCGCCGAGCTTCTCGGTGATGCGATAGTGCGAGATGGTCTGACCGATAAGTGGAGCCGGGCTAGCCATTGGCGAGAGTCGAATCTTAAGCCGAGTCCAAGAGCAGGTCAACGGAAACCATCAGCGTTACCGCCCAACCAGTCCTGGTTGACATCTGCAACACGCCGCATTGTTTGCTGAACATCCGCCCACTATTCGCTACAGCGTTCTCACGCGGGCTATACTAGCGCCGACTGCTCTCGATACGAGACAGGAATCGCGCGTAGGCTGGCTGCAGATCATGAAAACGTTAGAAGGATTAACGCGGTTTACCCCCACACGGGTTTTGGTGCGCGACTAAATATTCTTAACGGAGGGCGCGTGCGAGTCACGAAGAGGTTGTTGCTGATAACGTTGCTGTCCTGCTCTGCAGCAGGTATTGCGCAGCAGACCTCTCGCGTTGACAGCTCCAATTCCCGTGCCATGCAAACTGGTGAGTCAGAAACCGTTTCTGTGCCGTACACGCCGGGGCTGGATATCAGTGCGATAGACAAGACGGTGGACCCTTGCGTGGACTTCTATTCCTATTCGTGTGGCGGGTGGCAAAAGCAGAACCCGATCCCGCCGGATCAGGCATCGTGGAGCGTGACTGGTCGGCTGACGGAACAGACACGGAAGGTGCTGCGCCAGATTCTAGAGAAGGCGACGGTCGATGATCCCCATCGCAATCCCATCAGTCAGAAGATTGGCGACTATTACGCCTCGTGCATGGATGAGAAGGCAATCGATGCAGCCGGGGTGGGCGCGCTGAAGACAGATCTGGAGCGCATCGCAGCGCTACGCACGAAGGAAGATCTGGCAGGATACTTGGCGCATTTTCACCCGCAGGACATCGGGATCTATTTTGGCAGCTCGGCTCTGTTCCGCTTTGGCTCGTCACCGGACACGAAGAATTCCGCCGAGATCATCGCGGAAGTGGACCAGGGCGGGTTGGGTTTGCCGGATCGCGATTACTACCTGAAGAACGATGCGCATTCCAAGGACCTGCGCATCAAATATGTCACACATGTGCAGAAAATGCTGGAGTTGATCGGCGAGAAGCCGGAGGCGGCTGCCGCCGACGCGCAGACGGTGATGCGGATCGAGACGGTACTGGCCAAAGGCATGCTGACGCAGGTGCAGCGCCGCGATCCTAAGGCAACATATCACCGCATGGATATCAAACAGCTGCGGGCGCTGAGCCCATCGTTTGCGTGGGAGCAATATCTTGCAGGTTACGGACTGACAGACCTGCCGTCCATCAATGTCGCTGCGCCAGAGTTTTTCAAGACAATGGAAGCGACCATTGCGGCGGAGGAACTGTCGTCTTGGCAGGCGTACTTACGCTGGCATTTGGTGCACGCACAGGCACGCTGGCTGGCATCGCCGATTGTGGAGGAAGATTTCAACTTCTATGGTCGCACGCTGACCGGCCAGCCGGAGCTACAACCCCGCTGGAAGCGCTGCATCCGGTACATGTACCCGCTGAACGACGCAGTGGCCGAGGCCTACGTGGAATCGGCATTCAGCCCCCAGGCGAAAGAGCGAGCGCTGAAGATGGTGCAACAGATTGAAGGCGCTATGGAACGCGATATCCGGGGCTTGAGCTGGATGAGTGATGCCACGAAGAAGCAGGCTCAGAGCAAGCTGCACGCGGTAGTCACCAACATTGGGTATCCAGACAAGTGGCGCGACTACAGCGGGCTTAAGATCGTGCGTGGCGACCCACTGGGCAACGCCGAGCGCAGCAATACGTTCGAGTTCCTCCGGACCATCAAGAAAATCGGCAAGCCGGTAGATCGCACCGAGTGGATGATCCCGGCGACGATGGTGGATGCGGCTTACGACAGAGCGAACAACAGCATCACGTTTCCCGCCGCCGTGCTGCAGCCACCGTTGTTCGATATGCGGATGGACGACGCGCCAAACTACGGTGATACCGGTGGCAATATCGGGCACGAGCTAACGCATGGTTTCGACGATGAGGGGCGCCAGTTTGATGCTCTCGGAAACTTGCGTGATTGGTGGCAGCCGCAAGATGCAAAGGAGTTCGAGCAGCGCACATACTGTCTGATGGACCAGTACGCGCAATACACGGTGGTAGACGATGTAAAGATCAACAGCAAGCTGACGGTGGGGGAGGACGTAGCCGACCTGGGTGGGCTGATCCTGGCGTACATGGCTTGGCATGAAAAAACGATAGGCAAGAAGCTCGCGCCGATCGACGGGCTGGCAGCGGAGCAGCGGTTCTTCATCGGATATGCGCAGTGGGCCTGCAGCAACGACCGTCCGGAGGATCTGCGGCAGGAGGCAATGACAGATACGCACTCTCCGGCCAAGTACCGCGTGAATGGCGTGGTACCCGACATGCCGGAGTTTCAGCAGGCTTTCCAGTGCAAGACGGGACAGCCAATGGCGCCGGAGAAGAGATGCCGCGTGTGGTGAGGACATCATTTTCAAAACGCCAGGTTGCCGTAACTACACGCCGTGCGCTCCTGCGAGTTCTAGCCTTGATGGGACCCATTTTCCGCTGGTGCGGAGGGCAGAAGCCCACGACGGCGGAGTTCCGCGGCCAGCTCGTCATTTGCGATCGCCGGCGGCTTGGCGCTCTCCTGCTGTCACGTTTTATACGCCATGATCAACGTTACTCTGCCCAGCTAGTCATTGTTGAAATCTGCAACACGCCCCAGAACATCCAGACAGCGCCTTTCCTGACGACAGAACTAAGTCTGCTTAAGAAACTGTGCCCAAGGTGATAATCACCTCCCACCATGGGCCTCTCTGCCGGCACGAAACTCGGACCTTGTGAGATTCAATCGACGCTGGGCGCGGGGGGATGGGGCGTGTGTGCAATACTTTCATCGGCCTGGATGCAAGGCTTTAAGGGGGAGTTACGGTCGCGATTAACTTAGCCGTATTTTGCATAGGCTATGTCATTTGTTCAGTCCTGCCGTCCAGTTCACGACAAGGTTGAGCGGTTCGTTGGGTTCCTGCGGCTGAGTGGGGACGTTGATGACGAAGCGCTTGCCGTCGCGACTGACATCCCACCAGTGCCCAGGGTTCCCTTGGTATGGCGCGTTAAACAAAACGCGAGCCGCGCCCAACCGAACTCCCGACGCCTGCTCCTGTACGTTCGCCACCCACAGCTTGCCATCATTGAGGAAGAAGATCTCTTTGCCGCGCCAGAGCGGCTGAACGCCTCCATCGGTTGAAACCTGCCAGCGGCCGCCAGGACCGGGAAAAGGCGCCACGTAGACCTGCGTTTTCCCGGATTCATCGGAATCGTAGGCCACCCATTTCCCGTCGGGAGAGAAATCGCCCCAACCCACATGGAAAGAAGGCGCTTGCACGACCGGGAACGCCTTCCTCTCTCCCTGCATCGGCGTCGCCCAGAGCTCGGGCAGACCATCACGGCCGACGTTACGCATAAGGATGTATCGGCCATCTCGCGACCACGACACAGGCCAAGCCTGTCCTTCGTACAACAACCGCTCCGGCGAAGAACCGTCGCTCGGCTTGATGTAAATGCCTCCATTGCTGCCGGCAGGAACCCACGTTCCGAACACGATCTGTTTGCCGTCTGGAGACCAGACGGGCGCAAAAGTAAGCGGTTTAAGGAATGAAAAGCGTGTCTTGACTTGTCGCGCAATGTCGAGCAGCCACAACGTTATGTCGCCGCCGTATGATGCGACCTGGAAGGCCATGGTCTTGCCATCGGGCGAGAGGCTCGGCCCGTACCCGTTCACAACGGGGTTACCTGCCGGTTTTCCGCTCCGGTCGTACCAGTTGACCTGCCAGTTCGCTTGAGAGCTCTGGCCATGCGTGTAGATGAGTACTCCATTCCTTGAGGCGGAAAATGTCCCAAGGCTGAAGTTGGCGCTAAACGAGACGTTCTCCGCCACCGGAAATGCCTCGCCCTCGAGCTGCAGGCGGCGGGCATCGAAGCGCTGCCCCATCAGGGACCCCTCGCGTATGAAGAGCAAGTACCCTGGCGGAACATAGATGGCGTTAGAACTCAGAGGCAACAGCAACTTGTGTTCAGCGGAATCCAATGCGCCGACGTAAATCGCGTGATTTTCTGAGATGAAGGCTCGCACCGAGTACAGGAAATGGTGTCCGTCCGGGAGGAACCAGGGCCAGCGGTGGCTCGTATCGTTGCGCGCGGCATCGAGTTTCGTAATTGGTCGTGGTGTGCCCCCGTCGGCAGAAACCACCGACAGTGCGTTACTCGGCCCCGGGGCGAAGACGATCGTACCCTCTGAATTCCAGCTCCCGCCGCGCCCTTCTTCAGCCGGGCAAATGGTCTGGACCGGGCCACCGTGAGCGTCCACTCTCCTTAGCTTGGCCCCAGCGAAAAAGCCAATACTGCCGCTGTCCGGCGACCAGAAGGGATAGCTTGCGCCATCTGTACCCGGCAACGGCACCGCCCTGGGTGAATCGAGACTCTGCAACCAGAGCAGTTGCCCGTCGGGGCCCGCGAGCACATAGGCCACCATGCGTCCGTCCGGAGAAATGGCGGCTTGGCCGCCTCCCAGGCCCGGACCAGCCGCAAAGACGTGCTTCTCCGGAGGGAGGAGATACGAACGCCATAGCTGTGCAGGAGCACTCGTGGCGCGCCAGTAGGCAAAGCCGAGCGCGACAGCGCCAGCCAGCAGGGCGGCGGCCGCGATCCACGCGATGCGCTCGCGGCTTCGCCTTCTCGTGGCAACCGGCGCGGGAACTCCGGCTTGCGATCCTCCTTCCACAATCCACTGCAACTGCAGCTTCAAATCGTGTGCTGACTGGAAACGCTCTTCGGGATCTTTCGCCATGCAGGTGCGCACCAGCCGATCGAGCGCCGGCGGTGACATCGGCTGCAGCTCCGAGATCGGCTTGGGCTCAGACGCCAGGATCGCAGCAATCACACTGGCTTGGGTCCTGCCGTCGAAGGCGCGTTTGCCGGTCACCATCTCGTAGAGCACAGCGCCAAAGGCAAAGATGTCGCTGCGCGCATCGGCCTCGCCACCCTCCACCTGCTCCGGCGACATATACTGGAATGTGCCGACAATCGTTCCTTCCGCCGTCAACGGCTTAGAGTGCGTCATCGTGAGTGCAACGTTGGCCGCTGCCGCGGTTGCCGGCTTCGCCAGTCCGAAATCCAATAGCTTCGCGCCGGTCTTGGTCAGCATGATGTTGCTGGGTTTCAGGTCGCGATGAACGATTCCGGCGCGATGGGCGCGGTCGAGTGCGTCGGCAACCTGCCTGGCGATCTGGAGCAGCTGCGGTAACGGGATCGGCCCGCGCACTAACCGGTCGGCCAGTGTTTCGCCCTCCAGCAACTCCATGACGACGTAGTCGGTTCCATTTTCGTGGCCCACGTCGTGGAGAACACAGATGTTGGGGTGCGAAAGCGAAGAGAGAGCTCGCGCCTCGCGGTCCAGCCGTTCGCGCAGCTCAGCACGGTCGGAGAGTGTGCCGAGAAGGACTTTGATGGCGACCTCGCGCCCGAGACGTGTATCACGTGCGCGGTATACCTCGCCCATGCCACCCAAGCCGAGCGGCGAAACGATTTCGTAAGGACCTAAACGGGTGCCCGCCGCCAGGGACATTAGCCCTCTCCCGCCGTGAATGGGCGAGCATTATATCGCGCCGCCTGCTCAATTGTTGCTAACAGGATTTCACGTACATTATCGCCTCTGCACCAGTTTTGGGGCAAAGTGCCGGGAGTAATGAATGTGAAGGCGATTTCACACTCATCATTGTCCCTTTTAGAATAGCGGCATGGGTCCAACACGGAAGAAGGCTGCTATTCTGTTTTCGGTTGTCCTCTTGATGCCGATATTTGCGGCCACGCGGCAACAGAATCAGCCTGCGACTTCGCTTGCTGCCCCAATCAAATACCGAAATACACAGTATGACTTCTGTGTTTCCTTGCCGGAAGACTGGAAAGGATACTCGGTTGTTGTCGGTGAATGGAAAGGTGACTTATACAATCAGTGGCACGGACATAATGGCTATCGTGCAGGTCCCCAGATTACAATCCGACACCCTCAATGGACCTCACGAAACCCGCATCAAGACATCCCCATCATGGTCTTTACCCATGCTCAATGGAGGCTGGTCCAGACGGAACAGCTCATCGTAACTGCCGCACCTGTTGGCCCCGGTGAACTCGCTCGGAACTCTAAATACGTGTTTTCTATTCCTCCTCGCTTCAACTCTGGCGACCTCACGGGTTGGAAAGAAGTATCCGAGTTGATGTCTACCAGATTTTTTCATGCTCCGTGCAGGCGATGACTGGCGAGAACAGGCCTTATCACTCTTTACATATCGTTTGTCAATGAAACGTGCTAAGGCGATTTATCATCAATCATCGCAAAAACTTTCCGGTTTGCCGACTATACAGACAGTAACTAGGCAGGGTCAGCGCATTAGCCATGGGTTTGCGGGAAAATCTCGGTTACCTTCGGTCCAGCCTGTCAGTAGCGATCATTTCTTCAGGGCCGCTGTCCAGTTCTGCAGCAGGTTCAGCGGAGTAGCCTGCTCTTCTGGACGCAGATCGAGCACCATAACTTTGCCGTCGCGGCTCACATCGTAGCGACGCTCGTTTACGGCTTGAAGAGCTGCGTCGAACAATGCGTGCGGGGCTCCGAGCTGCAATCCGGATCCCTGCTCTCGCACATCCGCCGCCCATAGTCTTCCGTTGTTGAAAAAGAAAATCTCATTGCCGCGCCAAAGCGGTTGTGAGCCTCCCTCGGGCGAGACCTGCCAGCGTCCGCCCGGGTGCCCGAAGGGAGCCACGTAAATCTGCGACGTGCCTGATTCATCAGTCTGATACGTCAGCCACTTTGCATCCGGCGAAAAATCCGCGAAATTAACGCTGTGCGACAGCGCTTTGACCGCTTCAAAAGGCTTCGGTTCGCCGCGGAGCGGTAATGCAAAAATGTCGAAAGCGCTTGGTCCCCCTCGGTAAAGAAGGTATTTTCCGTCGCTCGACCACGCTAGCGGTGTTCCCCCGCCCGGGGGAAACAATTGACGTTCCGGAGTAGAGTTATCAACCGGCTTCGCGTAGATTCCGTGTCCCGGTTCTATAAAAGCGATCTCGCGCCCGTCGGGCGACCAGATGGGGCCGAAGTTATATGGATCGGTAAAACTGAAGCGCGTCCTGACGTTGCGGCCGAGATCAACGAGCCACACATCCACTCGGGAAGATTCTCCTACTTCAAGCGCTAGTGTCTTGCCGTCAGGCGAAAGGCTCGGGCTGGTGCCGGTCTGTGTCGGCCGCGGCAGAGCTTTTCCGGTGCGGTCAACCCATGTCGCTCGCCCATTGATCGCTGCGTTTGTGCCCTGCAGATAAACAAGATTGCCGCTTTCCGAAACTGAGAAGCCGCCAAGGCTATAGTTCCCGACGAACACCACTTTTTCCGCGATCGGGTGGGCCTCGCCTTCCACTCGCAGCTGCTTCCTGTTGAAGCTTTGGGCCATCAGCACGCCGTCGCGCTCGAACAGAAGATAGCCCGGCGGAGCATACATGCCGTTGGAGTTCACCGTGAGAATGGGCTTACGCTCCATCGAATCGAGCGCTCCCGCAAAAATGCCGTAGTTCTCCTGCCGTGAAGACTGCGCCGTGAACAAGAAATGCTTCCCATCGGGCAGGAACCACGGCCAGCGGTGCCCGTTCTCGCCGCGCGTTGCATCCAGTTGAGTGACTCGACGCGGCACTCCGCCTGACGCCGAGACCGCTGCCAGCGGGCCTGACAATTCTGGTGCGAAGACAATCGTGCCGTTTGTGCTCCAGGAACCGCCGCGGCCGTTGGGAGCATCGCAAATAATCTGCACCGGCCCGCCGCGGATGTTGATGCGCTTCAGCTTCCCCTCGGCAAAAAATGCGACTGCGCGGTTGTCAGGCGACCAGAAAGGATAGTTGCCGTTCTCGGTACCCGCGAGTTCTCGCGGCGTGCCCGTATCCAGAAGTTGCACCCAGAGCGCTTGCGCATTGCCTGTGCTGGCCGCGTAAACCACGGCCCGCCCATCCGGCGCGAGCGCAATATTGGGTCCGGAAACGCTGTTGCTGCCAAAAACATGCTTATCGGGCGCCAGCAAATAGGAGATTGTGACTTGCTGGGGCGCGTTGCTGGCTCGCCAGTTCAAGAGGGCAAATCCGCCAGCGACCAAAATCAGAAGCACCGCTGCTCCCCACCCCAGCCACTCGCGATTTCTTGGTCTCGAAACGATTGGACCCTGTATTCGCGCTTGCAATCCTGCTTCTGCGATCCGCTTCAGTTGCACCCGCACGTCGTGTGCACTCGAATAGCGATCATCAGGATTTTTCTCAAGGCACGCACGCACCAGATCATCGAACGCCGACGGCGTCACCGGACCGATGTTCGAAATCGGCTCCGGGTCTTTTTCCAGAATCGCAGACATCACGCTCACCTGGCTTTTTCCGCTGAAAGCGCGCTTGCCCGTCGCCATCTCATAGAGGACTGCCCCAAAAGCAAAAATGTCCGAGCGCGCGTCGGCTTCTTTGCCCTCGATTTGCTCTGGCGCCATGTATTGGTAGGTCCCCAGAAGATACCCTTCACCCGTCAGCGGTTTGCTCGCCGTCGCGGCAGTTACTGTTGCTGCCGCCGCGAGCGCCGGCTTCGCCAATCCGAAATCCAGCAGCTTGGCGCCGGCTTCCGTAAGCATGATGTTTCCCGGCTTCAGGTCGCGATGCACAATGTCGTTCTTGTGGGCCTTGTCAAGCGCGTCTGCGACTTGGCTGCCGTATTCAAAAATCTGCTCCAACGCGAGCGGCCCGCGTTGCAGCCGGTCGGCGAGCGTCTCGCCCTGCAAGAGCTCCATCACCAGGAAGTCGGTTCCACCCTGCGAGCCAATGTCATAGAGGTGGCAAATGTTCGGATGGTTGAGTCCAGAGATCAACCGCGCCTCGCGATCAAATCGTGCCTTTAGAGCGGGGTCGCTAGAAAGATGCTCCGGCAAGACTTTGATCGCAACATCACGACCCAGCCTCGTGTCGCGTGCGCGATACACTTCACCCATTCCGCCGGAAGCGACCGACGAAACGATCTCATATGGACCAAACTTGATTCCAACCCGGAGAGGCACAGGCGGTAATTATCTCATTTCCGAATCACGGGCCACTCGGAAGTTATACATGGCAAAGACATCGATCATTGGCGTGAACAGACTTTATCGCACCTTACTAGTTGCGGATCGCTAGGGTAGGGCACCCTCGGACTGTTGCTGAAAAATTGTCCCTACCCGCCCAACCACCTTCTATCCGTCGGGTTTTAATTCATTTTGCCTTTGTATACGACAAGCCCTTTGCGAGCGCACGCTTCCTGTTCCTTTAGCGAGAGAGGTGTCACTTTCGTTTGGCAGCACGGAGTCGCACCGCATGCAGTTTTCGAACCCGGGTGCTGAAAATACCCCCACCAAGCTGACGGTCTCGGTACCCGCGTTCTTTACACTTACCCAGGTATTGGCTGGAATGAACACGGTTCCTCCCGCATGCAGATCGCGTTCCTGGTCTCCTACATGAGCGTGTACGATTCCTTTTACGATGTACAGAATTTCATCCTGTGCGAGGTGCTTGTGAGCTGGAATTTCGTCCCCTGGAGCCATGTCCTCCGTCAGCATAACAAGGTGCTGGGAGCCGTTGTTCTTGGGACTGACCTTAAGGATGAAGTCCCCTGGAGGAGGCTCTCGCCAAATCCGTCGCTCACCCTCACTCATCTCCAGCAAGAGTGGTTTCGGAGCAGTCTGGGATGCGGTCGGGGGACTGGATTGTGCTGATCGAGCTTGAAATACGCAAACCGACGCCAGCATCACAGCCACTGTCGCAAACGTTACCCTAGCGAAACTTGGATTCATGGCATATCCGCCCTTTCTTGGGTGCGGCGGATTATGCCAGTTCCGGGTAATTGTTGTGAACAGGCTTTCACATACTTTACAAATCCTGCCCCAATTCCGGTGCAGAACGCAATCCTAATGTGTGTGAAGGCGATTTCACGTACCTTACAAATCCTGCACTGATTTTGGGGCAGAATGCAGTATGCTCTTTTCTAAACTGTCAGAAGTTCTCCATTTGATGACTCGCCTGCGATTCACTTCCTCGGAAAGTTCGGGTCGTTTTTAATCTCGCGAATCTGCTGGATGTGGCGTTCGGCGTGCGTAGAAATTTCCAACATCCACTGCCAGCAATCGATCACCTCTCGATCTCCGAAGCTATGAGCCCGCATGTCGTCGTTGGTGGTCTTGATGTATTCGATCATCCTGGCGCGGAGCGCCTGAAACTTCCCGAGTGCCTGCCCCAAATCCTTGTAGGTGTCGACTTTTTCGTGCCCTCCGCCGGTCTTCGTATGTACCACACGATCGATGCCGTACCAAAGGATGTCGGCGTCAGTGGCTACCGATTTCTTGCTCTTCATATCCGGCGCGGCCCTGAGGGCTTTCTGGATGTCGCGCCAATAGTCCGGTTCGGCCACGGCCAGATGTGAAACGACTTCGCGGATGCTCCAGCGATCCGGCCCGGCCTTGTACTCCAATTGCGTCGGCGATAAGCCACGGACCTGCTCGGCCACCATTTGCGTGGTCATTTCGAAATGCACAAGGAGGTGTTCACGGTCCTCCTTGGTCATGGGCGCGGCAAATAGCGGCGCGGCCAACAGACAAACAGTCAATGCGAGATTCATCCAATCTCGGAGCACATATTTTCGCAGCGTGTTCATCGTAAAGAGCATGGTAGTAGCGGATCTTTCGGAATACCCATTTTGGACGATCAAAGGAGTGGAAGGTTAGCACGCACCGAACGGGTTCAGACTCCTGCCAAACGAGCTGTTCGGGAGGTTAATTGCCGTGAACAGGATTTCACGTACATTATCGCCTCTGCACCAGTTTTGGGGCAAAGTGCCGGGAGTAATGAATGTGAAGGGGATATCTCAACATCTATGAAGTCGGCGGCCACCAATCGCCCCCGCCCGTAACTTGTGCGCTTGGGGACTACACAGACGGAAGGAGTTTCTTTTTGTGCTCGAGCGCTGGAGAACGCTTGAATCCACCAGATAACGAATTGTTGCGCCACAGGCAATGCAATCCGTTTGGTGCAATTCGGAGGTGACAAGTTTGTCGGCAATCGAGGTGGACCTCAGACATTCTGGG
>Ga0075426_10000885_pt1 | contig 21096 bp, 11 predicted proteins | sample SoiMethybrSBSTD5_FD_75304 | JGI IMG/M metagenome (GOLD analysis project Ga0075426, IMG submission 75304) | Bulk soil microbial communities from a Populus tree surrounding site in Tennessee, USA - Soil MetaG P. TD hybrid SBSTD5 | ecosystem: Environmental > Terrestrial > Soil > Tree plantation...
AAGATTGCGCGCGCGAGAACGCGCGATTTCGGCTCGCGACTATGAAACTCTGGCACGCGAGGCGTCAGCAAGCGTTGCCTACGTCCGCGCCATACCGGGTCTCGATCCATCGGGCAGAGCGGCTCCGGGGTGGGTCACTCTTCTCATTCTCCCCGAAAGTTTGGATCCCCGTCCGGAGCCTTCGTTCGGGCTGAGGGAAGAAGTCCGCCACTATCTGGAAAACTACGCGCCGGCCGACATCGCAGCGTCGCATCAGATTTTCGTAACGCGGCCGGAATTTTTCCCGGTGGATATTTCCGCGACTTTGATTACCGCACAAAGACAAGACCCTGGCGCGGTTTCCGCAAGCGCCACTGCTGCATTGCAAGCTTTTTTGCACCCGCTCACCGGTGGTCCTGTTGGGCAGGGATGGGATTTGGGCCGTGACGTTTATCTCTCCGATATTTCGGCTGTGCTTTCCGGCGTGGCAGGCGTCGATGCAATCGCGATGTTGGCCCTGCTGGCAAACGGGATTCCGCAAGGCGATAGCGTCTCCGTCTCGTCGCGGCGGATTGTAGTCGCCGGCACCATCAATCTAAAAATGATCGAAAGCTGAGATTGGAATCACAAAAGGGAACTGATGCCGCTCACTTTGCCAAATCTCGATGATCGCCGCTGGGCAGACCTGGTTGAGGAAAGCCGCGCGTTAATTCCCGTCTATGGCGGTGAATGGACAGACCATAACGTCCACGATCCCGGAATTACGCTGGTGGAATTGCTTGCTTATCTGGCCGAACTGGATCTGTTCCAGATCAATCAGATTCCCGACGAACACAAACGTCAATTTCTTGGTTTGATCGGCCTACACCCCAATCCAACCACCGCGGCGCGGACGTTTTTGAAGCTCACCCTCGACAAGATTGTTCCGAGCTTTGATCTCCCTGCTGGAGTCGCTTTCACAACGAATTCTTCGTCTCCGGTTCGATTCCAGACGATGGAAGCCGCGGAATTGGTTGGCGGAGACTTGGTCGCGATTCAATCCGCATCGGGCGGCGGATATACCGATCTATCCCAGCAGTGGCGCAAAGGCACCCCAATCCCGATTCTCGGGACGAATCCGCAAGTGGGATCTGCGGTGTATTTCGGTTTTTCTCTCGCAGTGCCAGTCGCCAAAAAGCTTTCGCTCTATCTCGCGTTTACCGGAAAACAAACGAACCGGCTGGAACGAAAACGCATTGAAGAAGAAATCTGCGCCCGCTCACTTGATTGCACTTCGCCTAAATCATGGAATCCCTGCCGAAAAGGTGGCCTTGAAGTCACCAGCGCCGCGCCGCAAACCGTGGAACAGCAGCTTCACCACCAATCGGTTCAAGTTGCTTGGGAATTCCTCGCGGATCAAGGAACCGACGGCGAATGGCAATCCCTCAATGCGTCAGGAATTGACTTTCAAGACGAAACTCGCTCGCTGACATTGGATGGTGTAGTTCGCTTCCGCGTGCCCGCTCCGATGCGGGCCAAAGCTCTTGGCCCTGTCGCCCAAAAACTGTTTTACGTCCGGTGCAGAATCGTCAGCGGCATGTATGACGAAGCGCCGGTTCTTAGAGACGCACTCTCGAACGCAACGGCCGTCAGGCAGTTCGCGCCTGAAACTTCAAAGTTGCGCATTGCGCCAAATGCGGTCTTGCCAGCACCCGCGCCGAAGGCCGGCGATCGAATCTATCCTTTATTTGAGGTGGATACGGTTGGCCGCATTACTAAGCTGACGCTTCAACCGGCAGACTCGGCTCTTCCCGAATTCCTAGTTCTTAATTACGAAGCGCCGGGAGCGAACGAAGGCTCTCTGCAAAGTGAATCGGTTTTCCTTGGCAAAGCGTCTGGTTTTCCGCTCGATCATTTCGATCTGCCGGATTCTCCGGTCCTGCCGGACAATTTCCATCTTTTCGTGCAAAGCGCAAGTGGTTGGACAGAATGGAAACGACGCGACGATTTTGAGGCGAGCACTGCCGCCGACGCGCACTTTGTTCTGTCCTCGACAAATGGGCGCCTTCAGTTTGGAGACGGGAAGCGCGGGCTTGTTCCGGATGCCGGAAGCTTGATTTTTGCATTGGGAAATTCAACGCGCGCTGCGCAAGGCAATGTTTCAGCAAACTCGATCTCTAAACTTGAAGACTCACTGCACAACCGCGCGATCCTGGCACAATCGTGGAACGAAGCCAATGCAGCCTTGGCCAGAGTTACCAACCCGCTTGCTGCCAATGGTGGGCTGGCCAAAGAAACACTGGATCTCGCTTCGTTGCGCGCCATCGCACTGGTGAATTCGCCTACCCGCGCCATTTCCCGTAGCGACATCGAAAACTTTGCACTCGGCACGCCTGGAGTCCGACTTGCTCGCGCAATCGCCATCCCGAACTTCCACGACCACTTTCCTTGTTTTAGCGCACCAGGATTGGTTACGGTCGTCGTCGTTCCGTATTTACCAGAGGGCAAGCCATATCCTTCCGCCCCGACGCGAAACTTAATTTTGTCCTACTTGAACCGCCGCCGGATCTTGGGAACGAAGTTCCGCGTCGTCGGTCCCTTCTACGTCGGCGTATCGCTGCAGGCCTCGGTCAAATCCGTCCAAGGCACAAATCCAATTACCGTGCGAGAAGCGATCGTTTCGCGGCTCGAACAATTTCTAGATCCGCTGCTTGGTGGCGAAGAGGGCACTGGTTGGCCATTCGGGAAACACGTTTATATCGCGGATCTTTTGAGCGTAATAGCGGACGTACCGGGCGCGGACCACGTTCTCAGCTTGTCGTTTGTCGCCGCTGGCTGCGGCACTTCGTGCAACGAAATCTGCGTCCCGCAAACCGGCTTGGTTTTCGCGGAATCGCTCCAGGTTGAGGTGTCTTGATGTGTAGGTGCAACGATGAATCGATGGCCCTTGCGCTCCCCGTCGAGCTGCAACGGTTTTATTATTCGACTGGCCAAAAGCTTCGCTCTTCGGACCTCAACGCTCTGCTCTCGGTCGCAGATGCTCGGCGGCGTTGGCACACCCGGGCGCTCCACAATGTTTTCGGTTTGAGCGATGGTCTGGATGTTTCCGCGATGAATGACCTCAAACTTAACCTGATAGGCGTAAACATTCTGCCCGGTCTCGCTTATGACTGCACCGGCGCGCCGTTGCTTCTACAGGCCGGCACAAAAGTCCCAATTCCCGCGGGTGTTCCAGCTTCTGTTACCGAATGCTTGTTGCTGGCGCGCAAGCCACAAACGAATTCGTCCAGTTGTTCCTGCTCGCCTCCAACCAGATGCTGCTTGGGCGAAAAAATTCAAACTGGCGAATGGGTGGAGTTTGTTTGGAAAGCCGCCGCTTCTGTCGCTCCCGGTGATGGAGTCCCGGTGGCGCGTATTTCTTACCCGGTGTCGCAATCATCTGCGGCGAAAAAACTCTCCGCACGGAAACTCGCGCAAACCCTCAAGAGCGGGCCCACTCTAGATCTGAACTTTCAGCCACCACTTGTTCGTCCCATTCAGCGCAGTCATATGGCGGCTGACCGTACGCTTCCCGGTGCAACGGACTGGCAACAAGGTTCGTTCCTGGGCTCCACCCCTGCTACGGGGCAATTCCCATTGGACTGGCAAGCGGTCACTGTTTCGGTGGATACAAGCGCCGCCGGATTCAAAGACGTTCCGTGCTACTTCGCCCAGATTGGCGGCTCACTACTTGACGAAGCAGGATTGGAGTGGCTTCCCGCGGCATTTCCCTACATCACGGACGAGAAAACCAATTCCTTCACCTTCGGTTTTTGGATTCCGGCCTTTCCGCAGGAATCACTCAGGGCCGCGGTTTTGACCCATCAAGCTTTTGATTCGCAAGTTGGTAGCGTAATCGGCTTCGATAATTTCCTGGCCTTTGCCAGACGGCAAAAACTATTTGTCACTTGGCTCGGATGCGAAATGCCTCCGCAGCCTGTTCCGATTCGTCGCGTTGAACTTGCGAAGAAGTTTTGTGGATGCGGTATCGCACAGCCGGTGTTTTAGGGAGGCGCAATGGCCATCTTGGAAGAGATGCAATTTCTTGAACGGCTTGAGTTTTTCAATGGGCAGCGTCTGCTTGCGGGCGATTTGCAAAGCCTCGAATCCTTCGATCGAGAGATGCGCTGGCTCCATAACATGAGCCTCCATCAACCCGGAATCGGCAGCGGTTTTGCGGTCACGGGGAAAAAGGGCGGAGCGAAGGTGAACATCAGTCCCGGTTATGCGCTGGATGCACTCGGCCGCGAAATTATTCTCACACAGCCTGATGTCGAGCAAGTTCCCCCTGTCCCCGACAATGGCGCGGGAAAGCCCGCTCTGTTCGATCTTCTCGTGTCGTATCCTCCCGACTCGAATTTGACTCCCAGCGAAACGCGCCAGGGGAGTTGCAACACGCAAGGTACGGTTCGCGTGCACGAAGAGCCGGTTTTTTGTTGGGCGCGCCTTACCGACGACGCCACTGCGCCCGTCGATCCTCGTTTGAAGCTGCTCGTGCAACAGCAGCTGATGATCGTTCTCGGACGCGTTTCTGTTTTCAATTGCCAACTCAAAGAAGACGTACTGCTTGCTTATCGCAGAAATGCCCGCCCCGCCAGGTTGCCCAAAGTGGCTTGTGGCGTGCAGTCCGTCCTTTCAAAAGGTGCCAAAATTCAGCAAGTTTCCGTGAACGGTCCAGGCGGCACACAGATTTCTGTAAAAAAGGTTTCTTTCACGATAGATACTTCCAGCGCGGGTTTTTCCTCCATCCCTTCTTACTTCGCGCGGCTCAGAAGTCCGGACCCCAGTGTTATCTCCAGAATTTTGTTCGGTGCTGTGCTTAATGTCACCAGCGAAGCTGTGAAGTCTTTCGAGCTCCAACTCCTCTATAGCTCCGGGTTCGTGCCTCAAGTTGTTCCCGAGAATCTGGTATTGGAACGAGTCTTCGGTTTCGATGTGGTGTGGATGGGAGTTGAGGTCTGACCATGCCCGAGTCTCGCAATTTTCTCTATTTTAACCGGGCTGGCAAGTGGCCCGGGTTTTCCTCAAGCGGTTTGGTTGCCGCCGCAGACGGCACCCTGTCGCTGGAAAACCTCGCACAGCTCGATGAGGACTTGCCCGTTGCCGTGGCCGCCTTGTCAGTGCCTGCAGGGCCCGGCGGTGTTGCTTTAGACCGCGACGGAAACCTCTATTGGACCGATCCTGCTCAAGACCGTATTTTTTGCCGTTCCGCATGTGACGGATCTATCTCTCAGCTCGCGTGCCTCGGATCGTCAGGCACTTCTAACGGTCGTCTTTCCGTCCCACGAGGCCTTGCGATTCCTTGCGAGCGCAACGCATTGTTCGTGGCCGACTCCGGAAATCACCGTCTACAAGTGTTTGATTTGGAATCAAGTCAGGTCGCGGAAATCTGGCCACGCTCTTCAGTAAGCGGGCAGCCAGCAGTTTCCTTGCGGGAACCCTGGAGCTGTGCGTCAGATGCCGGCGGCAATCTCTATGTTTTGGATCACGGAGCGAAAACAGTTCAAAAATTCTTCTACACCGGTGACCCGGATCTTTCGTTTTCCCAAAATGTCGCCGCCGCAGGCGTACTTGTCGCGCCCATGAGTTTGGCGGCTGCAAGCTCCGACAACCACGTCCGCATTTGCGTGGCGGACCCGGGTTCGTCCTCAATTTTCTTTTTTGATGGCGACGGTGTGCTGGAACGAGACGCTGCCGGTCATCCGGTGACGATCGCACTCGGTGCGGCTGATATTCCTCTTGCCATCGCCGCCGACTGGAATTCTCTCTATATCGGCGAAAACTATCGCAAACGCATCCTGCAATATCGTCGCGACGATACGTGGAATTTTGTTGGCGAAGTGCGCGGTTACCAGGGAACTTGTATCGCTCTCGCGATTTCTTCTTCCACTACTGCATATGCGTCACCCGGCGCAGGTCTGACCCCTCTCCGAATCTCGCTGACTTCCGGCTTCATACCACTCGGTGCCGCCTGGAGTAGCCGCATCGACCTCGGCTATCCGGTAAAATGGCACGAACTAATTGCGGAGTTTGTTCCTCTCCCTGCGCTTGCTCACTTGGAAGTATTTGCTTACGCCTCTGCTTCGCCGGATGACACCCCGAACGTCAGCTTCAACGCGGCGGAACGCACCTTTTTTTTCGATCCTCGCTGGCAACGCGCCGTGCGCGGCAACGTTTCGGATGTGACTGCGGTTTACATCGGCAGCCCCGATCCACACACGCCCAAGCTGCAGTACTTGTGGGTCGGCGCAGAGCTCCATACCGAAGGCGCATCCACACCCATCCTGCAAAACCTCCGCATCGAGTTCAACCAGGACGGCTATCTTCCCTTGCTTCCCGCAATCTATGCAGGTCAGAAGTCCTGTCAAGAATTTCTTCCGCGATTGCTCGCTCTGTTCCAGGGCTTTTTCGAAGGTGTCGAATCCGAGATCGCTAATTTGCCACGCTTGTTCAACCCTTCTTTTGTTCCAATTTCCTTTCTCCCGTGGCTCGCGGATTGGCTCGGTCTGGATCTGGACCAATCCTGGCCAGAAGCAAAACAACGCGAAGCCATCGCGGAAGCGTTCGCCTGGTTCGCCCGGCGGGGAACGCGAAAGGGTTTAGAACACAGCATTCTCTTTAGAACAGGCATTCAGGCAGTCGTCGAAGAACCCATTCTCCAAACCGGCTCCTGGTGTTTGCCCGGCGTTGCAGACGCATGCTGCCACGAGTGCGCGGAGTTCTCGGCAGAAACTTTCTCCGATGACTCAGAGCTTGGCTGGACCACCGTACTGGCGGCGCAACCCGACGGCGCCATCATCGGTTCGACTGCAATTCTCGACCAATCCACGCTTACGCTCGATCAGGACTTCGGAGCGCCGCTGTTTTCCGACGTCGCGTATCGTTTCAGCGTGCTCGTTCCAAGGAGCGCTGTCTCCAACTCGGGTTTGCTCGTGCAACTTCGTTCTGTAATTGAATCGGAAATGCCCGCCCACACCGCCTATCAACTTTGCATCCTCGATCCTCAGATGCGCATTGGTTATCAGTGCCGGGTCGGGCTCGATTCAATTGTTGCCGGCCCTCCCCCAACCATGCGGTTGGGGGAAACAGCGGAACTGGCAGTGGACGCGGTTTTGGGCGGTCCCCATCCGACAACACTGGGGCAGGACAGCCGTGTGGGAATTTCGGCACGCATTACTTAAACGCGTCGCACAAGAAACAGGGAGGAAGCTATGGCAACGATGCAGGTCAACGGTTCGGCAGGAGATTTGAAATCGCCCATCCGCAATCGCTACTACTACGGCAAATTGCTCGATGTGCGCCATTTCGAGCTCGAGCAGGAATACTTCAACATGAAACGCGCGCTTATCAATCAGCGAGTCCTTGGCGCAGGTGTGGTGTGCGGTCTCGACGTCGCTCTCGCGCAGGATGGGCGCAGCGTCTCGGTTCAGCCGGGCCTTGCGCTCGATCGCTGTGGCAAGGAAATCCTCGTCACTTGTCCCACCGGTCCCATCTCTCTAGACCCGTGGCTCAAGTCTCCGCCACCCACAACTCCGTCCGGCTCTACTGCCGGAGGAAACGCCACGGCTACTGCTGACGAAGGGAAGTGGGTGCACCTCTGCATCTGCTATCACGAATGTGAAACCGATCCGGAACCCGCGTTCGGAGGCGATTGCGACACCGAAGCTCGCTGCGCGTCTGGTTCCATCCGCGAGCGCTACAAAATCGATATCTGTGAAGGCAAAGTCAAAATGCCTCAGGCGAAGTGCAATCTGTCCGAACTGTTCTCGAACAACACTCTCGACTATGCGGCGCTCGCTCGTTTTGTCTCGCGTCCGATCTCACGCACTTCCGATGCTTGCTGCATCCCGCTAGCGAATATTCAATTCCCGCCGCCACAAACGCAAACTCAGCCGTCGGGTGCGCCGCCCGCGCCGCAACCCTCCACCCCCATTGTGGATATCACCGTGCGCCCGGTCGTGTTCGCTAATCCTCTTCTGTTCCAACTCATGCTTTGCCTGTGCGGTTCGAATAGCCAAACGCCCTGCGGCGGCACCACCTACTAACGGAATCTAAGGAGAATGAAAATGACTGCGACGACTCAATGCTGTGGTTCGACATCCACCTGCTCGACGGAAACTGTGCTTCGTCCGCGCTTCTTTCCGCGCCAAATCATTACGCCCGATGATTTGACGCTGATGCAGGACTATTTCCGCGCGCGCATGCGCTCGCACAATTTGATCATGCACGGTTGGGGCGTCGCCTGCGGCGCGCTCGTATGTCCCGTACCGGCAACCGACGGATCAGGGCCGTTGCCCTGGACTGTTGTCGTTCGCCGCGGATACATGATCGGCCCCTGTGGCGACGAGATTATTCTCGATTGCGAACGCACAGTGGACCTGCGAACAAGCGGCGTAACCGGCGTCACCGGTGATGCCTGCGTCGAACAGGTGGATCCCTGGTGCGCGGAGGTTTACACGTCCGGACAGCAGAAAACTGTCTGGATTGCGGTTCGCTACAAGGAAGTCATGACGCGGCCGGTCCGCGTGCAACCGCACGGTTGTGGTTGTGACGATTCTCATTGCGAGTACTCGCGTTGGCGCGATGGCTACGAAATTGGCGTCCTCAATTCGTGCCCGTGCCCGCCGTCTGATCCCGCTCCCGATTTCGACAGGCTGCATCAGGGCTCCATCCCGACTTGTCCGTGCGTGCCGGCGACTCCGTGGGTTGGTCTTGCCGCAGTCAATCTGGACACGGACGGGACCGTTCTTTCCATTGATAACTGCTCTTGCCGCCGCCTGGTTGTGTCATTTGGCAATTTCTGGTGGAGGTGCGCCGTTGATCAGTCCATCGGTTCGCTCGCGGCGGACGCGTCGAACAACCCTCTCAAGCCCAACTCCGCGACTCCCCTAATCTTCAGCGGCAAAGGGATTCAGCAGAATGCCAAGGTCACTCTCGGCGCCGACATTGTCATTTCGGCGGTAACCGTCTCCCAGAACGGAGACTCCATCAGCTTCACCGCTCAACCGAATCCTAACGCCGATACTTCCACCTCGCGTGAACTCGTCGTGACAAACCCGGATTGCACGTGGGCGACCTTGCCTGCCGCCGTACCATTCGATCCTCGTACAACGAAAACAATTGGCGGTAGGAAATCCGCAGGCAATCCGACGCCGTAGCGCGACGCCGCGCGGTACAGGTGATACTTCTTGGAAAAAGCGGCACCCGCTCCGGCTCCCGCGGCGAAGAAGACTGATTCTTCACTCGGCGGAGCCGCGAGCGGTCCCCAACGAATTGACGCTCCGCGATTCGAATCTCTCGCGGGGCTTCACTCCTTGCTGGGGAATCAGCATGTCCTCGCAGCTCTTGGCTCTCAGCACTTGCAATTGAAGTCTCGTTCACCGTCGTCGGATCGCTTCGAGAGCGAAGCTGATTCGGCAGCGGACTTGATTACACATCGCCTTTACTCGCCATCGATTCAAAAAAAATGTGCCGGCGGCGACGCTTGTTCCTGCTCGAAATGCTCTGAGAACGAAGAAGAACGCAAAGTCCGGAATTTGTCCGCAACCCCCACCACGGTTCAGCGTCAAACGAGCAGCTCGGAGCCGGAACGAGAATCCGAGACGCGGCCGGCTGCAACGCGCGCACCTTCCAATCAAGTTCTCGTCGATGACGGCACTGCTTCTCCTCATCCGAATCAAATGCCCAAAAGTGTATTCCTCGCACGTGTGAACGAAATTGTTTGTTCCACGGCCGATGCAGAACTCACAGCCAATGGTCGGTCTTCTGATCAATGTCCCTACATCTCAAAATGGATGGCTTTCTTCAGAGATCAAAGCGCCTCTCACGTCGAGCGGTCTCTACTCAAATACGCACCCGAAGCTTCTTCGGCGCGCTCGGCGAAAGATTATTTCCCGATCATTCAGCGAAGGGTCCGCGTGGCCGTCGCAACTTGGGCGAAGACAGGCAAAGTGACTGGTGTTCCCCCTGGCGTTCCGGCTTTGCCGAATTCGGCCGCGAAACCTTCTCCCAAGGCCGATGAAAAAGCAGCTTCCACGCCGGCCGGTTCTGAAGAAAAGAACGAAAGCTTCGGCGGCGCTCTTTTGCGGGGCCTCTCCACCGAAAAACGAGTTCAGTTCAAAGAGAAAGCCGGAACTAGTCCGAATGCCGCAGATCCCCACTCGATTCGTGCCCAACTTGGCTCGGGGCAAAGTTTGGATTCGCGCTCGCGTTCGCGCATGGAATCCGCGTTCGGGCACGATTTTTCGCGCGTTCGTATCCACACGGACGGCCAAGCCGGCCGTCTTTCGGGTCAATTAAACGCTCGCGCCTTCACCATCGGCACTGATATCGCGTTTGCTCCCAGCGAATTCAGACCGGGCACTATGGTCGGCGACGCTCTACTCGCCCACGAACTCGCCCATGTCGTCCAACAGAGCCAGCCCACTAGTCGCCACTCCGATACTCCTGCGGGACACGACTCACCCGATACTGACTTGGAATTCGACGCGAATCGTAGCGCCGTTGGCGCTCTGGTGGCCAGTCGGGGGGAACTGCTGACCCTCGGAAATAACGGCTCGCTCGCGCAAGCGCGCCCCGTCCAACGCACCGGCCTGCGACTGCAAAGGTGCGGGGGAAGTGACAAGAAGGATGCGGGTCCATCTCCAGATGTAGCGCAGAGTGATGCCGGAGTTCCCGATGCTCCCAAGCCTCTGGAATATGAAGTCTCCGGCAAAACTAGGACAAAGTGGCGCGTCTCGTACAAGAATCAGCGTGAAGTAAATGACCCTCTCAACCGGGTCAAGCGACTTCGTATTAAAGCAGAGGCACCGGTCCAAGAAGGCAAGGAATGGACATTTTATTACTATCCTCTTTCTCAGGCAGAAGCAGAAGCCGCGGCAAAAGACAAAGAGGCCTCAATCGGCAAGTGGTATCAAGTCAAAACCGCGAAAGATGAGTTCACGAAATCCTTCTACTTGGACGTTCGCACTAAGTGCCCGGAAGGTGTTCCTCCAAAGGCGGGATACCAGATTTGGAAAAAGTGTCTGAGTAAGTCAGAGGCTACCGATCTCGTTCAGAAACTTCGCAAGAACAAGATCGATGCCGAGGCTCCGGTGGAGACGCAAAGTACTGTCGCAGATCCTTCGGAACAGCAATTCGCCGTCTACTACAAACCCATGACGGAAGCGCAAGCAAAAGCTGCGGGCGAAGCAGAAGCCAAACAACAACCTGGTTCTGCAGAGGGCTTATACAAAGTTGACGTTCGCCAGGACCCGAGTCTGGACAGCTTCGTCTATGGGATCCGGGCGGAATGTCCTCCGGGCTACGCGGAACTTCCCGGTGGCTTCCTGGTTACTTCTTATGTAGTCGCGAAGGAGGAAGAATTTGATGCTAAACATCAGGAGGCCGCATGCGGTTTGAAAGGAAAGTATCGGTCCACATTTTTGGTCAAGGCCAAACTGGAAGGCACCGGAAAGACGACTGCGGGGAAATACATTCAGTACGACACAGATAAATCGTGCTTTCGCGAATCGAACTGTCCGCAAGTAGCGAAGGCAAGAAGGTGCGCGACACCGGAGCACACTGTAGCGGTTGATCCCTCAAAAATTCCTCTCGGCACCGACCTGCTCATTGAGAAAGTTGGGCCTCGTACCGCTGAAGACACCGGCGGCCGCATAAAAGGCAACCACATTGATGTCTATCAACCTGAGACAAAGACTTCAAAGGATGTTCAGTCCATGACCTACGGCACGGACCTGAAGGTCTGCAAAAAGAAGTGAGGGATTGCAAGACGACTCGCCTATGCAGAAAGCTACGCCAACTTCCGGTCCTGTCTCGGCGAAACAAGATGTATCGTCTGCGTCGGCTAGTCCCGCCTCAACGCACCGAAAAGAAACGCCGGCTTTCGATTCGTTCGCAGGCCTTCATTCGGCTCTCGGCAACCAGCACGTCCTTGCCCTACTCAGCTCCCGCCAGCTTCAATTGAAGTCCAACGCCCCCAGATTCGACCCGCACGAACAAGAAGCTGACCACGCCTCGGAACTCGTCACCAAACGCGTCCACGCTCCTGCCATCCAGCGCAAGTGCGCGGGCGGTGCCTCTTGCCCTTGTGCAAAGTGTTCCGGTGCACGCGAACCGCAATCGCCTCGTCTGTCGCCGGTCACCAGCCGCGTGCAACTTCAGGAAAAAGATGCTCAGCCTGCAAACGATTCCGCACCAAAGTCCAATCGCCGCCAGCGCCTGCAACTGATCGTTGAGGACGACGCACCTCAACTTTTGCCAGGGCAGATGAAGAAGACCCCGTTCCTCGCGCAGTTGCAGGCGATCGTGTGTGTCACGGTTGATGCAGCAATTGCATCCACAGGAAACAACACGCGCGGCTGCCCGTACATCAAAAAATGGCTCGCATTCTATTCCAAAAAAGACAGCCATCACATTGAGCGCGCGCTCAGAAAATATGCTCCGGAGGCCGAGCGCGCCCTCGTTGCCAGCGACTATTTCCCCATCGTTGCCCGGCGAATCGAACGCGCTGCAATTCATTGGGCCAAGACGGGAGACATCACCGATGTTCCGGACGAACTCAAGTCACAGTTCGATGGTGGCGGAATTATGGGTGCCATTGGTGGTTTTTTCTCAAACCTGGGTGGTTCAATCCTCAACTTTCTCTCAGGTTCAAGCGCGGAGCACAGCCATTCTCGAGATCGCGTGCAACGTAAGTCCCGCGACGGTGCGGCTGCTTCAGATGCAGACCCCGCCGAAATCAAACGACAACTCGGTTCGGGAAATTCTCTCGATTGGCGCACTCGCTCACACATGTCCCAGGCATACGGTGCCGATTTTTCTCGCGTCCGTGTACATACTGACGGGAAAGCTGCGACGCTCTCGCAGCAACTCAACGCCCTCGCGTTTACGGTGGGCCACGATATCGCCTTTGCGCCCGGCCAATATCGGCCCGGCACGCTGGTCGGAGACGCGTTGCTCGCTCACGAACTTGCCCATGTCGTGCAACAATCCGGGCCGGCCTCCCATGCAGCAGGTAGTCAGACCGCGCCTGATGACAGCCGGCTTGAATCCGAAGCCGACCTGAACGCCGCGCATGCCGTGACCACAACAAGACCGCACTTGAGTTCACTTGCGCCGGCACTCACTCAGCGGTCCACCCCCCAGCTTCGTTCCGGGCCTCGACTTCAGCGTTGCCACAGCAAGAAACAAGCAAAGCATCCCGTCCCTCCGGCCCCCGCGGTGACCGATACCGAACCGGATATGCCGGCCTTGCTCAAGCCAATTGAGCAAAAGTTTAGCGATCTTCCCGACGGCAAGCACGTCACCGATCCCACGGGTCGAAAGCATGGGATCGAGCTCGAGCGGCGTGGCAAGGAATTGTTTTATTTCTTGAAGAACGGCGAAGAGCGCCGCGTACCGCGTCCTGTAGATCCCAAAAGAAAACCGCCGGCGCCAGCCCCGATCGAAAAGGTCACTTGGGCCGGCGCAGTTTCTCAGCAGCGCGCCTTTGCCGTGGATTATGAACAGTTCAAGGGACCGGGTGTTGGGCCTCTCAATGAATTGCCAACCTACTCCGTTAATATCTTCGGACGTGGCTCTGCCGCAGAGTTGATCTCCAGCCTGCTGAATAAACCTGCGGCGGAAGTCTACCCGGAAGGTCTGGAATACGAAGACGCAGCTGGCGTGCTGTCACAGCGTCCAAAGGCAAAACGCTTCGAGGATGCAAAACGTTATCACCTTCCGAAATCGCCATTTTCCCTCTATGTGTTCGATGACCGGTCCGCGGAAGTGGCCGACGATTCTTCCGGACGCACACTCGGTGGTCCGTGGACTAAAGTCCTGGACCTTAAAGTCTCCCCATCAGGAGAAGTGTCGCTCATTCGCAAAGGAAAGTCTGGCGAAATTTCAAACACGTTCAGCCTCAAAGGGCCAAAGTTTTCGCCGAGCCGCGACGCAAGTTTGCAAGACTCCAAGGATCGCCAGAATCTCATTTCGGATTTGAAGGCGCTCGACGTTCAGGTGGTGGAACGCGGCAGCAGATTCAGCATGGTGGAACTCCAGACCGCCTTAAGCGTCTTGCGAAACTGGAAGGGCTCTAAGGGAGTAGCTGCCAGTCTGAAAGACATGGGCGTCCCGGCACTCAAGCTCGTCAAGGACATTCTCAATAACGCCGCCGAGTACGACAGCGACTCGAATGAAGTCAGAATTATTGGCACTGTCGAGCTGACAGAAGAAGAACAGCGAAACATGGTCACTCACGAACTGACGCACACTCTATTTCATGCGCGTGGCCTCTCCATAAAGAAAGGGGCCAAAGTTCCGGAACATGTCAAGAAGACGGCAGGTGAGCTGCATGACTTGTCACAAGGCGGAGATATCAACGAGGGAGTCATCAAGGGCCCCGACACACCGCAGTCCATCAAAAACAAGACTCGGACCCCAGAGGAATGGCAAAAAACTCTTAGCACCGACGCCGACCTGAACGCCATATGGAAACAGATGCATACGCGCTTCCGAATCGGTGACCCGGAGGGAACCGGAGACATCCGTGGCATGGATGCCGCCGATGAATCCCGCTATATGGGCGGATCGCGAGGCGATCCCGTCGGTCACGGTTTCGACAATGTGACGGAGTTCATGTCCAGCTTCGTTACCTCGACGTTGTCTTACCAGACTCAGTTGTCGGCTACGATCCTCTCTGCCAACAGCCAGACCCTCGCCCGCGCCTACAAGCAACTTTGGGATTGGGTGAATAAGAATCTCATCAACCTCGGAAAGCAGAATCCCTACGATGCGATTCTGACGAAGTTGCAAAAACATTAAGGTGGGAATGGCGAGGTAATTATGCTGAAATCGAACCTCAACAACGACGCTCCGCTTCAGAGTGCAGTCTTTCTTTCGCTATTTTCCGCCCGCAATGCCTTCAAGAGTTTTGGCGCTATTGGTTTCGTACTGGGTCTTCCTTGTTCCTTGTTATTCGCATTGCACAACGGCCTTTCGCCCTTTCTCATGTTTGGCATTGCCGTTGCGGCTCTCGCCACGCTGCTTTTTAGCGCTTATGTCTCGATTCTGGTCACTGGACACGAAACTATGGTTTTCTATCGCAGCGTCGTTTTCATCTTCGCTGTTTCCGCGCTCATTCCGAAGCTGCTCCATCGTCCGATCTTGGATTACCTGGACCTTACGGCCCTTGGCTCGGCAGTGTTTCTCGCATGCGGTAGGTTGGGGTGCCTTTCGGTTGGATGTTGTCACGGTCGTCCTTCCCGTTGGGGATTGCAGTATGGAGCCGACCATGTCCGAAGCGGTTTCGCTCCATGGCTGGAAGGCGTTCGATTGTTTCCCATTCAGGCCGTGGAAGCCTTGTACGTTTTCGGAATAGCGATTGCGGGTGGCTTTTGGCTCTGGCGCCATCCCGCCGCTGGTGCCGTTTTTGAATTCTGTATAGTTCTCTATGCGTTCGGACGTTTCTTTTTCGAATTCTTTCGGGGAGATGACGCCCGGCCCTACTTTCTCTGTTTTTCCGAAGCGCAGTGGACATCCGCGCTGCTGGCGAGTGGAATTTTCATCGCCGAAAACTTGTGTCTCTTGCCTGCCATATTCTTTCTTCCCAAAATATTGATGATTCTGTCGGCTTTGGTTGCGGCAATCTTGTTTTATCAGTCGCTTTACAATCGGCGGTCACACCGCTTGTTTTCCGCCGGCCACGTCAACGAAATCGCGCGTGCAGTCCGAACCTCACAGTCTCGGCTAGCTTCACCGCGCACGGCTCTCTCACGATCAGAGGCGGCGGGAATTCATGTTGTGGAAACCTCTCAGAAGTTGCGGGTTTCTCTCGGCCGAGTTCATCGGTTCAGGCATTCAGTGCTACATTTCAGCATATCGCGGTCTGAACACACCCTCTCGCCGCGCGATGCCAGATCCTTCGCGCAACTTTTTGCGCGATTGCTCCACCGTGTTGAGCCCTGTCACATCGTCAAGAGCCCGCGTGGCGTCTATCACTTTCTGTTTTCTGAACCGCTACACTCCGTACAGCACAGCAAACGGTCGGATACTTCGGAATTTACTTCTCCAATTTGAAAATGCGTTCTATCAGGGCCACTTTTCTCCGGGCTTTGCTTCAGGAGACGGTTTTCCATCGTGGGCTGCAAATACGCCGTTCGAGATTGACCTCGAAAGATTTCGGAATTGGTTCTACTGAGACCGTTACGCCGCGAAAGTCATCGACTCTTGGCGCGTGATTCCCGCCGAACTTAGGCCATGCCTTGCACACGGCTTCGAATAGCGAACGAGCTGCAACGGTTACGCGGTGCTCGACGACCGCGAATTGCGAAAAGTAACAATGCATTCTGGCAAGAGTCACCGGGGCAGGGGTCGGAAACAAATTCTACGTCGTCGCCGGTTTGCCTTCTAGTTCGTGTCAGTCCACAGCTTGCGGAACAATTCGATCGTGGCAGGCGCAAATCCTTAATAATGATTATTTGCGAACAAAAATGCACGTTTGAATTTTCGTTCCATCGTCCACATCCGCATCAGTTTTACCCACTCCATGAGATCGTCGGTTCGGTCCACAACAACCTTGTCCCATGTTTTCGTCATCTCCTCGATTCCTTTGCGGTTGCCAAGCCAGCGCACGTAAGCAAAATCGGCGGTAATAAGGTCCAACGGCTCGCTCAACTCCCACGGCCTCGGCATGAACGATGTGTCAGTCAGCGCCAACGCGACGTTACGCTCTCGAAGAAAATCCGTCAGCCGGGCATCGAGCCAGCTCTTGTTGCGAATCTCGACAACGAAACGGAGCGCCGTGTTTGTGATTCGTTTGAGGAAAGTATCTAACCGGGCGAGAAACGCTTCTGAATCCTTCAGCATCCATTTGTCGAACTTCGGAAACTGGAAAAGCATCGGCCCGAGTTTGTCACCCAGTAAAGAAACGGTCTTGATGAATTCGTCGAATTCAGATTCGCAACCAACAAGGATTTTCTCGTGTGTGACGACCTGCGGGATCTTCAATGCGAACACAAAATCTGCCGGTGTCTTGTCTTTCCAAGAAGTGACGGTTGATGGGCGGGGTGTTCCGTAGAAAGTGCTGTCGATCTCAACCGTGTTGAATTTGCCCGAGTAATAGGACAGAGATTCTTGTGATCGCATCCCCTCTGGGTAAAAAGTGCCTTGCCAACCTTTGGCAGTGAAAGAAGAAGTGCCGAGCAGGGTTCGGGGAATCTCGGAGGGGCGAGCAGATTCTTTTGGTTCTGGCGGGGCGATAGGCTCTTGCGCTCCATCAATGCCAAATAATGTCGATTGCTTTGAGACCGACCTATTGCGTTTGTTCACGGGCAATGGATTCTATCTCTTGAGGCGGGCCGTACGATGCTTCTTTATCACTGTCACTTCTTAGGGGCGGACTTCTGACTCGAAATAATTTCCTGTTGGCCCGTGAACTTCTTCGCAAGGGTGCAGTATCGCTCCCCTGGGATTCGGCGGAGTCGTCAAACCCCTTTCCGCGGGCGGATATCGGAGCTACATGATAGGATCGGTTTGGCGTAAAGGACGCATCCGGTCCGCGGAAAGGGTAGAAGCCCACCTTCAGCTTCGAGTCTAAGCAACCTTCTTTCAGCCCGATTGTGCGGACACCGGGCGCTTCGATGAAAGGAGGTCGCTGTGTCGACAGATCCACACAGGGCACCCGCCCTCTTCCCGACCGTCCCAATCTCCGCCATCTGAAGGACCAAGCCAAGGACCAGCTCAAGAACGGCGCGGCGAAATCGATCGCCGATGCGCAGTTCCAAATCGCGCGTCTCTAACCAGGAAGGTTGTAGCGCTAACAAAACAACCGAAAATCGATCAGTGCCAACGGGTCAGAGTAAATTAGCAAACCACCTCCGCGCGAGGTTTGAGCCGACGTAGCCAGTCAACTCTGGGCCCCCGACATGGACCGAACGTCTACCCGTCCGATGCGAGCGGCTGACCGCTGCCTGACGAGACATTGCGATCCTACTCTATGCCCAGGCGGGATTGCAGCTGCTCGAGCGTAATCTGTTTTGTTTCCGGATAGAGGTACAACACCACGAAAAATTGAACAACCATCATCGCAGCGAAGAACAGGAAGGGAAAACCGCCGGAAGAATTCGCCCAGAGGGGAAAGGCACCGGAGATGAGTGCGTTCATGATCCAGTGTGTGGAACTGCCGATACTCTGCCCCTTCGCGCGAACGCGCGTGGGAAAAACTTCGCTCAGATAAACCCAAATGACAGCGCCTTGGGAAATCGCAAAGAATGCGATATAGAAGAGAAGGAGCCACAAAAGGTAGTTCTGGTGACGATTAACGAAGAAAATCGACGATATGCCGACGAGGCAAATTGCACTGCCAACTGAGCCGATCAACAAAAGCGATTTACGGCCAAACCTGTCGATAAGACTCATTGCGAACAGAGTCGCAATGAGGTTCATGCAACCCACAGCGACGGTTTGGAGTTCCCCAGAAACCTTGCTGAAACCGGCGGCAGCGAAAATGTCATTTAGATAATAGAGGATCGCATTAATTCCAGAGAGTTGATTGAACATACCGATCGTGATGGCGAGAAAAATCGGATAGCGGTATTTGTGGGAAAAAACGGGTTCGGATGCCTGCAATTTTTCCAGATCAATGGATCCGACAATTTCCCGGAGCTCGGTGTCCGGGTAGCGGGAACCGGTCATCTCCAGCACTCGACGCGCTTCTTCAGTACGGCCCTTGGTGACAAGCCAGCGCGGACTGCGAGGGATTCCAAACAGCAGGAACAGAAAAAGAAGAGCCGGTGCGCTCGCAATGCCGAGCTGCCAGCGCCACTCGTCATTGCCGAGGCCCATTCTGGCGATGCAATAATTTGAGAAGTAGGCCAGCAGAATTCCGACTACGATGTTGATTTGAAAGAGGCCAACCAATCTGCCACGCCGCGGCGCCGGCGAAACTTCCGCAATATACACCGGCCCCAAGACTGAAGAGCCGCCAATGGCCAGGCCACCGATAAACCGAGAAACGAGCAACGCATACCAGCTCCAAGCGAATGCGCAACCGAGCGAGGAAACGAGATAAAGCACGGCCATCAGACGCAGAGTCTCTCTACCGCCCAGATGCTGGCCGACAACGCCTGCGCAACTTGCGCCGATGACCGTCCCCCAAAGCGCCATAGAGACGGTGAAGCCGAGCGTCGCGGGCGACAGGGAAAACTGAAGCGTGAGCGAATGGGTCGTGCCTGCGATGACGGCGGTATCAAAGCCGAAGAGGAGGCCGCCTAGCGCCCCGACAATCGCGCATCTCCAGAGGTAAGTGTTCAGAGCCGTCCGCCTTTCCCCGTGCGCCGCGAATTATTGCGGTTTTTCCTGCCGCGCCAGACGAACTGCCACAGTGAGAATCTCGAAAGATTTTGTCGGAACAATGATTTCGTTCTCGCGAACAGACAGGGGAGTACCCGGTTTTTCGATCAGATTAGCATCGGTGGCGGATTGCACTGACGCAGCGAAGTGAAGATGGACGTCTCCCGCCTTACCGGCCCATTCGTAAAAGCGCACGACAAAGTCGTCACCGTCTTCGGCTCTTTTGATGGCGGTCACAATAACATTGTCTTGATCGACGCGCAGAAAGGAGTGAGCAGCCGGCAGTGAACCGGGATGCTTCTCCGCCGCGCGCGCGAGCAGCGGATAGTTGAGTTCATATCCGCGACGGACGGTTTGAGCGTCGCGCCAAGTGCCGGGGTGCGGGAAGATAGAGTAAGTGAATTCGTGATGGCCTTCGTCGGCGTGAGGATCGGGCCATTCCGGCGAGCGAAGAAGTGAGAGGCGCAGGACATTTCCTTTGGAGTCGTAGCCGTACTTGCAGTCGTTCAAAAGACTGAGTCCGTGTTTCGAATCGGACAGATCGGCCCATTGCAGGGCAGGGACTTCGAATTTGCCCTGCTCGGCAGGCGTGTTGCGCGTGGTCGGGCGTTCGATGGAGCCGAAAGGAATTTCGAAAGTCGCCTTGTCGTTACGCGCGCTGAGCGGAAAACCAACTTTTAACAAGATGTGTTTTTCGTTCCATTCAACCGAGGTCTTCACGTCAACGCGGGGAGAACCGACGCTAACAATGATATCGCGAACGAAAGTGGAGTTCTGAAAGTGCTGCTTCACACGGAGAACGGCGCGAAGCGGGCCGGATTCGACCAGTTTTACTTCGTCGGCGGTGGTGATGTCCCAATGCACTTTTTCGAAATCGGCGTCGATGTTCCACGCGTCCCAGGCTTTTGGCTTGTCCTGAAAAGCTTGCAATAGGTTTCCGCAGATGGAAGATTTTGGACCGCCGGTATCGGTGTCGGGAGTCGCGAGCGACTCAGTCATGGTCTTCTTGTCGAACAGACTGGTCATGCATCCGGTGGCCGGGTCTATTTTCAAACGGAAATATTCGTTCTCGAGAGAGTCGGCGGTGCTTTTGACGACGGCCGAGGCTGGCGCTGTTTGTGCCGCTGCCCGAACGAAATAAGTTCTGTACCCGAGAGACGGAATGTTTGCGAGAAGGAGCACCCGAACGCGATTTGTTTCGCTGTTTTGGCCGATGACCTGGGACGAAACAATTTTTCCAACTTCATCCACGACTTCAACCGCTTTCGTGAGTGACGGGAGCTGTGCTTCGACTTCCGTCACTTCCGAACGCGCCCAAGAGAGAGGATTGAAAATGACTACAGGCACGCCGGGGCCCGTTGTCCGAATGTGCGCGGAGAGTTCGTTCAACGAACCGGAGAGAATCGCGTTTCCGGTTCGGCCAACGTCTTCCAGATTTCGTTTGGCATCGAGATAGTTCACCGCGATTCCGGAGCCGGGAAAGATATCGTGAAAATCGTCGAAGAGAAGACGCTTCCAGGATTGATCCAGATCTTCGGCAGGATACGCGCGGCCATAGAGTGAGGCGAGAGAAGAGAACTTCTCGGCGTTAAGCAAAAGCTCTTCCGTGGTACGGATACGGCGCTTGGTTTCAGCTTGAGTAGTCAAAACGCCGCGATGGTATTCGAAATAGAGCTCGTCTTTCCACACGGGAACCTTCAAAGATGGCAACTTCTTTTCTAATTCATTGAAAAAAGCGGCCGCGGTGCTGAATTCCAGTTTTGGATA
>Ga0075426_10000887_pt1 | contig 21064 bp, 23 predicted proteins | sample SoiMethybrSBSTD5_FD_75304 | JGI IMG/M metagenome (GOLD analysis project Ga0075426, IMG submission 75304) | Bulk soil microbial communities from a Populus tree surrounding site in Tennessee, USA - Soil MetaG P. TD hybrid SBSTD5 | ecosystem: Environmental > Terrestrial > Soil > Tree plantation...
ATCATTATTATCGTGGTTGTTGTCGCCCTGGTTATTGCGGTCATCGGGTTTTCCGCATACCTCGACAGTAAAAAATCAGCAAAGTTAACGGCACTGGCCGAATGTATTACAAAAAGCGGAGCTAAATTTTATGGAGCATTCTGGTGTCCGCATTGCCAAGATCAGAAGGGATTATTCCAGACTCTGTTTTCAAGCGCTGACAAAAAACTTCCCTACGTAGAATGTTCAACGCCCGATAGTAATGGCCAGCTCCAAGTATGCCAAGATATTGGCATTAAGGTATATCCAACATGGAAATTCAGCGATGGCACCACGCACGAAGGAGGAATGACTCTTCAAGAGCTTGCTGATAAAACAAAATGCCAATTCTAATATAGAAATATATGAACCTCATTGAACTTGCGACAAAAAAACTTGCTTTTGAAACCATCCTCGGCCAGCTATTTGTTATTGCAACCGTTGTCTATGTGTTGTTTTTCCAAAAACACTATCCGGCTATCGCCGGATTTTTGAAAAAATACGGGCTGTGGCTTGCCTTTTTAACCGCATTAGCAGCAACTGCGAGCAGTTTATTTTATTCAAATATTGCCCATTTTCCTCCGTGTGACCTCTGCTGGTTCCAGCGCATCTTCATGTACCCCTTAGTTATTATCTTGGGGATGGCATTATATAAAAAAGACCGTAAGATTGCTGATTATGGCTTAGGATTGGCGGCTGCCGGCTTTGCTGTCGCGGTGTATCACAACCTGTTGTATTACAATGTTGGGGGCCTTCAAGCTTCATGCGCCATTGGAGGAGTAGCGGTTTCGTGTGTAAAGCGCTATGTTCTTGAATTTGGCTATATTACCATTCCCTTGATGTCTCTGACTGCATTTGCCCTGGTTATTACATTCTTGTTGTTTTTGAGGTCAAAATCACATGAGTAAAATTTTTGACGCTGCGGGCCATCTTGTTGCCACTATTGATGAAGAAGGGCATGTAAAGAATACCCAAGGTCATCCTATTGGCCGCGTAGGGCATGATTCGCACGTTTATAACGCCAACGAAGCCCGGATAGGGTCATTTGACGGTAGAGGGTATGTTTATAAAGAGGGGAGTCATATTGGCACCGTTAAGGGAGATCACGTGTTTGATTTGCAAAACCACTACGTCGGTAAAATTGTAGGCGATCACATGGAGTCAGGTGGCGCCGCCCTTCTTCTGTTAATCCGCTAAATATATGATTAATTCATTGTTTGTGGCGGTATTTGCTGGGATGGGTGGAATGTTGGGATGGGGACTTGCTGATTTTTTTGCTAAAAAAACAATAGATCAAATTGGAGATACTCTTACTCTTGCATGGGCTCATGTATTTGGAACGTTAACCCTTGTTTTATTTGCATTAGCGAGAGATATTGGGCGGAATCAATCCATATCATTTTTTCAGTCTTCACAAGTCATACTACTACTTATTTTTTTTGGTGTATTACAGGCAGTAGTATATTTTTTTGTATATAAGGGATTCGGCAAGGGTCAAATTGCTATTTTAAATCCTATATTTGCTTCGTTTTCTGGACTAGTAGCACTTATTTCCATCTTTGTCTTTGGAGAAAATATAAATGGCTCTCTAACTATTGGTCTTATACTGGTTTTTGGAGGTATACTCTTAATGAACATTGATTTTAAAACATTGGGTTCACGTAGGATTAATTTTATTGCAGTCCCAGGTTTTAGAGAAGTAGCCTTCGCAACAGTTCTTGCTACTGTATGGACTTTAGGATGGAATGCATTTATTAAGTCTCAAGATTGGATTTTGTATACGTTATTTATGTACTTTTTCATGACCATTGCTATTGTTATTATTGCCCGGATACAGAAAATTAATTTGTTTGCCATAAAACCTCGAGTGTGGAAGTTCCTTATACTTATCGGAGTGTGTGAAGTTGGAGCATATCTTGCCATAAGTTTAGGCTATAGTGCTACTTCTCATACTAGTATTATTGCTCTACTTAGTGGTGCATTTTCTTTACCTACAATCATTCTTGCTCGTATATTTTTGAAGGAAAGAACAACGCGAACACAAACCATTGGTAGTATTGCTATTATTGGTGGAATTATACTCTTGTCTTTGTTATAATTACCGAATGGCATCTACATCAAAAAATGAACTCGATTTCTTAGAAGAGTTTCACCACGAAACGCCATTTTTTGTATTCTCTAAGAAAAAAATATTGGATAAATACCACGAATTCCAAAAAAGTTTCCCAAAAGCCACTATTCATTACGCTATCAAAGCTAATTCAGAACCAGAACTTCTTAAGCTCCTTTTCGAAGCTGGTTCATCCTTCGAAGTTGCTTCAAAATATGAATTAGATTTTCTAAAAGCTCTTAAAGTTCCACCTGAACGGATCTTGTACGGAACTTCCGTTAAACCAGCACTTCATATTAAAGAATTTCAACACTACGGAGTTGATAGATTTTCCTTTGATTCGCTCTCCGAATTAGAAAAAATTGCTCAGGTTGCTCCTGGGGCAAGGGTATATTGTCGTATGAATGTGAATGATTCGGGAAGTATTTACCGTTTTTCTGAAAAATTTGGGACTAGTAAATCAAACATAACTCTTTTATTGGAACGAGCACGTGATCTTGGATTGCATCCTTATGGTATTAGTTTTCATGTTGGTTCACAAGCCGGTAATGAGAAAGCATGGGCATATGCGTTGGAGAATATTATTGAAGCAATGGAACATTTACAAAAGGTTGGTATTAAGATTGATATGATTAACTTGGGAGGGGGTTATCCATGCAATGCATATATTTCAAGCGAAAATACATTTAAATTAAAAGATGTTGCCAAACATACACTCAAAGTCATTAAGAAATTACCCTATCAACCTCGTATAATTATTGAGCCGGGTAGAGGTATTGTTGCAGAAACAGGAATATTAGTTACTAGTATTATTGCTAAGGTTGAACGCGATGAACACACATGGCTCTTTTTAGATGCAGGAGTATATAATGCTTTATTTGAATCATTATCATATCAAGGTTCAATTCGTTATAAAATAACCAGTATGCGCCCTATCCACAACCAAGGCGAGGCTCTTTTTGCTTTAGCAGGGCCAACAGGAGATAGTTGGGATATTGTTACTCGTGAAGCCCTGCTTCCTCGTGATATTAATGTGGGGGATAAACTAGTCTTTCATGATGTAGGAGCTTATAATACAGTTTTTATGAATCGTTTTAACGGATTTCCACATACCCCTGTTTACTTCGTATAATGTAAAAAGTTATAATTATTGAACATGATAAAATTTAATGCCTATCAAAAAATATTTTTCGGGTTTTTAATACTATTAGTTATTTTTTGGATAACACTCTTTCTGTTGGGCATCAAAGAAGGATTCTATAACTATTTATATTCTTTCTTGTTTGGGCTTATTCCTTTATTTGCTGGGTTAATTGTTATTGCTAGATCTCGGGTATGGGGAGGATTAAAAAGTGCTGTTGGAAAGGCAGTATTTTTTATTGGTCTTGGAATTTTTCTATGGGGATGCGGAGAGGCAATATGGTCATATTATAATTTCATTCTTAATATACCCGCACCTTACCCTTCGTTAGCCGATATTGGGTTTGCACCGAGCATTTTCTTTTATGGGCTTGGAGCAATATATCTTGCTAAAGCAACAGGTGCACGATTTGGTCTACGTAGTAAACTTGCCAAAGCTTTTGTTATTGTTGCCCCTTTCATCATTGCAGTTGCTTCATACTATTTGCTAGTTACATTTGCGAGAGGCGGTGTAATTATTCCATCTGGAGAACCTTTATTGAAGGCATTTTTAGATATCGTATATCCGCTTGGGGATTTTGTAGGATTAACAATTGCTATATTAGTATCAGGGCTTTCATTTAAATATCTTGGCGGTGTTTATAAGATAGATATTTATTCTATTTTACTTGGTCTTGGGGTAATGTTTGTTGCTGATACAGTCTTTTCCTATACTACTACCGTAGGTACATACTATAATGCTGATTTTGGAGATTTATTACTAACATTAGGATTATTTTTTCTCTCGTTTGGTGTCCTTGGTTTTTACGGTTTAAAGGATTAATAATCTTTAACTATGGTGACTCTTGATCAGATTTCATTACGAATAATTAAAGAACAAGAATCAATCATTGGTCCTTTGGCTTGGGATGAAGCCAGTAAGGTAGATGGTATTGCTATTAATCCACAGCATAGTTCTATTAGTTTTAGTGGTGATGGGAAGGAAGTGATCAATAGATTAGTACAGAGATATGAACGATTGTTTGGAAGAGCTTCACATGAAGTTTGTAAAGAAGCAGTACAGGATTTGATAGCAGAGATGTCTCCAGAAGAGATTCCCTCAAGTCTTAAATAGTTCTTCTTTCTCCTTTTTAAAGGCTAGGTCATATAAGGTTGGGAAAATAATATGTCAAACATCAGATCTCTCCTTAGAGCTCTATTTTTCCAACCCAATGTAGAAAAAGAAACTCTTCCAAAGTTTCCTAATTTCAAACCTCTTGAAATTTTAGATAAAAAAATCATAGAAGCGATTACGAATAAATTCCCACCGTATTCAGATTTTAATTTTTTATCTCTGTGGTCATGGAATATTCAAGGTGAAACGCGTATTTCTCAATTGCATGGTAATTTAGTAGTACGTTTCACGGACTATTTAACTGGTCAGCCATTTTATTCTTTTTTAGGAAATAATCGTATTAATGATACTGTTAATGCTTTATTTGAACTCTCTCGTGAGGAAAAAATACCTCAAATCCTTAAATTGATTCCTGAGGATTCAATAAAAAATCTCGATAAAAATAGATTTAAATTAGAAGAAGATAGAGATAACTTTGATTATATTTATCCAATAGAAAAATTAAAAACCTATGATGGAAATAAGTTAAGAGGAAGAAGAAATTTCTGCAACAGATTTAAAAACAAATATTCAGCAAAGGTAAAAATTATTGAAATTCCTAATCAAGATGTAATATTAAGTTTATTCTTGCTTTGGGCTAAAAACAAAGGAAGGACTCCAGATGAGGTTAAGAATGAGCAGGAAGCACTTAAGAAGTGTCTCTTGATTAAAAATAACGCAGATATAATTATTATTGGAATCTTTATTAAAGAAGAGCTAATTGCATTTTCAATCTGCGATGTTTTAAGGCCAAAATATGTAATTTTACATTTTGAAAAAGCAGATGAAAGATATGAGGGTATTTATTCGTTTCTTATGCAAGAAAATGCTAAAATATTTTCTGTTAATGGTTTTAAATATATTAATTTTGAACAAGATCTAGGAATACCTGGTTTAAGGTTATCTAAAAAATCTTTTTATCCGGCCTTTTTTCTTAAGAAATATACTATTAAAAATTTTTCTTAGTTTACTTTTTGTTTGCTTATTTCGCTGTGGATTATTTGTACTCCAAGAACTATTGCAGAAGTGGTAGAATAAACAAATACTTCTGCCATCATGCTGAATATTTTTCCTAACAAAAAAGTTACCGAGCAACTATACGAACAAAACGCAGAATTAGCGGTAAAGAACAAGACATTGTCTTTGCTGGAGGAGCTATACCAAACAAGCACAAAAACACTTACTCCCGAAGAAATGGCCCAAGCCGTTGCCGATATTATCCAAAAAAGCCTTAATTTAGAGTGCGCGGGCATTTTGCGGTTGCACACAAAAAAAGATGAATTAATGCCGTTGGGCTTTTCACAATCGGCACGACTGAATAAAACATTGGATCAGATACAAGTACGGTTTGGGGCCATGGCTATCACCAATGTCTCGCATAATGAATTTTTAGGGCGGGCATTGCGCAACCCCAATGGGGCCGTAACCAATAATCTCATTGATGTGTGGGATTCGCTCATTGCCGAGGGTCATTTGCATAAAATAAACACCGAATCACACGTAAAAACAGTGCTTGTTGTGCCATTGGCGCTGGGAAACACGGCTTTGGGGGCGTTATTGTTGGGATTCAACCGGGATTACGCCACGCTGAATACCTTTGAAAAGAAATCAATCCAAAACATCAGCGACCCCATTGGCCTGCTCTTGTATAAAGCGTATCTGTATAAGAATTTGCAAAAAGCATACAAAGTAGAAAAAAAAGCCAAGGAAGAATTGTTGCAATTAGATAAAATCAAAGACCAGTTCTTGCTTACCACCCAGCACGATTTGCGTAAACCGTTAACCTCGGTGAAATGGTTTTTAGAATTGCTGGTGGGCGGGGCATTGGGCAAGCAAACCGACAAATCTCTGGAAGGGGCGCATCAGTTGCAAGATACCGTCCAAAATTCCATTGAGCAGGTGAATAGCTTCTTGGATATAGCTCAGTTCCAAATGGGTAAGGGCGCCATTACCATGACTCCAGGCGTTGATGTGCTGGCCATGATGGACAAAATTGTTGAACGGCTTAAAAAACAGGCCGAAGAAAAGAATATTTATCTGAAATTAGAAAAACCGGCCCAAGCCTCACCGGTTTCCGCAGACGCCATAAAATTAAAAGCCGCCATTGCTAATATTATTGATAACGCCATCAAATACACGCCCCAAGGCGGCGTAACGGCAAAAGTTGAAGAAAAGAATGGAACACTATTGATTACCGTAGCCGATACGGGCATTGGCATCCCCCAGGATAAAGTACAAACGCTGTTTGGACAGATGTTTGAGCGCACCGAGCAGGCAAAGCGCACAACAACGATGGGCAAGGGTATTGGATTGTATTTGTCGGCGCAGATTATTAAAGGCCACGGAGGAAAAATTTGGGCGGAGTCGCCAGGGGAGAATAAAGGCTCAACATTCTTTATAGAACTTCCCATAAAACCATGATTTCTATTCCCAAATTTTTCACAGATGGGGTCGGGAAGATTGGGTATCTTCCCGTGGAGGAAACTATGAGCGCAGCGAGTATCAGAAACCGTGGGTTTCTGAAGAGCGAGTTTACGAGCGATAAATTTGTGGCGGAGTCGCCAGGGGAGAATAAAGGTTCAACATTCTTCATTGAATTACCCATAACAAGTCAAAAACCATGAACATCGATCCTGAACGCCTTAAAAAATTCATTATAGATGCCGACTTGGTCAGCGCCAAGGATTTTGACAAGGCGCAAAAACAAAGCGAGAAAACACACCAGCCCATTGAGGAGGTTTTGGTTGCCGAGGGCATTATAGACGAAGAAAAACTGGGCAAATTCAAGGCATATTTGATGGGGGTTCCGTTTGTTAATATTGACCAGGAAGCCATTCCACCTGAAGTGCTTGCCCTGGTACCCGAGCAAATTGCCAGAACCCATAACATTGTAGCCTTCAAGCGAAGCGGAGATAACTTGGAAGTGGCCATGCTGGATCCCGAAGACCTGACGATTATTGATACTATTAAAAAGACCAACCCCGCCCTCAAAATATTGCCGCGGCTGACAACGGCCCAGGGAATTAAAAATGCTTTATTGCAATATCAAGAATCGTTGGAAGGCGCAGTTGGTTCCATCGGCACAACCGCAACGCCCGAATATGGATCCATGCCCGAAATTGATGGCGAAGCGGAAAAGGGTGACTTATTGAAGGCATCGCAGGAAGTATCGGTCATTAAGGTAGTGGACACCATGATGAAACACGCCATTTTCCAGCGGGCGTCTGACATTCATATTGAACCCCTGGACAATGATGTGGTAGTACGGTTTCGCATTGACGGTGTGCTTAACGACATCATGTTTTTGCCCATTAATGTTGCCCCCGCACTCGTTGCGCGCATTAAGGTCCTTTCTAATTTGAAACTGGATGAACATCGCTTGCCCCAAGACGGCCGGTTTAAAGTTGAATCAGAAGATTATAAATATTCGGTGCGCGTGTCAGTGCTGCCGGTATTCAACGGCGAAAAGATTGTTATGAGGCTTTTGCAAGAAGACATGAAGGTGCAGACGCTCGAAAGCCTGGGCTTTTATGGAAGAGCCCTTGAACTGGTTATGAATAATCTCAAGCGCCCCATTGGCATGATTTTAATTACGGGTCCCACGGGATCGGGTAAAACCACAACACTGTATTCCATGATGGAAATCTTGAATACGCCTACGGTTAATATTTCTACTATTGAAGACCCAATTGAATACCGCATGCCCCGCGTTAATCAAACGCAAGTGAATTCAAAAATTGGCCTCACGTTCGCGTCGGGACTGCGTGCATTAGTGCGCCAAGACCCCAACATCATCATGGTAGGAGAAATCCGTGACAATGAAACTGCCAGTCTTGCCATTAACGCCGCCCTCACCGGCCACTTAGTGCTTTCAACCTTGCACACTACATCAGCCCCGGGAGCCATTCCGCGATTGATTGATATGGAGGTGGAACCCTTTTTGATCACGTCCACTCTCAATATCATCATGGCCCAGAGGTTGGTACGCAAATTCCATAGTGAAAAAGAAAAGTACTTTTTGACCAAAGAAGACGTTGAAAACCTCAAAAAATACTGCGATACCAAGCGTATTACCAAATTGATGCAGGACGAAAAACTACTTAAGAAAGGAGAAGAAGATATTACCAAAGCTCCGTTTTATCGCCCCAAGCCATCCAAAGACTCGAAAACGGGATACCGCGGACGCTTGGCTATTGTTGAAGTGTTTGCCGTATCAGAAGCAATAAAAAAACTTATTATTACCAAGGCATCAACGCAGGACATTGCCAATCAGGCCATATCAGAAGGAATGCGCACTATGTTTGAAGATGGGTTTATTAAGGCAGCACAAGGCCTTACATCGCTGGAAGAAGTGCTGCGCGTCATTAACGATTAACCGATGCCGTTATATTCATACACTGCCAAATCGCTAGCCGGAGAAATGGAAACAGGAACTCTTAATGCCGAGACCGTGGATGAAATCGCCGAGCATATCAGAAGCCGGGGAATGTTTTTAATTGACGCGCGAGTAGGTCTGAAAGAAAAGAGGGGATCCTTCAAGAAGTTTGATATTATGGCGCTCTTTAACAGGGTTTCGCTCAATGAAAAAGTCATCATGACCCGTAATATCGGCGCGATGATTTCTACCGGCTTGCCGCTCATAAAGATTTTTAATATTCTTGAAGGCCAAACAAAAAATCCAGCCCTCAAAAAAACACTGGCGGGAATCCAAAATGACATCAATCGGGGTAAGACGCTTTCCGATGCCTTAGAAAAATATCCCAATGTCTTTTCAGAATTTTTTGTCAGTATGGTGCGGGTGGGCGAGGAATCGGGAACATTAGACGAAGTCTTTAGCATTTTGGCATTCCACTTTAGCCGACAGCATGAGACGGCATCAAAAATAAAAAATGCCATGATTTACCCGGTACTTATTCTGGCGGTCATGTTTTGTGTTATTGCTGTCATGATCATGTTTGTCATTCCTAACCTCAATACCTTTTTTGCATCTTTGAATGCTGAACTTCCTTTTTATACGGTTATCATGCTCGCAATCGGGAATTTCCTCTCTAAACACTGGTATTTTATGCCCATTATTCCCGTTGTTGTTGTCGCCATTATCTTTCTCCTGTTGCGCATTGAATTTACGCGGCGTCTTTTAGACACCGCCTTTTTACGTCTTCCCATTATTGCCCCCGTCGTCAAAAAGAAGAATTCCGCTTTTTTGATCCGCTCGCTCAGCTCACTTATTTCTGCGGGCGTTTCACTGACCAAAGCTCTGGAAATTTCTTCAACCATTGTTTCTAACCATTATTATGTTGATGCCATGAAGGATTCGGTGGAGCGCATTAAAAAAGGAGAAAAACTTTCGGGAATATTGCGGGTATACCAGCGCATTTTCCCGTTTGGTGTTATTGAAATGGTTGAAGTAGGGGAGGAAACCGGAAAAACAGCGGAAATCTTAAAAAAACTTGCTGATTTTTATGAAGAAGAAGTTGCAAGCTCAGTTGAAAAGATTACCAATCTCATTGAACCGCTGCTGATTATTGTCATGGGATTGGGAGTAGCCTTTTTTGCCATTTCAATCATTCAGCCGATGTATTCCACCCTGAGGGTTATTGGGTAACTTTATGAACAACAAAGGTTTTACGGTTATTGAAGTCGTCATTGTCATTGCTATTCTTGCGGTGCTCATGGTTATTGTTCTTGCTAATTTTGCATCGCAGAAAAAAACAATTGATCTTCATGCAACGAGCCAGGGGGTTGCCAATGCGCTCCGCAATGCACAAAACAAAACGGTTTCATCAGAAGGGTATAGTCAGTACGGCGTATATTTTAATAGCGGGACCACTCCCAATCAATATGTTGTATTTAAGGGTCCTACCTATGCCTCCCGTGATACCTCAGCTGATATTGTGACTCAATTGCCCAGCACCTTTGAATTTTCTTCAGTCTCGTTAGGCGGAGGAAATGAAATTGATTTTACGTCGTTAACAAGCGTTACCACACAAACGGGCAGCATTGGAATATGGCTTAAAGCCGATCACACGCAAACCGAATCAGTATATATTAATGCATCGGGGGCAGTGGGATTTAACGTACCCGTTGCGCCTACTGACGCCAACCGGACAAAAGATTCCCGCCACGTCCATTTTGACTACAATCGCACGATTGTTTTTGACACGTCACCTAATCCCTGCACCGGTGAAACCATTAACTTATATTTTGACGGGGCAGGATCTCCCCAGCAAACGGTTCCGGTGTGCAGCAATCTTGCCAACGGGCAAATAAACTGGAAGGGGATAGTTACGGTTAGCGGCGTCGCTCAAACGGTCCAAATAGCCACTCACCACCTTAATGAAGCGGGTTACGCTAATAAAAACCAGTTCAGCATCCATCGTGACCGGCGGTATAATACTAAAAGTTTGCGCATTACTATTTCAGGAGACAATACTGGCAACCTTATCAATTATTCAGCTGACGGATCCACTACAACATATTCATCATCCAACGTCTCAACCATGGTATGGCAATAAAAAGTTCAGGATACATTTTTATTGAAATCCTTATTGCGATCGCCCTTATCAGCATGGTGTTTGTTGTTTTATTAGGCCTTTCATTCCAGTCGGTTAATCTTTCTTCTTCAATACAAAAAAAAACCCAAGCCGATGCCTATGTCCGGGAGGAATTAGAAGAGTTACGAAGTTTTCGCGATGGCACCACCTGGACATCCAATGGCTTAGGAACAGTAACCGTTGGTCAAAATTATTACCTTACCTTTAACTCGGGCACCAACAAGTACCAATTAAATTCGGGAACTGAAACGGTAAGTGGTTTTACACGTTCGTTAGTTTTTAACCAGGTTCAAAGGGATGGAAGCGGCACTATCGTTTCTTCAGGCGGCACCGTTGATACCAATACCATGAAAGCCACGGCTACGATCACCGGTAACAGCATTGCCCAGCAACAGGTTGTCGTATATCTCACGAATTGGCAAAACAAATGATGATAAAAAACGAAGGTTTTACTCTTATTGAAATTATTGTGTCCCTAGCGATTTTTTCATTCATTATGATTGTTGTCGTATCATTTCTTTTTGCCACGAATTTTTCCAATACCAGGAGCAAGGCTGACCGCGAAACGCAAGAAAATGCCCGCCGCCTCTTAGATCAGATTGTTTACGAGGCGAAAAGCGCCAAAGGTATTTATACATCAACCACCACCTCGAGCCAATTATCATTAGAAACAACCCACTACCTGCCGACGGGAGAAACGACTACCTATATTGATTTCTTCCTGTGCGGATCAGATCTAAAGTCATTGTGCCTTAAAAAAGAATCGCAAAACCCCATTGTGTTGAATTCTGATAGCGTCCAAATAACCTCACTTACCTTTACCACTCTATTGAACAATGGAACTATTCCATCACTTCAGATCGCTTTGACGGTTGGCTCTAAAAATTCCAGCTCAGACCCCGCCAACTCCGCATCAATAAGCCTTTCGTCAACGGTTTCAATACGAAGCAATTAAATGAATATATATAAAACAGTGCAAAAAGAAGATGGGTACGTTGTTTCGGTGATAACGATTTTTGTTCTTGTGATCATGGTGACATTGGCTGTCAGTATGGCATCCTTTATTTCCATTCGTCAGCATACTTCAACGAATGCCATACGATCAACCCAGTCATATTATGCGGCAGAATCAGGCGTTGAAGATGCTCTTATGCGGCTCTATAGCAACCCGAATATCACCAGCACATCGTATAATTTTGCGGTGGGGAATGCCACAACGTCTGTTACTATTCCTGATACCGTCAATTATACGCGTACTATTACTTCCCAGGGAACGAATAACAATATTACGCGGAAACTCAATTCAAGTGTAACATTTGGCGTTGGCGGTGGTACCCAGCTTTATTATGGCGTTCAAGCAGACACCGGCGGATTTACGTTTGGCTCGGGAGCTCAAATCAACGGCAATGTCATATCTAACGGGTTTGTAAAAGGCAACGGGACTATTACCGGAACAGTTGTTGTTACCGGGAACAACACCGGTCTTCTGCAGGGCAACGGCAGCAATAGTAAAATGACCGTCAGTACCCAGTCAGTGGGAGGAGCCGTTGTCTATGGATGCACTAATTCCATTATTTCCAATAGTGCCACGTTACGGTATGTAGCTGGCCAAGATGTTTCAACCTGCACCGCTTCAATAAAAACGTCTATACCAAATCCCGTAGCAGCAGTGCCACTTCCTATTTCTGATGCCCAAATAACAGCGTGGAAAAATACCGCAGCCGGTGCATGCAATGCCGCCGATGTAAACACTCTTCAATCAAATAATAAATCAGTGTCCATGGGATCATGCACCATTAGCGGAAATGTTAATGTAGGAAATTCTACTAAACTTACGCTTACCGGTACCCTCTATATCACCGGAAATCTCAACTTTGGCAATACCGATATTGTGAGTTTAAGCAGTTCGTACGGGTCATCAAGCGGCTATTTGATCACCGACGGGGCAATTACCATGGGGAACTCAGGTATATTTTCGGGATCGGGGCAATCGGGAAGTTATGTTGTTCTTCTTTCTACGGCAAGCGGGGCGGCTATTACCATGAACAATGGTAATACCTTTACGAGCGCTTCATTATATGCAGGCAATGGGAAAGTTACTGCTAATAATTCGATGACGCTCCACCAAATAACCGCAAAAGAAATCGTCCTCGGTAACAATGTTACCCTTAATTACGAGGTGGGTGCGGTCAGCGGTTATTTTGGAGACGGCCCCGGGGGTTCAATCCAAGTCCAAAGCTGGTCAGAACAATAAAGGTTCTCCACAGATTGACAGATGGTGGACGTGGTACAATATAAGAATGTTTAAGTTTTTAAATCTTCAACCAGAAGTATTTGCCGCCGATATCAGCGACGATTCTTTAAAAATAGTCAAACTCAGTCAAAAAATGGGCGGTTTTGAAATCAGCTCGTGGAATGAAACGAAGGTTGAACCCGGAATTGTTGCTGATGGCATTGTTCAGAACCAGGATGCGTTGGTTACCACTATTAAAAAAGCTTATTCGTCAGTACAGGGGCACCCCCTAAAAACAAAATATGTTGCCATTTTACTGCCTGATGAAAAAGCATTCCTTCAGGTCATTAAAATGCCGATGCTGACTGACCGTGAATTGCAGTCAGCAGTACGCTTTGAAGTGGCAAAATATATCCCCCTGCCCGTTGAAAAGGTTTACATTGATTTTCAGGTTATTGGATCCGACCATCGTGAGAGGGAGGCAGAACACTTGAATGTACTTATTAGCGCCATGCCCCGCCAAATCGTTGATGGATATGTTAACTCATTCAAAAAAGCGGGCATGATTCCCTGTATTATGGAAATACGTTCACAAGCTGTTGTCCGGGCAATCCGTGCCGCCACGGCAAAGCTTCAATCAGCACTCATCCTCCATGCCACGCCTTCTAAAATAAATTTCATTGTTTTTTCGGGAACCTATATCAGTTACACGTTTTCTTTTCCCTTTTTACTGGATTCTATTACGTCAACCCGTGCAGATTCCAAAGATCCTCAACTCGAAAGCTTATTGGGCCAGGTGAAAAAATATGTTGATTTTTACCACAGCCACGCCTCGTATGAACATTTTTCGGCGGGCGACACTATTGCAAAGATCGTTCTCTGCGGAGAAAAAGCAGATTCAAAGAATATTGCCAATTACATATTACAAAAAACCGGTATTCCTGTTGAGGTTGGAAACCCCTTGGTCAATCTTCGCGCAAAAGGCAGCACTATTATTCCCGCTCTAAAACTGGCAAAATTTACCGCTGCGATCGGACTTGCATTGCGTCCGGTAACGCAGCCTATATTTACTGAATAATGATCAATCTTCTTCCTACACAAGAAAAAGAGCACCTCGCGTTTGAAGAACACAAGCGCATGATTATTATTATCACGAGCGTTATTGGCGTCTCGCTCATTTGCCTAGCGCTTTTATTGACATTCGTGAAAGTCGGCGTATTGAAAGCCGGTCTTGCCGAAGAAACAACTGCACAAGGATATCGCCAAGAATATCAAAATCCCGCATATGTGACGGTTAAAAATACCATTACTCACGCCAATATAGCTTTTACCCAAGCACAAAAGTTTTACAACAAACAAGTATATCTTTCCGATGCCGTGTATATGGTTTCAGAAATAAAAAAATCTGCAGGAGTCCATATTTTGCATATTAATTGGGAGCTTGTTCGTGATAAGGCTGCCATTGCAGTGACCGTAGCAGGTATCAGCACCACCAGAGGCGACCTTATTGCATTTCGCGATGCCATGAATAATTTTTCATGGGGAGGGCATAAAAAAATACTCCAGAATGTTAATTTTCCGCCGGAAAGCTGGACAAAACCCAAAGAAATTTCCTTTCAGGTAACATTTCAAATTCCTATCAATGAAATCAAAAGATAAGTTATATATTATTTCGGGAATCTGCATTGTCATTGCACTCTGTTTTACCGCCTTCTTTATATATCCAACGTTGAGCGATGTTATCCGGTCTTCTCATAAGGTGCTCGCTGACAAAGCGCAGAATATTCTCATGCAAAAGGAATTGGCAGAATTGAAGGCGTTCAAAGATAACGAGTCTCAGTATACTGCAGACGTAAAGCGGGCAGGTAACTTATTTGTTGACGCTCAAAATCCTGTTGATTTTGTAGAATTCATTGAAAGCATAGCAAATCAATCAAACGTTTCTTCAGATATTTCATTGGCGCCATCACCACAAGGGGGACCCATTAACTTTGTTATTGAAACTAAAGGAAGTTTTACAGCAACTGCAAATTTTTCTCGGAGGATGGAAACAGGTTCATATTTAATAACAGTCAAAAAAATATCAATGGATAAGCCGGAATTTTCAAAAGACGATCCCAATTATGTTCCGGGCCAAATACGCTCATCCTTTGCCATAGAAGTCGTGCCCAAGCCATAACCTTATGATTAATTACAGCCTTAAAAACAAAAAAATTGCCAGTTTTATCACCAAGGGTGTTCAAAAGCTCATATGGGTTATTGGCAATAATGCATTCTTGTTCATCGTCATTTTTATCGTCGTCGATATCATTATCGGTGAATTTTTATTCTACCATTACATTGTTTCTGTCCAATCAAAGAATGTGATAACGGGAGAATCGTTTATTCATTTTCAAAGTGATGCCTATCAATCAGTGCGGAAGGACTGGCAAAACCGGGATATTCTGTTTAATAAAGCCGGTACTACTATATATAATGACCCCTTCCAATAAAGAGTGAAGTGCGATAGCATATAAATATGAAAAAGATTCTCATTGTAGAGGATGATAAGGACTTTTTGTGGATGTTGCGTCAAAGCTTTGAAGGCCAGCAGTTTTCGGTAAGCTATGCAGAAGATGGGGAAGCAGGACTAGAACTTGCCAAAAAAGAAAACCCTGACTTGATCATGATTGACATCATGATGCCAAAAATGAATGGCATTGATATGGCCAAGGCAATCAGAGCAGCAGGCCTTACTGGCCAGATACTCTTTTTGACAAACCTGAATGACCCAGAACATATTGGCAAAGCCATGGAAGCGGTGGGCGGAGCAGATTATATCGTAAAAGCAGACGTAAACCTCAATACTATTGCTGAACGCGTCAAAAGTAAGTTAGGAGAAAAATAAAAAATCCGCCCGAGGGCGGTTTTTTTATGCTTATATGTTAACCTTCAACCGGACTGACTATTTCTTGGACATCATCGGCAACTATTTTAATTTCCCCATTTCGGTCATCAATGCGTCCGGCAAAGAATACCACTTTGTTTTCTTGGAGGGCATCGGGATTGCGTTCTAAAAGATTCGGGAAGACGACAACTTCAGCCTTGGCAGTAAGGTCTTCCAGTTTCAAGAACAGCATGGGTTTGCCGTTTTTGGTGATGATTTTTTTTACACTGCCAATGAGTCCGCCTAAAATGACTTTTTTATTTACCATGCTCTTATCAATGCGCGAAAGGGGAAGGCACCGAGCTTCAAAAAGCTTCTTAAAGCCCTGCAGAGGATGGCTGCTCACATACAGGCCCAATAATTCTTTTTCCCAGGTCAGCTTTTCAAAGGCTTTGGCGGGTTCCGCTGGTTCCAGTCGAATATCTTGTTTTAATGTGATAGCAGGGGTTGTGGCAAAAAGGCCAATCTGCCCGCTTGAGCGGTTTTTCTGGTTTTCGCGGGCAATTTCAAGCAGTTTCTCCAGGTTTGTTAATAGTTGGTTGCGCTCGGCAAAAGCATCAAATGCCCCGGCCTTGATGAGCGACTCCATAGATTTTTTGTTAAGGTCTTTTGATTGGACGCGGTTGATAAAGTCGCCAATTGATTTAAAGACACTGCTGTTCTTACGTTCTTGGACAACCGCATCAATAATATTTTCGCCGACATTCTTGATGGCCAGCAAACCAAAGCGAATCTGATTTTTCCCGGGCACAACAGTGAAGTTTTTAAGAGACTCATTAATATTGGGAGCTAACACCTCAATATTCATTTTCTTGCACTCTTCAATAAGAAGGGCAATGCGTTCAACATCTGCTTTTTCTGAAGTCAGCACCGAGGCCATAAATTCAACGGGATAATGGGCTTTCAGATAGGCAGTTTGATAGGCAATAGTGGCGTAGGCAGCGCTATGGCTTAAATTAAAGCCGTAGGCAGCAAAGGGAAGGATCCACTGCCACAATTCATTGGCAATTTTTTTGTCAGTGCCATTGGTAATGCATCCTTCAATAAACTTTTTTTCTTGGGCATCCAGCAATGATTTGATCTTTTTTCCCACAGCTTTGCGAAGGACATCAGCTTCGCCGAGGCTGAATCCGGCAATGTCGCGCGCCAGGCGCATCAATTGCTCTTGGTAAATCATAATACCCTGCGTTTCTTTGAGAATCGGTTCAAGTTTAGGGTGAATATACGATATTTTTTGTCTGCCGTGTTTTCGCTCAATATAGTCAGGAATAAACTGCATGGGACCGGGGCGATAGAGCGCCACCATGGCGGTAATATCGTCAAATTGCGAGGGCTTTAATTCTTTGAGATACCGTTTCATACCCTCAGATTCCAATTGGAATACGGATGTCGTTAACGCATCTTGTAAAAGCTTATATGTTGGAGTGTCATCAAGGGGAATTTTATCCATATCAATGCTCTTTTGATGAATAACATAGATCCTGGCCAGCGTATCTTCTATAATAGTAAGGTTTTTTAAGCCCAAAAAGTCCATTTTCAACAAGCCTAAATCTTCAATGCCGTGCATTTCATATTGGGTGACAATAGCATCGTCCTGGCCGGGTGGATGCTGGAGGGGGACCAATTCAACTAATGGGCTTGCCGAAATCACGACACCGCAGGCATGGGTTGAGGCATGGCGGGCCACGCCTTCTAACTTTTGGGCAAGATCCAACAAACGTTTAGCTTGAGGATCAACTTTATACATATCTTTTATTTCGCTTACTTTTTCCATTGTCTCGCTCAAATCCATGCCAAAAGGAATAAGCTTTGCCAGCTGGTCGCAGTAACTATAGGCATAGCCAAGGGCACGACCCACATCGCGCACAACGGCACGAGCCGCCATTGTTCCAAAGGTAATGATTTGAGCAACGTGGTCACGGCCGTATTTGCTTGCGACATATTCCAATACTTCGTCGCGGCGACGGTCGGTAAAGTCCATGTCGATATCGGGCATCTGGATTCTTTCAGGATTTAAAAACCTTTCAAACAGCAAATTATGCTTGAGGGGATCTACGTTAGTAATATTTGTTGCATAACATACCAATGAACCGGCTGCACTGCCTCTGCCCGGCCCTACGACAATACGGTTGCTTTTAGCCCAGTTCACAAAGTCCTGGACGATTAAAATATAGCTGGCAAATCCCGTTTTATTGATGACCGATAATTCATAATTCATGCGTTCGCGCATTTCGGACGTTATATTTTGACTATAGCGCCTCTCTAATCCTTCTTCGCACAACTGGGTAAGATATTCTTCAGGAGTTTTACCGTTGGGAACATCAAAACGGGGAAGTTGGGTTTTTCCCAATTCAAAGTCGAACTGGCATAAGTCTACAATTTTTTGAGTGTTTTCAATAGCCGCGGGGGTGTCTTTAAAGATTTCTGCCATTGTATCAGGTGGCAGCATCGAAAAATCATCAGTTTTTAAACTTAAACGCTCAGGGTCGTTGGGATCAGCTCCTGTGTTAATGAGCATGAGGATATCCTGGGCATCGGCGTCCTCGGGGCGTAAATAATGGATGTCATTAGTAGCAATTAATGGCAACCCTGTTTTTTTGGAAAGTTCAATAAGTTTTTTATTTAACACCTGCTGCTCGGGAATATTTTTGTGGTATTGCAATTCAAGATAAAAACTATCGGGGCCAAATATTTTTGAATAATGCAGGGCAAGGGCTTCGGCTTCTTCTAATTTATTTGACATTAAAAGGCGGGGGATTTTGCCGTTTAAGCACGCTGATGTGCCAATGAGTCCTTCGGCATGCTTTTCTAAAAGCTCTTCATCAATGCGCGGCTTATAATAGAAGCCCTCCAAATGAGCGGTGGTTACCAATTGCACCAAATTTTTATACCCCGTCATGTTTTTGGCCAGCAAAATCATATGATAGCTCTTGCTATCAATGTTAGGGCGCATATCGGTATGCTTTTCAAAAGCCATGTAGATTTCGCAGCCGATGATAGGCTTTATGCCCTTGGCTTTGGCTTCTTTGTAAAATTCTACGGCGCCGTAGAGGACGCCATGGTCGGTAAGGGCCACCGATTCCATGCCTAATTCCTTGACGTAATCTAAAAGATCGGGAATTTTGGGTAGTCCATCAAGCAGGGAATAGTGCGAATGAGTATGAAGATGAGTAAACTTTGTGGCCATATGATGCCTCATTTTACTTTTTTAGCAGAGTGCGCGCAACCATTGACATCATTATTAATTTATAATATTATATTTTTAGCACAAATACTGCTTTTGTACCTGAGATTTCCAAAGGTAGAAGCAGTAGAGGAGATAATCATGTTCAAGGGTGTGCGCGGTAAGGTGAGCCTGTTGCTCGTAGCGGCCGCTCTGCTGCCACTCTTCTTTCTGGTGATCGCACCTGTATGGCAAATGGTATCTCTACCAGAGCCGTACTATGTCGAACTACCAGAATTCAAGGGACGTATCCTCGACGGAGGGCAAGTAAAAACGGGCACCTTCACAGTCATAGAGCGTTTCGAACTGACCCCACAATGGGGAGAAGACGGAATCCTTGTCTACGACTCAGTGATTCAAGGATTACCAGTGTCGAAACGTCCGAACGCCCTAAGGTTTAGGGCATGGAAACCAGACCCTAAGAGCTTCGGCATCTTCAGCTACGCAAAGAAAGAGATCCCTGTACCAAACACGTGGGGCTGCTATCAGGGGATAGGTAACATAGAAAGAGAGGGTCAGCGCTTAAAGGTATCTCCTGATTTTTTTGGATCACCACTTATAATAATCGGGACTCTCTTGGTAGCTCTACTATTACTCATAGCATGGGTGGTTAATCCATGTTTCCCGTACCAGTGAAACCAAGCTACATCCATGAGCTCCGATGATACGCGTCATCGGAGCTTTTTTATTGTAAAAATTTTATGATAAGATTTACTCATGCGATACCCAAATTTCAACGAAGAAAAAAAGCTCTGGAAGCAAGGATTTGAGTGGGTGATTGGACTTGATGAAGCGGGGCGGGGGCCCTTAGCTGGCCCAGTGGTTGCCGCGGCAGTGAGTTTGGTAAGGCCAATACAATTAAAAGGAATACGCGATAGTAAAACGCTTTCTGAAAAGCAACGAGAGTATTTTTATGAAAAATTGACCAACCATCAGCATGTCAGATGGGCGGTGGCGGCCATTTCTGAACGAGAGATAGATAAAATCAACATTCTTAATGCCACAAAGCTCGCGATGCAGAATACCATTGAAAGCTTGCAGCCTACTGCAGAAAAAGGACTGCACCTACTTATTGATGGCAATTTTAAGATAAAGTCAAAGATACCACAGCGGTCAATTATAGGCGGGGATGGGAGGGTATTCTCTATAGCGGCGGCAGGAATCATAGCCAAAGTAACACGCGACCGGCTCATGAGACAAATGCATAAAGAATACCCTGAATACGGATTTGACCGTCATAAAGGATATGGTACTGCTATGCATATTCGTAACCTCCAGAAGTTTGGGCCATGCGAGATTCATAGAAGGTCATTCTTTCCAGTTTCCCTCTTGTCAAACCTCAATTTATCTGATAACATGCAGGTACATAGCTAAGTAATATTAAGACTAGAAAGGGGTCGGGAAAACTTCGGTTTTCCCGTGAAGGAAAACAGTGAGCCTACAGGGCGAGCGTTAGAAACCGTGGGTTTCTAAAGAGCAAGCCCGATAGCCCGTAGAGGCGCCCCGCCTTTGGCGGGAAAGAGGGCTTGCGATTAACTCTATACTACATGGCAGTACCGAAACGACGCCGAACAAAATCAGCTTCCAAACAGCGCCGGATGCATATATTCATCACGCCGGCGGCTTTGGCTACCTGTCCAAAATGCGGCAAAACCGTCCGTCCGCATACCATCTGCAAATACTGCGGATATTATAAGAATACGGAAT
>Ga0075426_10000890_pt1 | contig 21052 bp, 16 predicted proteins | sample SoiMethybrSBSTD5_FD_75304 | JGI IMG/M metagenome (GOLD analysis project Ga0075426, IMG submission 75304) | Bulk soil microbial communities from a Populus tree surrounding site in Tennessee, USA - Soil MetaG P. TD hybrid SBSTD5 | ecosystem: Environmental > Terrestrial > Soil > Tree plantation...
TTCCTGAACAGCGTGCTCGTGGGGGCGGGAAAGGACAAGCTGATCGCCGTGATCGTCGCGATCGCGAACATCGCCATCTTCGGGCTGGGCTTCGGCCGCGTCCTGCAGTTGGCGCACTCGCGCATCTGGGGCATCGAGCTGCGCAACACGTTTGCCGACCAGGGGCGCTACCTGGTCGTCCTGCTCGCCCTGATGTGGCTCACGATCGTCTGGATCCTGCAGATCCGGTACCTGCACGGGATCCCGACCTGGGCGGGGTGGGCGCTCGACGTGGCCTGGCTCGCGCTGCTGACGGCGTACTTCGTCTGGGCGCCGCGGCTGCTGCTGCATCGGCGGGTGGGGGTGGCTGATCTCCTGCCCGGCGCCGTCATCACCGTCGCCGGCCTGGCGGCGCTCCATGTGGCGGCGAGCTTCATCCTCCGGCGCTGGCTCGTGTCGTACTCGAGCACGTACGGAGGGCTCGGGATCGTGATGGCGATCCTCTTCTGGCTCATCGCCGCGGCAACGGTCATGATGTTCGCCGCGGCGCTCTCTCCCGCCGTCGCAGCCCACAGGGCCGCGGTTCGGGCAGGTGCGGCGGGCTCGGCAAACGGCCTACCTGGAGGTGCAGGATGAGTGCGGTGACCACACGCCCGCGGCGACGCTCGCGGCGCGACACGAATCATCCGACGACGGCGGAACGGATCGCCCTCGGGCGGGCGGCCCGCAAGGAGGTGCCGCGGCTGCGCCACGCCGTCCTCGAGGTGCCGGCGAACCGGGCAGATCCGGTGGCGTTGCTCGAGAAGCAGGCGGAGTCGCGCGTGCCCGAGCTCGTCCCGATCCGGTACGGGCGCATGCTCGTCTCACCCTTCACCTTCTACCGCGGCGCGGCCGCGATCATGGCGGCCGATCTCGGGGCCGGGCCGCGGACGTCGCTGCGCGTGCAGCTCTGCGGCGATGCCCACCTGTCCAACTTCGGCGTGTTCGGGTCGCCGGAGCGGCGGCTCGTCTTCGACATCAACGACTTCGACGAGACCCTGCCGGGGCCGTGGGAGTGGGACGTGAAGCGGCTCGCGGTCAGCCTCGAGGTGGCGGCCCGCGACAACCAGTTCGGCGCCGCCGACCGCCGCGAGATCGTCCGCCGCGGCGTGTGGGAGTACCGCACCGCCATGCGCCAGTTCGCGACGATGCGCAACCTCGAGGTCTGGTACGCGTCGATGGACGTCGACACGCGGCTCTCGGAGCTGCGCGCGGTGGCGACGCGCAAGCAGGTCAAGCGCACGGAGCAGACGCTGGCAAAGGCCCGCACGAAGGACAGCATGCACGCGTTCTCGAAGCTGACGCACATGGTCGACGGCGAGCCTCGGATCATCTCCGACCCGCCGCTGATCGAGCCGATCGAGGATCTCGCCCACGGCGTGGAGGCGGAGCAGCTCACCGAGGCCCTGCATGACGTGCTGCGGGCCTACCGCAAGACGCTCGCGCACGACCGCAAGGCCCTGCTCGAGCGGTTCCGGCTCGTCCACGTCGCCCGCAAGGTCGTCGGCGTCGGCAGCGTGGGCACGCGGGCATGGATCTCCCTCATGCTGGGACGTGACGAGACCGACCCGCTGTTCCTGCAGATCAAGGAGGCGCAGCCGTCCGTGCTCGAGGATCATGTCGGCAAGAGTGTGTTCGCCAATTGCGGCGAGCGCGTTGTCGCCGGCCAGCGGATGATGCAGGCCTCGAGCGACATCTTCCTCGGCTGGACGCGCATCGCCGCGGGGCTCGACGGCGTCCGGCGGGACTTCTACGGCCGCCAGCTGAAGGACTGGAAGGGCTCTGCGGTGATCGAGACGATGACCCCGAAGGGGATGATCCTCTACGCCGGCATGTGCGGCTGGACACTGGCACGGGCGCACGCGCGCTCGGGCGATCGGGTGGCGATCGCCGCCTACCTGGGGAACGGCGATACGTTCGACCGGGCGATCTGCGACTTCGCAACCGCCTACGCCGATCTCAACGAGCTCGACTACAAGGCGCTTGCGGCGGCCGTGAAGTCGGGCCGGATCGCCGCAGCCAAGGGCCTCTAGCCACGTGTCACGGGTGCGGCGGCGCGCCGCCGTCCGCGTTCATCCGGTCGGGATGACGTGCCGCCGCACCCGCCGCGACACGATGCCCTGTAGTCCGACAAGGAGACGAATCGATGGTCGTGTTGTCGCTGGGCGAGTTCCTGTGGTCGCTGCTCGTCATCTTCTTCATGGTCGTGTACTTCATGATGCTGTTCGAAGTCATCGTGGATGTCTTCCGGCGGCAGGACGAGTCGGGCGGGAAGAAGGCCCTCTGGCTCATCTTCCTGTTCATCCTCCCGTTCGCCAGCCTGATCATCTACATGGTGATGAACTCGGAGGGGATGGCCGAGCGTCAGCGCGGCGTCATGGAGGCGCGCGGCTACCGCGCGTCGGGAGGCGGGAACAGCTCCGGGCCGGCGACGGAGATCGCAAATGCCAAGACGCTCCTCGACAGCGGCGCGATCACGCAGGAGGAGTACCAGTCGATCAAGGCCCGCGTGCTGGCGTGACGGGCTGAAGAAAACGAGGGAGGGACTGATCATGGCTGTGGGACCCGTACAGCTGATCGTGCTCGGCTTCGATCACCCGAACTTCCAGGGTGAGGTGCTGGAGGAGCTCGAGAAGCTGCGCGACTCGGACACGATCCGGGTCATCGACGCGCTTGCGGTGAGCAAGGACGCCGACGGCGACGTCACGATCCTGAAGGCGAGCAACCTGACGCAGGACGAGAGCATCGAACTCGGCGCCAAGATCGGCGCCCTGATCGGCATCGGCGCCGCCGGCGACGACGAGGAGGCCGTCGAGGAGATGGCGCTCGCCGGCGCCGAGGTCGGCGCGGAGGAGGGCATCGACGTGTTCGATGCGGACGAGGTCTGGGACGTCGTCGAGGAGATCCCGAACGACACCGCCGCGGCGCTGCTCCTGATCGAGCACCACTGGGCCGTGGGGCTGCGCGACGCCGTCGCCCGAGCCGGTGGCTTCCGGATCTCGGACGGCTTCGTGAGCCCGATCGACCTCGTGGCGATCGGGGCGATGACGCGCGAGGACGCCGAGGCGCACGCGCTGGTCGAGACCCGCTGACAGGGAGGACGAACGATGTTCGGAGCACGCAGAGTCGCCCGCAGGACCGGCCGCCGCACCGCGCGGCGGGTCGCGCGCCGCAGGTAGCGACGCCGCAAGCTCGTCCGCCGGGCGCAAGAGGCGGCGCCCGGCGGACGCTGGCATGGTCCCGGCAGGTGCCTGGCCCCACGACGCGGTGCCTGGCTCCGGGCGGGGGAGGGGGCGGGTGTCACGGGGGTGTGGCAGGGTGTGGCGGGAGTGTCGGGGATCTGCAAATGACAGATGCCAACACCGCCAACCGCCCTTACCTGCGGGCGGAACGGTCACGGCTTGGTGACGAGGTGTGGCGCTGCACGCGACGGTCTGGTGCCCTCGTGAGGCTGATCATCGGTCGTGCCGGTGCCAGGCACCGGTCCGGCTAGCTGAGCTAGCCGGGCACGATGCGTCGCACGCCGCGGCCGACCGCGGCCGCGATCGCCCCGCCGAGCACCGCGCCGGCGACCACGTCGCCCGGGTAGTGGGCGCCGCCGTGCACGCGCGAGTAGGCGACGGCGGCGGCCAGGCAGCGCAGCGGAAAGGCGAGCAGGGGCACCTCGGCGCCGGCCGCGGTCGCGAACGCGAAGGCCGAGGCGGCGTGGCCTGACGGGAACGACGCCGAGCGCGGCATGCGCACGGCCCGGCCGGTGCCGATGCCGGCGGCGACGGCGTCCGGCCGCGGGCGGCCGTGGAGGTGCTTCAGCCCCGCGTTCGCGAGCGCCGACGTGACCGCCACGGAGGCCATCCCGGCCGCAGCCGCCCGGCGGCCGGATGCGCCGCCGGCGGCGGCCAGGCCCGCGGCGATCCCCATCCACAGCAGCGACCGGTCGGCGGCGCGCGAGAGGCGGGCGAGGTCACGGTCGAGCGCAGGCGACGGCGTGGCCGCCACCGCCCGGTAGACGGCCTCGTCGATGGCCGCCAGGTCGCCGAGCGCGAGCTGCCAGGGCGCCCGCCCGGCCGCGGTCATTCGGTCGTGTCGCGGCGCTGCCCGGCCGCGCCGCCTCCGGTGCGGGCCGCGGTCCACAGCTCGCCGATGCCCTCCCGGGAAAGGCCGGCCGAGAGCGCGGCCGGCGAGACGCCGACGGCGCTCGGCGGCAGCAGCACGGTGAGCGCGCCGGGAACGCTCTCGAACCGCAGCGGCGCGTCGATCATCATCGCCTCGCCGTCGACGCCCGCCGCGATGGGGGCGCTCGATTCGACCGTGAACGTCCGCGCCGACCACTGCAGCCATCCGCCGAAGCTGCGGGCATGGCCCATCGACTCGAGCGCGAAGAGCTTCGCCGCCTGGGCCGGGCTCTCGATCTCGACGGCGAACACGCCCAGCATGCCGGTGTCGAGATCGGGCCGCGACCCCGCCCCCAGCATCCGCTCGAGCGCATACGGGTTGTTCGAGACCATCACGAGCTGCGCCGTCTCGTGGCGGACGCCGTCACCGTCGGTGAAGCGCAGGTCGAGCGGGTGGGCATCGGGACCGAGCAGGTCGGGCAGCATCCGCTCCATCGTCCGCAGCTTCGCGTCGCGGTACTCGTCGGACTGCACGATCGCGGCGTAGACCCCGAGCGAGACGTTGTTCACGAACACCTTGCCGTTGACCAGGGCGAGGTCGATGCGCCGCTCGACGCCCTCGGTGAAGCCGTCCAGCGCGACCACGACGTCGTCGCGGTCGAGCCCGAGGTCGAGCGCGAGATGGTTGCGCGTCCCCGCCGGCACACACACGTACGGCACCTCGTGGCGCATCGCGACCTCGGCCACGATGGCCTGCGACCCGTCGCCGCCGGCCATCCCGATCGCGGGGGCGGAGCGGATCGCCTCCTCGGCGAGGCCGCGCAGGTCGTCGCCGAGATGCAGCTCGATTGTGCGGATGCCGCGCTTCTCGGCCTCGGCGGCGAGATGGAACCGCTCGACCTTGCCGCCGCCCGACTTCGGGTTCATCAGGAGCACCGGCCGGCCCGTATGGCCCGTGGCCCGCCGTTTCTGGGCGCGGGCCGGCCGCGGCTCGCGCCGGCGCCGGGCCCGCCCGGCGGAACGGCTCGCCGCCGTGAACGCGAGCAGGCTGGCCACGAGCGCGGCGATCGCCCATAGGATGTCGCCCTTCGCGAGCGCGACCACGGCCGCGAACGTCGCGACGCCCGCGCCGATCAGGGCGAGCATCCGCACGCCGCCGGAGCGCGTGAGCGCCAGCCAGCCGCACCCCACGGCCACGCCCACGGCCAGAGCCCCGACGGCCACGCCGACCGGGCTCGTGAAGAGGGCGAGCACGAACAGGAGGACCGCGACGAGGGCGGCCGCGAGCGCGGCGAGCGCCGCGAGCCGGACGCTCGACCTGCGATGCGATGCCATCTGACGATGGTGGCCCGGCTTGGCCTTGCCCGCGTCCTCCCAACGGGATGAGCCTCTTAGCCCGGCGGATGCGGGTGATCCCGAATGGACGATGCGGCGGCCACCCCCGCCGGGGAGAGTCGAGCCACCCACGCGAGAGGTGACGATTGGCTTCCAGCTCGATGTCCGAGGTGCGCCGGCAGGTGCCGGGGCTGCGGATGCTGGCGGAGTACAGGGCCCGCTGGCTGCCGCACGACGTCGTGGCCGGGCTCGTGCTGACGACGCTGCTCGTCCCGCAGGGGATGGCGTACGCGGAGCTGGCGGGCCTGCCCGCGATCACCGGCCTCTACACGTCGATCATGTGCCTGCTCGGCTACGCCGTGTTCGGGCCGTCGCCGGTGCTCGTGCTCGGCCCCGACTCCTCGCTCGGGCCGATGATCGCCGCGGTCATCCTGCCGATCGCCGGCGCCCAGGGCGACCCGGAGCGGGCGATCGCGCTCGCCTCGATGCTCGGCCTGCTCGTCGGCGCGATCACGTCGCTGGGGGCGATCGCCCGCCTCGGCTTCATCGCCGACCTCCTCTCCAAGCCGACCATGATCGGCTACATGAACGGGTTGGCCGTGACGATCCTGATCGGCCAGCTGCCGAAGCTGTTCGGCTTCTCGACCGACGCCACCGGCCTCCTGGCCGAGGCCCGGGCGTTCTTCGACGGCGTGCGGGACGGCGAGACGGTGGCCGCCTCGCTTGCCATCGGCGTCGCGGCGCTGGCGGTGATGCTCGGGCTGGGACGGTTCTGGCCGAAGATCCCGAGCGTGCTCGCCGCGGTGGTGGTGTCGATCGCGGCCGCCTACGCGTTCAACCTGGCCGACCACGGCGTCGACCTCGTCGGTGCGCTGCCCCAGGGGTTCCCGCCGCTCACGGTTCCCCATGTGCACGCCTCGGACATCCCGCTCCTGATCGGCGGGGCGTTCGGGATCGCGCTCGTCTCGCTGGCCGATACCATCGCCACGGCGTCGGCGTTCGCCGGGCGCAGCGGCAGGGAGATCGACGGGAACCGGGAGATGCTCGGCATCGGCGCGGCGAACATCGCTGCCGGGTTCTTCCAGGGCTTCCCGGTGAGCACGAGCGGCTCGCGCACGGCCGTCGCCGAGCAGGCGGGCGCGAGGTCGCAGGTGACCGGGCTCGTCGGCGCGATCGCGATCACGACGATGCTGCTCGCCTTCCCGGGCCTCCTGCGCGACCTGCCCCAGCCGACGCTCGCCGCCGTGGTCATCGTCGCGTCGCTCTCGCTGGCCGACATCCCCGGTGTGGTCCGCCTGTGGAAGCAGCGGCCGACCGAGTGCGGGCTCTCGATCGCTGCCTTCCTCGGTGTCGCGCTGCTCGGCGTGCTGCCGGGCATCGTGGTCGCGATCGCGCTCTCGGTCGCGAACGTCTTCCGGCGGGCCTGGTGGCCGTATCAGACCACGCTCGGCCGGGTGCCCTCGCTGCCCGGGTGGCACGACGTGCGCAGCTACCCGGAGGCCGAGCAGCTGCCGGGCCTCGTGGTATTCCGCTTCGACGCGCCGCTCTTCTTCGCGAACGCCCGCACGTTCCGCGACCAGGTGACGCTGCTGGCGGCGAGCGACCCGCCGCCGGAATGGATCGTCATCGCGGCCGAGCCGATCACCGACGTCGACACGACTGCGTCCGACATGCTGAGCGGCCTGGACGAGGCGGTGAATGCGAAGGGCGTCTCGCTGGTCTTCGCCGAGATGAAGGATCCGGTGCGGGAGAAGATCGAGCGCTACGAGCTCACGCGGACCATCGACCCGAACCACTTCTATCCGACCGTGGAGGCGGCGATTGACGCCTTCCGTCAGCGCGACGAGGGTGCCGGTGCCGCGACGGTGGGCGCGGCGTCCGCCGACCTCGAGCCGTAGACGACGACCGTTCCGGCCATCATGTCCGCGATGCCGCGCCGGCGGCGGTCGAACAGCACCGGCAGGAAGCCGGCGAACACCGGGATGACGGCGAGCACCAGTCCGACCAGCCGCACCGCCGATCGGCGGATCGACGGCGGGGCGGGCGAGTCCTCCACAGCGACCCGCAGGTGCAGCAGGTGCATGCCCGGCGTGCGCCCTGCCGTGGTCCAGAAGAAGACGAAGTAGCAGCCGCTGAGCGCGGCGAGGCCGATCGACGCCAGCGTGGCGACGAGCCACTCCGGGCGCAGCCCGCCGAAGATCCAGCCGATCAGCGCCACGACCCCGGACACCGACACCCACAGCGCCGCGCACAGGACGGCGTCGGCCACGAATGCGACCGCCCGCGAGGCGATCCCGGCGTACGCGCCCGCCCGGACGGCGCGGCGATCGGTGTGCTCGTCCATCCGGGCGGCCCGGCCGCGCAGGCCGCCCACGACCTCCTCCGAGAACCCGGACGTCTGGTCGACCAGCGCGTGCCGCACCTCGGGGGAGGTGAGGACGTCGCGCAGCACCCGCTGCATCTCCTCGCTGGCGACGACCCGGTCGACGAGCGCTTGCGACTGGCGGCTCTCCAGGACGCCACTGACCAGCTCGTCCAGCGCCCCGCCGGCCGCCAGCTCGGAGACCATCCGCTCGAGCACGCGGTTGCGCACCGCCGAGCGGACGATCTCCTCGGGCAGGGGGCCGGCCAGGACGCGGTCGACCGCGCGCAGCGTGCCCGGCGAGGCCAGCATCGCGTCGGCCACGTCCTCCAGGCGGTCGCGGGCCACGTTCGCCGCCGCGCGCGCCGGGATGGCCGCCGCGCCGCGCGCCGCGCCGGCGACGAACCCGAGGCGGCGGTCATTGCGTGACGACATCCGCCGCAACCGGGGTTCCCGCGATCCGGTTTCGCGCGATCGCCTTCGCCGCCTCCCAGGCGACGAGGAGGGCGATCGCGCAGAGCAGCCCGACGCCGAACTGCTGGGCGGTCAGCGGCACCGTCCCCAGCACCCGGTTGAGGAAGTTCCAGCCCGTCGCCATCGCCGCCCCGATCACCTCGATGGCGGCGATCATGTTCATCCGCCGGCTGTTGAAGGTGTCGGTCGTGAGGATACTGCCCGCCTCTGAGCGGCACTCGAACGCCGCCGCCACCAGCATGAGCGCGAACGCCGTGAAGGCCATCGAGTTGCCGACGGCGACGCTCGAGTAGTGGTGGATGCCCAACTCGAGGACGAGCAGCGCCGCGACCGCCATGAACAGCCCGACCAGCCCCGCCGTCAGCTTCACGGGCAGCGTCAGGATCGACTCGCCCCGCGCCCGTGGGCGCAGGCGCATCAGCCCCGGCGTCTCTTCGTCGAATCCGAGCGCGACGCCGAACGGCGCGCTGATCAGGAAGTGGATCCACAGCACCTGCGGCGAGGTGAACGGCTCGCCGGCGGCGATGTTGAAGAGGCTTGCGCCCAGGAATGTGAGCACGAACGCCACCAGCATCACGAGCACGAACCGGATGTACTTGTTCAGGTTGTCGTAGAGCTTGCGGCCCTGCTCGACCGCGTAGACGATCGTGGCGAAGTTGTCGTCGGAGAGGATCATCCGGGAGGCGTTCTTGGCCACCTCGGTGCCGCTGCCCATGGCGATGCCGATGTCCGCCGCCTTGATGGCGGGGGCGTCGTTCACGCCGTCGCCGGTCATCGCGACCACCTCGCCCTTGGCCTTGAGCGTCTCGGCCAGGAGCACCTTGTGTTCGGGCGCGACCCGGCCGACGACGCCGATCGTCTCGATCCGGTCCATCCGCGCCTGCTCGGACAGGGCGGCGAAGTCGGCCCCAAGGATCGCCTCGCCCTCGATGCCGAGCTGCTCGGCGATGGCCGCGCCGGTGACGACGTCGTCACCGGTCACCATGCGCACGCGGATGTGGGCCGCCTGGGCGTCCTCGACCGCCCGCTTGGACTCGTCTCGCGGCGGGTCGAGCATGCCGACCAGGCTCGTGATCTCGAGGTCGGTGACGTACGCCAGCAGGTCGCCCTCGGGGTCGAACGTCTTCGGCTTGATGTCGCGGACGGCCGCCGCCATGACCCGCAGCCCGTCGCCCTCCATGCGGACGACGTTGTCGTCGGCGCGGCGGGCCAGATCCCTGTCCCAGGGGACGGCGCCGCCGGCGGAATGGGCGGATGCCGCCCGTTCCAGCACGGCCGGCCCCGCGCCCTTCACGTAGATGCGCACGACCTCCTTGCCGGAGGAGTCGGTGGCGCTGTTGAACGTCGCCATCAGCTTGTACGTCGGGTCGAACGGCAGGGTGGCGAGGCGCGGCCGGTGCTCCCGGGTGGCCTCGACGTCGAGGCCGGCCTTGTGGGCCAGCACGAGCAGGGCGCCCTCGGTCGGGTCGCCGACCACCTTGCCGGACTCGAGCCGGGCGTCGTTCGCGATGACGTACGGGAGAATCGCGCCCTCGATGCTCCTGGCGTTGCCGGCAGCGTGGTGCACCTGGCCGTCGAGGCCGTAGCCGATGCCGGAGATCGTGTAGCGGTCGGTGGCGTCGATCACCTCGACCGCCGTCATCTGGTTCATCGTCAGCGTGCCGGTCTTGTCGGAGTTGATCGCCGACGTGAAACCGAGCGTCTCGACCGACGGCAGCTCCTTCACGATCGCGTTTCGGCCGGCGAGCTCGACGCTGCCCAGCGAGAGCACCACCTGGACAACCGTCGGCAGGGCCTCCGGGATGGCCGAGATCGCCAGCGCCACCGCCGTGATGAAGAGCGCCCGGGCGGAGTCGCCGCGGTTCAGCCCGAGCGCGAACATGATCACCATCGTCACCCCGGCTGCGGCGGCGATCCATAGAGTGAGCGTGTTCATCTGCTGCGTGAGCGGGGTCTCCTCGACGGCCGTCGACTCGAGCATGCGGGCGATCCGGCCCACCTGCGTGCGGCCGCCCGTCGCCGTCACGACCATGACGCCGCTGCCGTGCGTGACCGGCGTGTGCATGAACGCCATGTTGGTCTGGTCGCCGGGGGGCCGTTCGTCGTCGCCGAGCGTGTCCGGCCCCTTGGCCACGGGTGCGCTCTCGCCGGTCAGGGCTGACTCGTCGATCTGGAGCGCGCTGGCCGAGATCAGGCGCCCGTCGGCCGGCACCTGGTCGCCCGCCGCGAGCAGGACGACGTCGCCGACGACGAGCTGATCGGCCGGGATCTCCGCCTCCGTGCCGTCGCGGCGCACCCTGGCGGTCTCCTTCATCATCGACTTGAGCGCATTCATCGCGCTTTCGGCCTTGCCCTCCTGGCGCAGGCCGACGACGGCGTTCAGCAGGGTGATCGCGACCAGGACCACGGCCGTGCTCCACTCCCTGATCGCGAGGGAGACGACCGCGGCGCCGACCAGGATCATCTGCATGTAGCTCGTGTACTCGTCCAGGAACCGGCGCCACCCCGGCTTCGGCTTCTCGGTCGGGAGCGCGTTCGGGCCGTCGCGCTCGAGGCGAGTCGCCGCCTCGGCCGCGGACAGCCCCCGGGCCGGCTTCACGCCCAGCCCCTTCGTCGCGTAGACCACGTCGTGGGCGTACCAGCGCTCGGCGTCGCCCGCGGCCGGGGCGGGCGACTCCGGCACCGCCGCCGGGGTCACGACGTGCCCGCCTTGCCGTCGACCCCCGCGACGACGAGCCCGGTCTCGGGCGCGTCCTCGCGCTTCTTTGTCCTGCGCCGCCCCCTGGTGAGCTTCTCCGCGAACGGGTCGGCGGCCGCCCCCTTGGGGGCCTGTGCGACGAGCACGTCCTTCACCTTCGCGAGGTCCTTGCGCGCGGCGGCGCTCACCGTCGGGTAGTGCGGGTCGATCTCCATCAGCTCGTGCACCAGCACGACTGCGGCCGCGAGCCGGGCGAACCACTTGCGGTCGGCCGGGATGACGTACCAGGGCGCCCACCTGGTGCTCGTGTGCGAGAGCATCTGCGAGAACGCCTCCTGGTAGTCGTCCCAGCGCTCGCGCTCGGCGAGGTCGTGGGACGAGAACTTCCAGTTCTTGTCCGGCAGGTCGAGCCGCTTCAGGAAGCGCGTCCGCTGCTCCTCCTTGGAGAGGTTCAGGAAGATCTTCACGATCCGGAAGCCGTTGTCGGTCAGGTAGCGCTCCCAGTCGTTGATCTCGCGATAGCGGCGCGCCCAGATGCCCGGGCCCTTGTTCTCCCGGGGGAGCTTCTGGCGGTCGAGGTTCTCCGGGTGGACGCGGACGACGACGACCTCCTCGTAGTGGGAGCGGTTGAAGATCGTGATCTGTCCGCGCTCGGGCAGGCGGCGGGCATAACGCCACAGGAAGTCGTGGTCGAGCTCCTCGGCGGAGGGCACCTTGAAGCCGTGTACGGCGACCCCCTGCGGGTTCACGCCGCTCATGACGTGGCGGATCGTCCCGTCCTTGCCGCCCGCGTCGAGCGCCTGCAGGCAGACGAGCATGCCGTAGGTGTCCTGCGCCGCCAGCCGGGCCTGGTAGTCGGCCAGCAGGGCGATCCCGCGCTGCAGCAGCCCGGCACCGTCCTTCTTGCGCACGAAGTCCGCCTTGAACCCGGGGTCGAAGTCGCGGCTGAGCTTCACCTTGGAGCCCGGCTTGACCCGGAACATCGCGGCGTACTCGGCGAACCGCTTCTCCTGCTTCGTGCTCATGGCTCGATCCTTTCGCCCGGCGTGCGGCAGTCAGGCGCTGTTCCCGATTCGCTCGCGTATCCCGTCGAGCGCGGCCTGCTCCGCCGGGCTGATCTTCTGCCCGCGCTCGGTGTGCGCCTCTGCGACCGCCCTGGCGAGCGTGAGCACGAAGGAGCCGTAGTCGGAGACCTCCTGCGGCGTCGCTTTCTCGCGCAGGACCGAGACGGCCTGACCGATCCTCGCCATGCCCTCGCCCTTGAGGTCGGCGTCGGTGCGGTAGCGATGCCGGTCGAACTCCGGCTTCGACGAGACGATCTCGTCGAGCAGCTCGCTCTGGCCGTGCTGCTTGCGCGCGTCGCCGTACGCGTGTGCGAGCGCGATCGTCTCGCGGAACGTGCCGCCGCCCTCCGCCCGGATCACGATCATGCCCGCGGTCGCCGGCCCCTCGGCGATCAGGTCCCACTCCTCCTGGTCGAAATCGGTCTTCTTCGTCATGGCCCGAGCGTCGTGCGGCGGCGCCGCGGCCGCATCACCCGGATCGCACGAGCAGGAATATCCAGGCACGGAGAGGGGTATGGGCATCGCTGCTGGTTCCCGGCATCTACCGCGATCGGGGGAGGCAGTGAGCTCCGGCGAGGAGTACGGTATGCGGCCTGACAAGCCCCGGTCAGCGCCGTTCACGATGCGAACGAACCCCGATGCCATGAGTGGACAGAGCGGCCTCGCTTTCGAGGTGCATGCGCTTCAGCGCGAGCTCCAGGCGATCGACCCGGGACCCCAGACGCAGGCGTCGGACGCCGTGCTCGCCCTCGTGCGCGCCGCCCGGCGGATCAGCCAGCTCGCCTACGAGGTCGCCAGGGATCCTGCGGGCGCAGGAACGGACCGCGACGAGGTGGCGCTGGCACGCGTCACCGAAGCCTGCCTGTCGAACGAGGGCAGCCGGATCGAGCCCGGCGACCTCGAGTCGGCCATCGCGCTGATCGCGAAGCGGCTGGGCCCGCTGGCGGCCGCCGGCGACGGCGAGACGAGCCGCGTCCAGCGCACGGTCGACGCCATCGCGAACCGGCCCGGCGAGTAGCGCCGACGGCGGGCAGCCCCGCCCGGAGCCGCCCGCCATGGTGACGATCGCCCGCACTCCACGTCCCGTCTGTCGTGAGACGTTCCCGCGCTGTCGGGCGCCGTGCCGGAGGGGTCCCATCGAGCGGGTGTGCTCATCGGCAGAGGCAGGCCGTGCGGCTGACGGGCAAGTCACCTCGCAGGGCCGGCCGGCGGCGCCCGAGCTGGGCGATCGCATCGCTCCCTTCCGCTGGCGCTCCCTCCACTCGTCGCGACGGCTGCGCAGGCAGCCCGTCCCTGCAGACTGGCGACGCCGCCGGGTGACGGCATCGTCCGGTTGGGGTGATGGAGAAACCGCCCTTCCCGCCTAGCTTCCTCCCCGCCGGAGCGACGGCTGCGGGAACGACCAGGGAGGGATGAATGAGCGCGGTCAAGACACCCACGAAGCGCAAGCGCGCGCCCGAGCCCGAGCCGGAGGCGCAGAGCGCGGCTGCCCCCTCGCCCTTCCCACCGATCGCGGAGTACGCATTCCTGTCGAATTGCCATACGGGTGCGCTGGTGGCGCCGGACGGGGCGGTCGACTGGCTGTGCGTCCCGTCGTTCGACGCGCCAAGCGTCTTCGGGAGCGTGCTCGACCGCCAGGCCGGCTTCTTCCGGTTCGCGCCGTACGGCATCAACCACCCCTCGCTGCGCAACTACGAGCCGGGCACGAACGTGCTGCGCACGACCTGGAAGACGCCGTCCGGATGGGTTGTCGTCCGCGACGCGCTCACCATGGGGCCGCGCAAGCACGAAGACGAGATCACCCCGCACACGCGCCCTCCGGCCGACGACGACGCGGAACACGTCCTGGTGCGGACGGTGGAGTGCGTCGAGGGCCAGGTCGAGGTCGAGCTGGTCTGCGAGCCGGCATTCGACTACGGCCGGGCCCCGGCCGAGTGGAACGTCCTCGACGGCGACCGCCACACCGCCGACGCGAGCGGCGCGGGCGTCACGCTGCGCCTGACGTCCGACCTGGCACTCGGCGTGGAGGGCAACCGGATCCGCGGCCGGCACGTCCTCAGGGCCGGCGACCGTGCCTGGTGCGCGCTCTCGTGGGCCGAGGGCCTGGCGACTCCCGAGGACCTCGACGATGCCACCGCCCGGATCGATGCCACCGCCCGGTACTGGCGCTCCTGGCTCGGCCGTGCGCGCATCCCCGACCACCGATTCAGCGAGCTGGCCCAGCGGGCCGCGCTCGCGATCAAGGGTCTCACCTACATGCCCACGGGTGCGACGGTCGCCGCCCTGACGACGTCGCTGCCCGAGACGCCCGGCGGTGAGCGCAACTGGGACTATCGCTACACGTGGATGCGTGACTCGACGTTCACCCTGCGGGCGCTGCACTGGCTGAACCTCGACTGGGAGGCCGACGAGTTCATGCAGTTCGTCGCCGACCTCGAGCCGACCGAGGACGGGTCGCTCCAGATCATGTACGGCATCGACGGCCGCCGCGACCTGACCGAGACGACCCGTGACGACCTGTCGGGGTACGCCGGCGCGCGGCCCGTACGCGTCGGGAACGGCGCATGGGATCAGCGCCAGAACGACGTGTTCGGCGCCGTGCTCGACTCGATCCTCCTGCACACCCGCCGCAGCGAGCGCCTGCCGCGGCGGCTGTGGCCGATCGTGCAGAGCCAGGCGGAATGCGCGATCAAGGTCTGGCGCAAGCCGGACCAGGGGATCTGGGAGGCACGCGGCAAGCCGCGCCATTACGTCTCGTCGAAGCTGATGTGCTGGGTTGCGCTCGACCGCGCGTCCAGCCTGGCGGAGATCCGCGGCGATCCCGAGCAGGGTGAGCGCTGGGGCGCGATCGCCCAGGAGATCCGAGAGGACGTCCTCGCCCACGGGCTGACCAAGGCCGGCGTCCTGCGCCAGCACTACGACACCGATGCGCTCGACGCGTCGAACCTGCTGGCCGCGATCTTCGGGTTCCTGCCCGACGACGACGAGCGCCTGCGCGCCACGGTGCTCGCGATCGCCGACGACCTCACCGAGGACGGCTTCGTCCTGCGCTATCGCACCGGCGAGACCGATGACGGGATGTCGGGCAAGGAGGGCACGTTCCTGATCTGCTCGTTCTGGCTCGTGTCCGCGCTCGCCGTCATCGGCGACATGCAGCGGGCCCGCGACCTGATGGAGCGCCTGTTCCGGGTCGCGTCGCCGCTCGGCCTCTACGCGGAGGAGTTCGACGCCGGCACGGGCAGGCACCTGGGGAACTTCCCGCAGGCGTTCTCGCACCTGGCGCTGCTGGAGGCGGCCGCCCGCATCGTCATACACGAGCGGCTCTCCGAGAGCTGAGTCGGCCGCGAGCGCGGCGGTCACCCAGAATGGATGAAGGCAAGCCCGCTCCGGGAAGCCAAGATCGTTTCGGGCGCTGACGGAGGGAGTAGCGCATGTCGGTGACGAAGGGCCAGGAGGCGACGGAGGGAACCTCGCCGGAGCGATCTCGCGCGATCCATGCGGGGAACAGCCGAGGGCGCAAGCTTGCCCTCGGCGTGCTCGTGTTCCTGGGCTCGCTCATGCTGTGCGTGGCGATCTTCGCGACCTGGGTCGACCGGGTCGCGCTCGACTCCGGCTCATGGTCGGATACCAGCACGAAAGCCCTGGAGCAGCCGGCCGTGCGCACCGCGCTGTCCGAATACCTGGTCGACCAGCTCTATGCCAACGTGAACGTGCCGGAGGCGCTGTCGGGGGCGCTTCCGCCGCGCCTCCAGCCGCTGGCGGGGCCGATCGCGGTCGGCGCGGAGCCCTATATCCAGCGGGCCGTCGCCGCCGGTCTGGCGCGTCCGCGGGTGGTGGAGCTGTGGCGGGCGGCGAACCTGCGCGCTCATGATCAGCTGATGCACATTCTGAACGGCGGATCGGGGCCGTTCTCGACTGCGAGCGGCACGGTGTCGATCGATCTCAGCCCGATCGTCGGGAATCTCTCGAGCACGCTGAGCCAGCGCACCAACGGCGCGGTCACACTTCCGCCGGGCACCGGCAAGATCGTGCTGCTGCAAAGCGACCAGCTGAGCGCGGCCCAGTCAGGCACGAAGTTCTTGAAGCTGGCGTCCATCCCGCTGGCCCTGCTGGCGCTGGCGGTGTTCGCGATCGCGGTCGCGATCTCCCGCGATCGACGAAGGACATTGCGGGCGATCGCGATCGGCATCCTGGCCGCGGCGGTGGTGCTCATCTTCGTCCGCCGCGTCGTGGGCGACGCCCTGATCGACTCGCTGACGACGCTGCCCCAGAACCGGGACGCCGGTCACGCGATCTGGTGGGTCGCGACCGACCGGCTCGGTGCCGCGAACCTGACGACGGTGATCGTGGGCCTGCTCCTCCTGATCGGAACCTGGTTCGCGGGCCCGGGCCGCCGCGCCGTCGCCGCCCGCCGGAATCTCACCCCGTATCTGCGCGACCCCGCGATTGCCTACGGCACGTACGCGGGGATCGTGCTGGTGCTGCTCGCCTGGGCGCCGGTGCCCGCGGCCAGCGACCCGGTCATCACCCCGGTCCTGATCATCCTGGGAGCGATCGGCATCGAGGCGCTCCGCCGGATCGTGGGGCGCGAGTTCCCCGACCTCACGAAACGCGACATGGGCAGCCGCATCCAGTCCGGACTGCGCTCGGCCTACCACGGCGTCCGCCGCAGCAGGCCGTCCGAGCCGGCCACGGACTCGCGCTACAGCTCGCTCGAGAAACTCGCCTCGCTGCACGACCGCGGCGCGATCTCGGACGACGAGTTCGCCGCCGAGAAGGCCGAGCTGCTCGCGCACCGCTGAGCGCGGCTCAGCCGGGGGCGGACGTCCCGTCGGCCGGGGCCGGATCGGTGCTCGGCCGCGGCCGTGACCGGGCCGGGCCGGGGTGCGCTGCCGACACCGGGATCGTGGCCGCGACCACCGTGCCGTGGCCGCGCACGCTCGTGACCCGGAAGCCTCCACCGACGGTCTCGACCCGGTCGCGCAGGCCCTGCAGGCCGAACCCCGGCAGTGAGGCGCCGCCGACGCCGTTGTCCGTGACCTCGACCGTGAGCGTCTCGCCATGGTCGACGATCGAAACGTCGATCCACGATGCGCCGGCGTGCTTCTGCGCGTTCGCCACGGCCTCCGCGAAGACGTAGTAGGCCGTCGTCTCGGCGGTCTCGTCCACCCGCCGGTCCGGCAGGCGCGTCAGCTTGATCGGAACGGTCGAGCGCAGAGCCGCGCCCCGGACGGCCGTGGCCAGCCCGAGATCGGTGAGCACCGACGGGTGGATGCCGTGGGCGAGGTCGCGCAGCTCGTCGATCGCGAGCTCGAGCTCGGCCTCGGCCTTCTCGAGCATCGCCGGCGCGTCGCCCGGCGATCGGCGGGCGCGGGCGGCCGCCCGGCGCAGGTCGACGGCGAGCCATGTCAAGCGCTGCTGGGCGCCGTCGTGGAGGTTCCGCTCCAGGCGCCTGCGCTCCACGTCGGCCGTCTCGACCAGGCGGCTGCGGCTGGCGCCGAGCTGGAGAGCGAACCGCTGCCGTTCGGCGACGACGGCCGACAGGTACAGCGTCGAGACCGCCGCGACGCCGATGAAGAGCTGCGTGTTGAACACGCTGCGGGTGATCGAGTGGTAGGCGAACGGCCCGACGTAGTGGGTCGTGTTCGTCACCGTGAACCAGACTGCGATCGCGATCGCGGCGGTGGCGCCGCGCGGCCCGAACCGCAGCGCCGCCCAGATCAGCGCAGGGAAGACGACGTAGACGACCGGGCGGTGGCTGCTGGACGAGACGTCGCTCAGCACGACCACGGTGACGAGCAGGACGAGCGCCTCGGCGGTGCGTGCGGGCGGCCAGCGCCGGTCGAACGGCTGACCGTACCAGGCCAGGGCGAGCGGGACGACCACGAGCGCGCCGACGAAGTCGCCCAGCCACCACGTTCGCCACACGGTCGGAACATTGGCCATGTGCACCACGCCGGCGAAGCGCAGCGAGAGCGTCCCGACGGTTGCGCTGATCGCAACGCCGGTCGCCAGAGAGGCGAGCAGCCGGCCCAGCCCGCGGACGGACTCGAGCGGGGAGCCCTCCGGCACGAGCCGGCGGATCAGCGCGGTCGCGACGATGACCTCGGCGAGATTCCCGGCGCTCTGGGCGAGGCCGGCGGCGACCGTGAGCGCGCCGTAGTCGTTCACCATCAGGTCGCCCGCGAGCGCGGCCGGCCACAGGTGCAGGCCGCCGAAGTACAGGAACGAGATGGCGACGCCGACGGGCAGCCACAGGATCGCCGCCACCGGGCCGGCAAACTCGAGGTGGAAGCTCACCTGTGCGGCCACGTAATACGTGAGCGTCAGCGCGACACAGCCGACTGCCCAGCGGAGGCGCCGGTTCGCGATCAGCCTCTCTGCGGTCGTCGACCGCTCCGATTCGGGCGGCTCGGACAAGGGGCGCAGATGGTACTTGATCGCCGCTCGTGGGTCAGGAACGCCCGCTACCCGATGTGGAACGTCTCGGTGTGTCCGTCGACGGCGATCGCCTGGCCGCTGATCATGCGGGCGGCGTCGGAGGCGAGGAAGAGGCACAGGTCGGCGATCTCTGCCGGCTGCACGAAGCGGGCGATCGACTGGCCCTCGAGGTACTCGCGCTCGACGTCCGCCGCCGTGGCGCCGCGGGCTTCCGCCTCGCGGGCGATCACGCCGCGCATGCGGTCGCCGTCGACCGAGCCGGGGCAGATGGCGTTCGCGCGCACCCCGTGCGGCCCGAGCTCGATCGCGAGCGTCTTGGTCAGGCCGATCACGGCCCACTTGGCGGCGACGTATGGGGCGCGCAGGCCGATACCGTGCTGGCCGGCGGTGGAGGAGATGTTGATGATCGAGCCGCTGCCGGCCGCCTTCATGGCGGGGACGACGCGGGCGCAGGTGCGGTAGTGGCTGGTGAGGCTGACGGCCAGCGAGCGCTCCCAGTCGGCGGGCGCGATGTCCTCGACGAGCGCGGTCGGGCCGGCGATCCCGGCGTTGTTCACGAGCACGTCGAGGCCCCCGCCGGCGGCGAGGACGCCGTCGATCCAGCGCTCGAGCGCGTCGCCGTCGGCGACGTCGACGGCGGTGGCGTGCAGGCCCTCGGCGGCGGCGCTCTCGACGGCCGCCGCGTCGATGTCGCACACGTGCACGTCGGCACCCTGCGCGGCGAAGGCGCGGGCGACGGTGCGGCCGAAACCGCCCGCTGCGGCGGTGATGGCGACGCGCTGGCTCACCCCGCGATTATCTCCCGCCCTGAATAAACGGGGTCAGACCCCTCGTATTCACGTTGCGGCCAGGCCGGCGACCACGCGGGCGAGCCGGGGTTGCAGCGCGCCCTCGGCAAACCCCTCGCGCGGGAACGACACCAGGTCGAGCAGCGCCCCCTCGATCAGATCGCTCAGGATGTCCGCCGCCTCGTCGGGGCCGGGGATGCCGGCGGCGGCGACGATCTCGCGCAGCCCGCCCAGGTAGGCGCCGTCCCAGCGCTGCGCCACCCGGCGCAGCTGCGCCGACCGGCCCGCCTCGATCAGGAGCTCGTACTGCGCCGCGAGCGGCGCCTGGTCGTCTGCACAGAGCGCATGGACGAGCTCCACCAGTCGCTCGACGAGCGCGGCGGGGGTAGCCGGGCGCGGCGGTGCCGTGCAGCGTCCAACGGCGGCGATGGAGCGGTCGATCGCGAGCTCGAGCGCATCGGCGACGATCTCGGCCTTCGACGCGAAGTGGTAGGTCGTCGAGGCCAGGGCCACGCCGGCCTCGGCCGCCACGGCCCGGTGGGTGGCCGCGTTCACCCCGCCCCGGGCGATGACGCGCAGCGCCGCCTCCACGATCAGGCGGCGCCGGTCGCTCACGGCCCCTGCTCGCGCAGCCACATGCCCGCGCGGATGCCGGTCTCGATCGCGCCGTCGATGAACCCTGCCCACCCGGCCGCGAGGTCGGAGCCGGCCAGCAGCACCGGCCCCTCCGGCCGGCGCATCTCGGCGTAGTGGTGGGTGTACCAGCCGGGCCGGTGGATCGCCCAGGTGCCGTTGGAGAACTCGTCGGCGAGCCAGTCGTGCGCAGTCGCCGCCACGGCCCGGTAGCCCGGGATGATCTCGTCGAGCGAGGCCTGCACGCCGGCCAGGTCGGTCGCGTCGCAGATCTCGGCGTCGTACCCGAAGCCGATCATGATCTGGCTCCCATCCGCCTCCTGGAACTCGGTGTCGAGGTAGCCGAACGGGTGGCGGGGCCGGATCGAGTTCTGGGCCGCCGGATCCCCCGCGGCGTGGATGAAGATCTTGATGCCGCGCGACGCCTGGCCGAGCGCGATCCCTGCCTGCTTTTGCTCTGAGAGCGGCGGATCGAACTCGATCGCACCGAGCGTGTTCAGCGGCACCGCGACGACGGCCCGCTGCGCTCCCAGCAGCTCGCCCGCGCGCGTCTCGATCTCCACCCCGTCGCCGGTCCGGCGCACGGCGGCGACCGGTGTGTCGAGGCGCGTCTCGAACGGCGCCTGCGACGCAATCGCGTCGAGCAGGCCGCGCGTGCCGGTGCGCAGCGTCACCCGGCCGCCGGTGTACTGGGTGAGCGCGAGGCTGTAGCCGGAGAGGGCGTGCCAGCGCAGGACGCTGACGGCGCCGGCGTCGTCGAGCGGCCCGTGGGCGAGCGACTCGAGCTCGGCCCAGAGGACGTCGTGCTGCTCCCGGTCGAGGCCGAGCTGCTCGACCCGGTCGGCGATCGTCAGCGCGTCCATCGCCGCCAGCCGGTCGATCGCGTGCAGCGGGTCGTGTGGGTTGGGGAGCGACTCCTCGACGCCCTCGACGAACCGCACCCAGCCGACGTTCGCGATCGCGTCGCGCTCGGCGATCGTGCCGGTGCGGCGCTCCTCGCCGACGTACCAGGCGGACGCATCCGGGTCGCCGGACAGCTCGAGGCCGAGGCCGGCGCGGGTGATCTCCGAGAACGTGAAGGGCTGGTGCCAGTGCACCCAGCCGCCGCCGTACTCGATGTCGTGCCC
>Ga0075426_10000892_pt1 | contig 21026 bp, 19 predicted proteins | sample SoiMethybrSBSTD5_FD_75304 | JGI IMG/M metagenome (GOLD analysis project Ga0075426, IMG submission 75304) | Bulk soil microbial communities from a Populus tree surrounding site in Tennessee, USA - Soil MetaG P. TD hybrid SBSTD5 | ecosystem: Environmental > Terrestrial > Soil > Tree plantation...
AGGCTGAATGCTAATTGCTGATTGTGTAGGATGAGGCATTATCGCCTCCCGCCCACTAACTCCCGACCCCGTTCTCAATACGCCGTCCCCCTTGGCATGGGCGGCCACTCGCGCGAATAGCCTTCAAACAGAGCCACCGTCGGTTCCAGACGCCGGCTCCCGTCGTGGATCGCGAACTGGTGCGGCTTGCCTGGGTTGTAGCCCGTCCATAGAGAAACGCCGGCGTAGGCGCCGTCTTTGCGCAAAACGTAATAGGTCATGTCAATGTAGCGCAGCCGGGTCATGTCATTGCGGTAGTTATGCGCGATGCGGCGCAGCGTATCCATGCCAGCTTCTTGCGGGCTCATGCCATGACGCATGTTCTCAATAATGGTTTTGGCGCCGCACACCTTGATGTTCTCTTCCCCGCTGCCGGTAGCGCCGGCCGAGCCCACTTCCTGGTCGGTGTAGCAGCCCGCGCCAATGATCGGCGAATCGCCCACCCGTCCCGGTACTTTCCATGCCAGGCCACTGGTGGTGGTTGTACCCGCCATTTCTCCTTTAGCGTTGAGCACTGAGCAGTGAATCGTGCCCGTGGGCGGATAGAAAATGTTGCGGATCGCCTCCTGGCGCAACTCGGGCGCGATCCCCAGGCGGCTGGCCAGTTGCTCTAGTTTGTGCAGGCGGTGCGGCCACAACTCCGACTGCGGAGCCGGTGCTTCCTCTTGCGGCGCATGCCAGCGCGGATCATCCGGGCCCGGTCCCCACCAGTCGCGGTCGGAATTGGCCTCCTTCCACAGCAGCCACATTTTTCGCGAGGCGTCGGTGAGCAGGTTTTCCCGGGGGAAGCCGATCTCCAATCCGAACTTGGTGGCATTGTCGCCCACCAGCATGACGTGACCGGTGTGCTCCATGACGGCGCGAGCCAGCAGGGACACGTTCTTGATGTCGTGCACGCCGCCCACGGCGCCGGCTCGTTGCGAGGGGCCATGCATGCAGCAGGAGTCGAGTTCGACCACGCCCTCCGCGTTGGGCAGGCCCCCCAGGCCGACGCTGTGGTCGTTGGCATCGTCTTCCGGGCCGCGCACCACGCTGAGACCGGCTTCCAGGGGATCACCGCCGCCGCTCAAAATGCCGTAGCCGCGGTCAAGGTAGTTGTAGCCATTGGCGGCGCAGATCAGCACCGGCTTGCGCGCCATCTTCACCTGGCCCGACGATTTGGTTTCCTGCGCTTCCAGCCCGAGGGCCAATGAACTCAAAGCAGCGGTGGTAATAAACTGCCGGCGGGATACGGACATGTCTCCTCCTGGCGTAAATAGCCGGAAAGAATAACATGTCGTGGCGCGAGGGTCAGAGGCCGGTACCTGGTTCCCAAAAGGATTCCGTGCTGGTTGCGAGTGCCACGTACGGAGCACATCGCCAGGCGTTGTGTACAACCACTTCCACCGACATCACCGGCTCCAATACTACGGGGCTGGCCTTGCGGGCAGCCTCTTTGAACGCCATGGAGACTCAATTTATGCGCTTCCTCAGGTTGACATGTGAGCTTGCGAAAGGCTCTTTCACCCCGCTGGGGCTCTGGTTGTTCCACTTTGATTCCCCGGCCTTATGAACGGGGCTACGTTCTTGCCGCCGCTGCGCGGCTGAAATGATGGTTCGTTCCGCCGCCGCTGTGATTATCCCGCCTGCTTCATGGGCGTGTTCTGGTCGGAGCGGAAGCGCAGCAGGGCGCCGATGTGGCCTACGTTCTCCAGGTCAGCGTTCTGTTCCACGTAGATAATTTCAATGCCCTTGCGCACGGCATCGCCAATAAGCACATCGGCGATGTCGCTGAGCTGTCGGACCGGCTGGCCGCACACGGCGCAGCTCTCGCCCATGTGGAAGTCGAGGTGACCGCAATTGGTGCATTCCACGCCCGGGGCTTCGAACTTATCGCCCAGCAGGAGCGCCTGAACTTCACCGGTCTCCAGCGAACGGAGCACGCGGCGCAAGCCGACAGCCCCGGTGCCATTGCGCTGGGCCTGGCCCAGCACCTCGCGCAGCACGCCTTCGCAGCGGTTGGCGCGCGCTTCGGTCAGCACGCGCAGGCCCTGCTCGCGAACCTGCTCCAGGGTAGCGGTTGCGGGATCCAATGCCACCCGCCCTAATAAATGCTGGCGCACATAAGAATGCAGATGAGGTTCGAACTCGGCCCAGGTTTCGTCACGGCAGCCAACGATGAAATTTCCGGACATGCCGGTGTCATAAAGTTCTTTCATGCTTTCGGCAACCGCCTTGAAGTGGTGCATGGCTTCGTGCTCCACGTGGCGCTGCGCATGTCCGGCGTCGTAGCCGGCAAAACCGTCGCTGCGGCCCCGCCGCGGCAGTTCCGCCTTGATCTCTTCGCGCTCCGCAATGTCGTCGAGGGTAAGCCCGAAGCGGCGTGCCTGGGTGCGGTTCACCAGCACCACCGCGGCGCGGTACATGCTGCCCAGGATGGCGGCCAGGGGACGCAGGTGGAAGCGCTGATTGACCGAAATACTGCTGCCGGCGAGGCGTGGCGGGAGGTCGAACTCGCGCCAGAATCCCTGCTGCGAACAGGCAAAAATCGCCTTAGCCCGCGCCTGGTTGCCGTGCAGTTGCTCGGCGATTTCCAGGATGCGGTCCAGGTCGGCGCGCGCGCTCTTCCCCTTGCCGTTCTTATCCACTTCACGCAAGGCGGAGCGCACCAGGTCTTTGGCCAGGATGGCCTCTTCGCGATGGGATTTGTTGAGTGGTGTCCGCGGCTGGAAATAAAAGCTCAGGGCGGAACCTTCCCCGCATTCAAACTGAGCCAGTTCGCGGATGTCTTGGCGACGGATCATTCCCCACCTCCTCTGCAAGTAAGGGTCAAGCAGTCTTGGAGTGTTGCAACAGCTTGTCGCGGAATTCGTTGGGGATGGGCAAAGCCTTGCGCAGGTGATCGCGGGCAGAACTCACCGAAAGCCGCACCTGCTCCGGCTTGCGATCGGTGATGGCGGCAATCTCTTCCACGGTGAAGCCCTCGATGGCATTGAGGATAAAGGCTTCGCGGTTTTCCCGGGGAGCGCTGAGCAGTGCCGCCTCTACCAGGCTGATCATCTCGTCGGAGGCAGCAATGTCCTCGGGTGTGGCCATGCCTCGATCGGGGATGATGTCCTGGGCGATCAACTGCTCATCGGGCTGGTGATACTGCAACTGGGGCTCATCGCTAGCGCGCACGTTGGGAGCGCGCTGGTTGCGTTGCAGGGGGATGTCTTCAGGCGCTTCGCTGGCGCGAGCAGCCAAATCGTCAATGGCGCGCATAGAAAGACGATAGAGCCAGGCCTCCAGGGCCAGGCGCTCCGGCTTATCCAGGCCATCGCCCAGCGCGTTGACCACCGCTTCATTAAGCACTTCCGCGGGCGTCAGCGTCTCCGGCGCGAGCTGATCAATGCTTTCGCGGTAACGGAGTTCACGCTCTACGAAGCGCTGCAGCCGGCCCAGATTGGCATTCACGTAGCCGCTGATGTCCTCGCTGGAAACCGTGGGCGGCTGCACCGCCGCCACCGTCTCCTCAAACGGCACCTGGGGCTGCGGGCGGGTGCGGCCAACCCTGCGCCAGCGCGGCCACTTGTGCTGGTTGCGCAGGTGATCCTTGTGCTTGGTCAGCTGCTCCACCAGGTCCTCGAACGCACCTTTTATGGCCGTCGTGGCGGTGGGCGAGTGCTCCTGGGCTGCCATCTGCCCGGAAGGCAGGCGCAGGTTCAGCGACACCGCAAAACCTTCCCGGGCGGAATTCTGCTCCACGATTCCTTTCAGGTGGATCAGTTCCGGACGAAAGACTTGCAGCCGCTTGCGAATCTTCTCTATTTGTTGGTTGATTTCTTTTTCTATGTCGGGAGTCTTATTAACTTTGTAGCTAAAATGGACATTCATGCAAGCCTCGGAAGCCGGGTGCAGGACCCGTCCTGCTGAAGTCCCTACAAATTGATTCTACACCCGTAGCGGTAGAAGCATTCACCCTTTGGGGAGTTGCTTTTCCCGCTCCGGGAAGCACCGGATTTCGGGCTTTCCCCGTTGCCAGCCGAGTTCCGGCTGCTATCCTGTGGGACATGCTGCCCGGGCGTGCTACAAGGGACATCATCGCACCCGGGCTGCAGCCCTGATTCGAATCATCGGAGCCGAATTGAACCACTATCTTCTTTCCCTGCTCCTGGGAATTGTTGAAGGCCTCACCGAGTTCCTTCCCGTCAGCTCGACCGCCCATCTGCGCCTTTCCGAGGCTTTTCTGGGGGTCGATCTCTCCAGTGGCTACTGGAAGATGTACTCCATAGTGATCCAACTGGGCGCAATCCTGTGCCTGCCCATCTACTTCCGGGAGCGCATCCGCGAGTTTGTGGCCACCTTTCCCCATGGGCGCGATGGCAAGCACACCATCTGGACCCACCCTTTGAGCCTCACCGCGGTGGCTTTCGGGTTCACCGCTGTTCCTGCCCTGCTGCTCACTAAAGTGATCGGCAAGAATCTGGAAAGCGTGCACGTGATGGCGTATTCGCTGGTGATCGGCGGTGTGATCATGTGGGTAGTGGACGCCGTTTATGGCCCGCCACGGCCGCTGCCCGCGCAATCGGTGGGCGCTGCCGCCGGCGCCAGCAGAAGCGTCCTCGGATACAAGACCGAGCACGTCGAGCAGATGACGCTTGGCCAGGCCGTCTGGATCGGCGTCTGCCAAATCTTTTCCGCTGTTTTCCCCGGAACCTCGCGCTCCATGGCCACCATTGCCGGCGGCCAGATCACCGGCATGTCACGGCCCGCCGCCCTGGAGTTCTCCTTCTTTCTATCGATTCCCACCATGGTGGCGGCCACCGGCTACGACCTGTTCAAGTCCTTTCATCACAAGCCGGGCGCGGCCGAGATCGGCATTGCCCCACACACCGGGCAGGAGTGGGTGGTACTGGCCATCGGATTCGTGGTGTCCTTCCTCGTGGCCTATGCCGTGGTCGCCTGGTTCATGAACTGGGTGCGCAAACGCGGCTTCGTGCCATTCGCCGTCTACCGCATCATTCTGGGGATTGTGGTCTTCGCCTGGGCCGCGCGCATGGCCGTACATTAGACTTCGGACGTTGCCATCCAGTTTCTTGTCCTGCGGACACCCTCGCCCGCAGCCTGGCGGCATACGACAACGGCGAACAGCCCGCTTTCGCTGTCGCCCCAGAACTAACTCGGCACATTCCCCTAAACTTTCCCGTTTCCCGCAGCCGACTTTCTGGCATAATTCTCCTGCTCTGGCGTATTTCGTGCACCGAACGCGGTTAGAAGTGCTTGTGTGCAGGTATCTGACCGCCGCTGGTGAATGCGCCCCATGAGGTATTTCTCCAACGCCTTTGTTCCGACCAGCAACCGACGGCTCAACGAGCTGATCGGATTCCTGCTGTTCGTCTCCGCGATCCTCCTTTTCCTTGCACTGGCTTCTTACTCGCCCCTCGACCCTTCCTTGAACAGCGCCTCGGCACTCACTGGATCCCACGCCGCGCGCAACTGGATTGGGGTGGTTGGAGCCATCGCTTCTGACCTGCTGCTGCAGGTGTTCGGAATCGGTATTTTCCTGGCGCCTTTTTTGCTGGCCCTGCTGGGAGCCCGTTGGTTCCGCTCCCGCCGGACCGCCTCGCCGGTGGCTAAATCGCTCGGCGCCATCTGGCTGCAGATTTTTGTGCCCGCGCTGCTCGCCCTTTTGCCCGGCCACCTGCGCTGGCGTCACGTGATTCCCATTGAAGGCCTGATGGGCCGGGTCGTCGGCGACTTCCTCATCCACTACTTGAACCTGCTAGGCGCCTACATCGTGTGCGCCAGCGTGATCGCGGTAGCCCTGTACTTCTCCACCGCCTTCTCCTTCAGCACCGCCAAAGCCTGGGCGGCGGCGCATTGCGGCTTCATCATTGCTCTTCTGGAACGATGGCGGGATTGGCGCGCCACCCGGGACAAAGAACGCCTGCAGCGGGAACTGGATAAGCGGCGCTCCGCCAAGCCGGTGGTCACCGCTCAGTTAGTCCCCGCCCGGCAGTCATCGGTGCTTCCCCGGACCGGCATTGAAAAAGTGGATCAGGACCGCATGGAAGCTCTCTCCCGCGAAGCTGCCAAGGTGCTGGGCACGGAGCCGCCAGAACCCGAAGCAGCGCCGGAGCCGGAAGTGTCTGAGCGCGCCGATACCGGCCAGAAGACCAAGACCACGCTGCCTAAAATTGCCGGGGGCTACAAACTGCCTTCCAGCAGCCTGCTGCATCGCCCCGATGAGGCCCACCGCGTTGACCAGGAGGAGCTACGCTCGCTAGCCCAGGTGATCACGCAGAAATACGCCGAGTTCGAGGTCCACGGCCAGGTCACGCAAATCAATCCCGGACCCGTGGTCACCACTTTCGAATACAAGCCGGAAGCTGGCATCAAGTACAGCCGCATTACCGGCCTTACCGACGATCTGTGCCTGGCCTTGCGCGCCGAGAGCATTCTCATTGAGCGCATGCCCGGCAAATCCACCGTCGGCCTGCAGGTGCCGAACCGGGAGCGCGAAACCATCTGGCTGCGCGAGGTCATCGAATCGCAGGAATATTCCGCAGAAAAATCCAAGCTCACTTTGGCCCTGGGCAAGGACATCAACGGCCGCATTGTCGTGGCCAATCTCGCCGGCATGCCCCACCTGCTGATCGCCGGCTCCACCGGCGCCGGCAAGAGCGTAGCCATCAACGCCATGATCATGTCCATGCTCTACAAGGCCACGCCGGAACAGGTGCGCTTCATTTTGGTAGACCCCAAGCGCCTGGAGCTGGGCGTTTATGAAGGCGTGCCACACCTCTACACGCCCATCATTACGGAGCCCAAGCTGGCGGCCAATGCCCTGCGCAACGCGGTGCGGGAGATGGAGCGCCGCCTGAAGCTGCTGGCGGAAAAAGGCGTGCGCAACATTGACCAGTACAACCAGCTCTTTGAAGACGAAATGCCGACGCTGTTCGAGAATGGCGGCGAAGAGCAGGAACGGCCCTTGCCTTACTTGGTCATCATCATTGACGAATTGGCTGACCTGATGATGCTTGATTCTGGCAACGTGGAAGAATCCATCACCCGCCTGGCGCAGATGGCCCGCGCCGTGGGCATCCACCTGATTCTGGCCACGCAGCGCCCCTCGGTGGACGTGATTACCGGGCTCATCAAGGCCAATTTCCCCGCCCGCATCTCTTTCCGCGTGGCCACCAAGGTAGATTCGCGTACCATTCTGGACGCCAACGGCTCCGAGTCCCTGCTGGGCCGCGGGGACATGCTCTACCTGCCCTCAGGCTCAGCCCGCGTCCAGCGGCTGCACGCGCCGTTTGTTACCGAAAAGGAAATCGCCGCCCTGGTGGAGTTCTGGCGTTCGCAGGGCACCGCCGAATATCAGCAGCACTTCCTGGAAGCGCCCAAGGAAGCAGGCTCCGGCGGTTCGGGCGGCGACGCCGAGGGAGAGGGGGGCGACGAAAACGATCCCCTGTTCGCAGATGCCGTGCGCCTGGTCATCGAATTCGGCAAAGCATCCACTTCCCTGCTGCAGCGCCGCCTGCGCATCGGCTACGGCCGCGCCGCCCACCTGATTGATCTCATGGAGAAAGATGGCATCGTTGGCGCCGCCGACGGCCCCAAGCCCCGCGAAGTCCTCAAGCGCCCCGGCTGGCTCCATGAAGTGGAAGAAACCATGCGGTAGAAAGCGTCGCGGGACAGCTCAACGTGTCGGCCGGCCATGCCCCTGGCCGTCCCACTGCCAGCCAACTTCAGCCAATCCCTCTGGTAGGCGAACGACACGGCCAGCAGCAGCACCCCCAAAACACGAAGCTGACGATCGGACTCCTGCCCGGAAATTGTTTCCGAGACTACTTTGCTTGTTTTCTCAGGTTACGAGAGCGGCGGAACTGGGCGGGCGGACATCCAAATTCCCGCTTGAATACGCGGTTGAACGCCGCTTCTGACGCATAGCCGACCTCGGCTGCAATCTCGCCGACGTTCGCCTCTGAAGACAGGAGTATTTCCGCACCTAGTTTGAGCCTCCACCGGGCGAGATACGCCATTGGCGGTTCGCCCAGAAAGTGGCGAAAACGCTCAGCGAATCGCGTGCGCGATACCCCGACCTCGTGGGCGAGCTTGGCGACGGTCCAAGGGTGCGCGGGGCTCTTGTGCAGCAGCGCGAGCGCTTGCCCGATCACGGGATCGCGCGCCCCGGCGAGCCACCCCTTCTGCTCGTCCGGCAGGTCTTGGATGAAACGCCGCAGCGTCTCAACGAACAGAACTTCAGACAGCTTTGCCAGAACCACGTCGCTGCCGGTCGCTGACCCTCCGGCTTCACGCACCGAGAACTGTATCGAATTCGCCAGCCATTGGCCCGCGGAATCATTCGAGATGTTGACCACGAACATCGAAGGCAATCCCGCAAGCACGACTTCGCTCAAACTTGGGTCGCAGGCCATGTAGCCGCACACGAACTTCGTGAGTTCCCCTCCGCCGCCATAGCGGGCGACTTTGAGCCCATTGCTCAAATTCTTAGCGAAGGCCTTGAGCGCATCCACCGGCCTGCCTGCTCCGTTTCCCACAAGGTGCGCATCTCCGTGCGGGAAGATCACCACATCGCCAGGGCCCAGATCCCGGCGGCTTCCGTCGGACAATCGCGCGCAGGCGCGGCCATCAGCCAGGTAGTGATAGATGATGACGTGACCCGCTCCGGGGCAAAGCAGCGGAGCGATCTGGCTCGAGTGAGACGACGCTACGCACCAAGGAGCAGAAAACTCGGCATTGAAAAACAGGGCTCCTCTGAGCTTGACGATTTTTAGCACCTCGGAGAGAGCATCCATGGCTACAGGTTCGCGCGATTTGGACGTTTTTGGCAAGAATGCAGAACGATCGAGCAAGTTTTTAAGATCCAGTCCACCGCATAGTAGAGCCCGGAGGCAACACTCATGAGAGTTCTCGAGGAACAGACCGGGCGGGAGGAATTAAAAGCTCAGTTGCGGAATACCTGGATGACGGGCGACTATGGCCGGTTCAGCCGCTACATGGAACGCGACGCCGAGGCTTTCTACCGCCGCCTGCCCATCAAGCCGGGCGCGCAGGTGCTCGATGTGGCCTGCGGCGCGGGGCAACTGTCGCTGATTGCCGCGAGAGTGGGAGCGCGTGTGACCGGGTGCGACATCGCGACCAACTGGCTGCTCCAAGCACGTCGAAGCGCGGCCGCAGAGGGGCTCACGATCGTGTTCGAAGAAGCGGATGCGGAAGCGCTGCCCTACGGAGACGCCACGTTCGATGCAGTGATCAGTCTGATCGGCGCGATGTTCGCGCCTCGTCCGGAACTGGTGGCAGCCGAGCTTACCCGCGTCTGCCGGCCCGGCGGGCTTATCGCCATGGCCAACTGGACAGGAGCTGGCTTCGTTGGACAGATGTTTAAGACCATCGCCAAATACATCGCGCCTTCGGGTATGCCGTCCCCAGTGTTGTGGGGCGATGAGCCGACCGTTCGCGAACGGCTGCGGAGCGGCGTTGCGACTCTCGACCTCTCGCGTCATCTGTATGAACTCAGTTATCCGTTTTCGCCCGCGGATGTAGTCGAGTTTTTCCGGGCGAACTATGGGCCGATGACGCGCGCGTTCGCATCGATCGGAGAAGAGGAACAACAGCAGCTTCGCGCGGAACTGACCGATCTGTGGTCCCGTCACAATCGGGCGACAGACGGAACCACCAGGGTCGATGCGGAGTATCTCCAGGTTATTGCGGTACGAGGCCACTCACACGGAGGGAAAACTTCGATTAATTGAAGGTTAGTGTGTGACGACAGCGGCGGGACTGCAGCGAAATTGGTCGCCAAGTCTCATCAGTTCATCCAGGCCTGCCTTCTTACTCGGAAGAGATCCGGATCGTCACAAAACCGAATAATGAATTACATTTCTACTGAACGGTTTCGTGGCGGCCCCGTGCCCGACAGCTTCAGCCAATCCCTCTGGTAGGCGAACGACACGGCCAGCAGCAGCACTCCCAGAAACACGAAGCTGACGATCCGGTACCCCCGGCTCAGGTCCCAGATGTCGTAAGCGAACACCTTAACGACGGTGGCGGCGATCAAACCCAGCGCCAGCCAGCGTACATAAGCCCAATTTCGCCAGAATCCTGCCGTCATGAGCACCGCCGCCTCTACAAACCAGCCCAGGCTTATCCAGACCTCCTGCAGGCGCAGGGCGATGGCAATGGTCACGAATCCGATGGCCAGCGCCAAATGCGTTGCCTGCAAGGGCTGCTGTGCGCCTCGCGCCAGCATCAGGTAAACAATCGCCAGCACGGCGGCAAACCAGGCGCGTCCCGCCGAGGTTTCCAGCATCAGGTAAATGGCTAGAAAGTAAGCCACGCCATTGAGCGCGGAAACCATGAGCAACGTCCGCGGAAACGCACGTTCCTGAACGCCGCGGCCGATCATTGTGGCCAAACCAAAGATGCCAAAGAACAGCGTGGCAAAAGCAAAGGTCAGCGCGAATTGTCCGGGCGAATAGAATTCCGCATACCAGGCGAAATAGAGCGTCACCGTCCCGGCAAAACTCAAAACCAGCAGCCGCCGCCAGCCCCGCGAGAAAACCATCAACAGCGTGGCCACATCCAGAAGTGCCAAATAAGAAAGCAGCGCCAACTCATGATTGCGGCCGGTCGAAATCAGCACCGGTGTGACAAAGCCGCCGATGAGGGCGAATGCGGCCAGAATCTCCGCGTTTTGCGCCAGGGCCAGTCCGGCCGTCACCGCGGTGACCAACACCATTCCGGCAAACGCCGCGCCCGGCGGCACCAGCGCATAGAGTTGAAGAGCCGCCCACAGCGACAGGTATAAAGCGCTGACGCCGACCGCCTTCAGGGAATAAGAGAACGCCTGATAACCACGGGTCCGAAACCACTCGCTCCAGATGACCACCGCCACGCCGGCGATGAGTCCGATCAGAATCTGACCTGCGGGCCCGATCCAGTTGCTCTCGAAAGCATATTTCAGGAAATAGGAAACGCCGATCAGCAGCGCGGCAATGCCAATGCGGTTCAGCCAGTGCGAACCGATGCGCGCCTCCAGGTCGCGGCGCGGTCGCAGGTCGGGCCTGCGCGTTTCATTCATCCCCTGTGGGGGCACGACCTGCAAGCGGGGGGAACGAGCGTCAGTTGCGCTGCCACGGGCACCGCCTTCACTGCCGGCTACTCCAGCCAACTGCTCCAGTCGCGAGACGCGAGCCAGCAGTTCTTCCACCAGCCGTCTTAGTTCTCGAATTTCCGCCTGGCTCTCGTCCATGTTTAATATGGATGCGGGCTGACGGCCAGACTATTGCGTGCCAACCCTGTTTTCAAGGACGGACCGTGAAATTCCACACCGAATACCTGACCTTCGATACCAAGAAGCACCGCGAGTACGTGCACCTCACCCCCACTATAGAAGGCATCGTGAGAAAGAGCGGCGTGCGCGAAGGCATGGTTTTGGTCTCGGCCATGCACATCACGGCCGCGGTTTACGTGAACGACGACGAGTCCGGCCTCATCCAGGATATTGACGAATGGCTGGAAGGACTGGCGCCCTTTCGCAAGGACTACCGCCATCACCAGACCGGCGAAACCAACGGCGATTCGCATCTCAAATCGCTGCTGATTCACCACGAGGTGATTTTGCCCATCACCGCTGGCAAGCTGGACCTCGGCCCCTGGCAGCGCGTCTTTTACGCCGAATTCGACGGGCAACGCAGCAAACGGATAATCGTGAAAGTGATGGGCGAGTGAATCGTCGACCGCTTCTCCGCGTGCTACATTAGCCACAGAAACTCATGCGTCCCGAGATTTCCCAGGCCGTCGAACTGCTGCGGCAGAACGATCCCGCCGCGCTGGAGCGGGCCCTCGCCCTGCTGCAGGAGACGGTGTTCTCCTTCAGCATGAAGGTGTGCGGCCAGCGCGAGGATGCCGAGGACACCATGCAGGAGGTGCTGCTGAAATCGGTCCCCTACCTGCCCCGCTTTGACAGCCCGCAGGCGCTCACTGTCTGGCTCTACAAGGTGGCCAAGAACCGCTGCCTGATGAGCCGGCGCAAGAGCAAATTCGCTCCTCAGCGGGAACTGGCGCTCGACGAACTGATGCCCGACCGGGATGAATTAGCAAGCCTGATCGGCAGCAACGGCGAAGGCCCAGAAGCTTCGGCCCTGCGTGGGGAACGCGCGCAATGGTTACGGGAAGCCATTCTTCGCCTCCCGCCCCCTTACCGCCTTATCCTGGTGCTGCACGACATGGAGGAACTCTCGGACCAGGAGATTGCCAAGGTGACCGGCCTGCGCGCCGGCACGGTGCGGGTCCGGCTGCACCGCGCCCGCCTCCATCTACGCAACGAACTGGCGCGCCGCGGGGCCTTCCAAGCCGGCAAAGGCCGGCGCGGAAAAGCGGCGCCCAAGCCGGAAGAGAAACCTCACCGCTGCCGCGAGCTCTTTGCCGCGCTTTCCGATTACCTCGACGAAAAACTGGACGACTCCATGTGCGAAAAAATGGAAGCGCACATGGGCGACTGCCGTCCCTGCCAGGCCTTTTTGGCCACGCTGGAGCAGACCATCGCGCAATGCCGGAAAGCGCCCAGCGCCTGCCCGGATCGCCGCAAGGCGGAAAAAATCCGCCGGGCGCTGCTCTCGAAATTCCGGACCACGGTCGCTGTTCGGAAATCCCGCGCATAGCTCGGTCTGCTGTCCCTTTCCAGCGTTGCGCCTGGGCAACTTGCAACCCGCGACCAGAACCTCCACACTGTTAAAGTGAAAGTGTTTGCCCAGTTCGTAGCGGCGGCTACTGACGTCTCCCATTTCCCTGCTCCCGGGCCGCCGGAAATCGCCTTCCTGGGCCGCTCCAACGTGGGCAAATCCAGTGTCATCAATTCCCTGTTGGGCAATAAGGTGGCTCGCACCAGTTCCACTCCCGGGCGCACCCGCGGCATCAATTTCTACGCCATCCGCTGGCCCGGCCGGCCCCGTCCCGATCTGTTCTTCACCGACCTGCCGGGTTATGGATACGCCAAAGTGGCGCGCGAGCTCTCTGCCGGTTGGCACAAATTCATCGAGCCTTATCTCCAACAGCGCCCTAATCTGGCGCTCTGCATTTCTTTGGTGGATCCCAATATCCCGCCTCAACCCGGCGATCAGCAATTGTGCGAATTTCTGCGCGGTATTGGCCGCCCACACCTGGTGGTGGCCACAAAGGCCGACCGCGTTTCCAGCAATCAGCTGCAGCCATCGCTGCAACGGCTCAAAGAGGCGCTGGGCACGGAGTCAATCCTGACCTATTCGGCGCGCACCGGCATGGGCCGGGACGAACTGTGGAAACAGATTCGGAAGTGCACCGGAGCGCAGGAACCCGACGCCGAGGCGACTGCTCACTCTACTGGTCCCTTTGGAGATGCATCGCGCCCTTCGTAATCTGCTCCCCTCGTTGCCATGTCCCCAAAATTGCCCTAGTGAGGGTGCGCTGCCCGATTCGCATGGACGCGTCTGCTGAACAGCGTTTGGACGTCGAGGGTCTTCCCGTCAAGATTTGGGGAATAGACGCTGACCGTCGTCCCTTTATCCTGAACGCGGTAGCCTGTGAAGTCAGCTATCACGGCGCCCGCCTGGATGGGCTCTCCTGCAAGCTGATGCTCGGAGAAGTCATCGCGGTTCAGTATGGCAGCCAGAAGGCCCGTTTTCGCGTAGTGTGGACCGCCAATCCGGCTTCCGATCGCGCCGGCCAAGTGGGAATCCGCAGCGTGGACGATACCTGCATCTGGGAGGCGGAGCTGGCCTATTTTTCTCTGGAATCCAGCTCAGAGAAATCAGATCCGTTGGCGGCAGCCCGTCGCGATCGCCGTCAGTTTCCTCGGTTCCGCTGTGGAGGGAACGTGCAGGTCAGCCGCGCCGAATCTGCTCAGCACCTCTGGGCCAAGCTGGGCGACCTCAGCCTGGGCGGCTGCTACGTCAACACCCCGGTGCCGGAGCCTGTCGGCACCAAACTTCGCCTTGTCCTTGAACTTCAGGAAACCAAAATTTCGGTGATGGGTGAAGTCCGCACCTGTGTCCCGGCGTTAGGCATGGGCGTTCAATTCACCAGTTTTGAAACCGGCTCGCGCGAACTCCTGAAGCAGGTTATGGGCCGGCTCAGCCCGGCGAAATTGGCCGGCCAACCGCAAATTACCAGCCTTCCTCAGTTACCCAGCAGCGTGCAGGCTCTACTGGCCGCGGTGCGTGACCATTTCGAAGGCAACAATGTGCTGACCAGCCAGGATTTTGAGGAAATCGTGCGCGTGCTGGCCGGCAAAAAACCAGCTCCCGCGAACCAACCACCCGCCGCCAAACCTGCTTAATAGGCTTAGGCGGAGCGCGTAGCTGTCATCCCTGCCACCGCTTGTCGAAAGTACTCTAAGGAAAGCTTTAAGCCGGTCTCCAGGTTTATTTTTGGCTCCCAGCCGAGCACGCTGCGCGCTTTGCTGATGTCAGGGCAGCGTTGCTTAGGATCATCCTGGGGCAGCGGCATGAACTTGATTTTGCTGTTTGAACCGGTCACTTCCAGCACCTTTTGGCCGCATTCCAGGATGGTGAACTCGCCGGGATTGCCAATGTTCACCGGGCCAGGCTCTTGCGACCAAGCCAGGCGCAACAAGCCCTCAATCTCATCAGAAACATAGCAAAAGCTGCGCGTCTGCTTCCCATTGCCATACACGGTGAGTTCCTCTCCGCGCAGCGCCTGCTTCATAAAGTTGGGAATCACCCGGCCGTCGTTGATCTGCATTCGCGGGCCGTACGTGTTAAAGATGCGCACAATGCGCGTCTCCAGCCCGTGATAGCGCCGGTAGGCCACCGTGGCGGCCTCAGAAAAACGCTTAGCCTCGTCATACACCGAACGCGGGCCGATGGGATTCACGTGTCCCCAATAGCTCTCTTTTTGCGGATGCTCTTCCGGGTCGCCGTAGCATTCCGAGGTCGAGGACAGAAAGAATCTGGCACCATACTTTTTCGCCACCTCCAGAGCATTGAAGGTGCCCAGCGAGCCCACCCGCAACGTGGGAATGCCATGAATGCTGTAGTCCACCGGGCTGGCGGGACAGGCCAGGTGAAACACATAGTCCACCTTGCCGCAATCAAAGGGCTCGCAAATGTCTAAACGGCGCAGCTCAAAACGCGGTTCGTTGCGCAGGTGCTCGAGATTGGCGGCGTTGCCGGTGAGCAGGTTATCCACCGCTACCACGGAGTGTCCCTCCGCCAGCAGCGCGTCACACAAATGCGAGCCCAGAAAGCCTGCGCCCCCGGTCACCATGGCGCGTAGTTTGTTCATGAGAGGTTAATGGGAGCCCGGCGCGCTGCCGGCATTGGCTGGCTGCGACTTAGGTGCTGCGGGAGGACGGCCGATACTATAGTAGTGAATGCCGTGAGACGCCATTTGCTCCGGCTTATACAGATTGCGTCCGTCTATCACAATCGGATAGCGCAACTGTTCGCGCAAGCGGTCCAGGTCCAGCGCCGCAAATTCTTCCCAGTCGGTGAGTACCAATAGCGCGTCGGCGGCGCCAGCTGCTTCATAGGGATTGGCCGCAAAGGTCACCCGATCGCCCAGCAGTTCCCGTGCCCGCTCGGTCGCGGCCGGGTCGTACGCGACTACCTGGCTGCCTTCCTTCAGCAGCAGTTCCACCAGGCACAGCGCCGGCGATTCACGCACGTCGTCGGTGCCGCCTTTGAAGGATAAGCCCAAAACTGCCAGCCGCTTGCCCTTAAGCGTCCATAAGGCATTGCGGACCTTGCGCAGAAAGCGCTGCCGCATATCTTCATTGATGCGGATTACCTCATCGAGCAGGCTGAAGTCGTAGCCGCACTCCCGGGCCACCGCGCGAAACGCCATAAGGTCCTTGGGAAAGCAGGAGCCGCCATAACCGACGCCCGGACTGAGGAAGCGGGGCCCAATGCGCGAGTCCGTGCCGATGCCTTCGCACACCTGGGAAACATCCGCACCTACGTTTTCGCAGACGCTGGCTACGGCATTAATAAAGGAAATCTTCATGGCCAGAAAAGCGTTGGAGGCGTGCTTGATCAGTTCCGCGCTCTTGGTGCTGGTGACGATCAGCCGCGGGGGCACCCGCACCCCATCCGGTCCGGGCACGGCATTCTTGCCGCGATAATAGCTGCCATCCGTCACGGGCCGGTAGATTTCGCGCAACACGTTTGCGCAGCGCTCGTTGTCGGCGCCCACCACAATGCGGTCTGGATATAGGAAGTCGGTTACCGCCGTGCCTTCGCGCAGGAACTCGGGATTGGACGCGACGTCGAACGAGCTCTCCTGCGCGCCATTGAGCAGCATGACCTTGCGAACCCACGTGCTGGTGTAAACCGGGACCGTGCTCTTCTCCACCACGATCTTGTAGCCGCCGTTGACCGCGCCCGCCACCTCACGGGCCACCGATTCCACGTAGGAGAGGTCGGCTTCTCCCTCTTCGGTCGGCGGCGTGCCCACGGCGATGAAGATGACCGCGCTGTTCAGCGCTGCCTGGCGCAGATTGCCTGAAAATGAAAGTTTGGAACCGCGATGCCGCTGCAGCAGCTCCGGCAGGAAGCGTTCGTGAATGGGCACCTCGCCCTTCTGCAGCGCCGCTACCTTCGCCTCGTCGTTGTCCACCAGGGTCACGTCGTGTCCCAGTTCCGCGAAACATGCGCCCGCCACCAGGCCGACGTATCCCGAGCCCACCACCGCAATTCTCATCTACTTACCTCGGATAATAGGAGCTATTCGCGCCGCGCAAAGTTGCCTCGCTTTGGTGCACTGCAGCAGCTACATCGCTTTCTCCTGCTTGAGTTGCGCGCGGGACCACGACCGTCAATTTTTGGAAGCGGTATTACTGTAGCAGCTTCTGTGTTGCCGCAAAAGGCACGCCCGGACAGCCATTTTTCCCGTATCATGCAGCCATGGCGAACTACCTGATCACGGGAATTGCAGGCTTCATCGGCTCTAATCTGGCTCGGGCTCTGCTGGCGCGCGGAGAGCACGTGCGCGGCGTTGATAACTTTGCTACTGGCAAACGCGAAAACATTGCCGAAATCAGCGGCCGCCTGGATTTTCGCGAAGCCGACCTCCTCGATTTGGACGCCATGCGCCAGGCCTGCCAGGGCATCGACTATGTTCTCCATCAGGCCGCCATCGCCTCCGTTCCCCGTTCCGTGGCGGATCCCCTGGGGTCCAACCGCGCCAATGTGGACGGCACCCTCAACGTGCTGGTGGCCGCCCGCGATGCCAAGGTCAAGCGCGTGGTTTTCGCCGCCTCCTCTTCGGCCTACGGGGACACTCCCACTTTGCCCAAGCATGAGGAGATGCCAGCCAATCCCATCTCACCTTATGCCGTTTCCAAGCTGGCCGGCGAACTCTACCTGCAGTCGTTTTGGCGCGTGTACGGGCTGGAAACGGTGTGCCTGCGTTACTTCAATATTTTCGGACCCCGGCAGGATCCCAATTCACCCTACTCGGGCGTGCTAGCTCGCTTTATCACTTCCATGCTGCGCGGAGAGCAGCCCACCATCTTCGGCGATGGCGAGCAGAGCCGCGACTTCACCTACGTGGACAACGCCGTGGCCGCGAATCTTCAGGCCTGCACCACGCCTGCCGCGCAAGTGGTAGGGCGGGTTTTCAATATTGCCACTGGCCATCAGGCCACTCTCAACCAGACCCTGGCCGTGCTGCGCAGGATTACCGGCTACCAGGGCCCGGTGCAGTACGGTGCCGAGCGGGCTGGCGATATCAAACACTCCTTCGCCGATATCTCCCTGGCGCAGAAGCATCTCGGCTACCGCCCCAGCGTGGGATTTGAGGAGGGCCTGAAGCGGACTGTGGCCTGGTACCAGGAGCAGGGCGCTCCTATGGCGGCGCAGGCTTCCGAACGATCGCGGTAACTGGCCCAGAGGTGCGGCCCGGCATCGGCCAGACGTGCTATTACCTTAGTTATCTTCGGCCTTCCCCCCGCTCCGCATACCATCCCTTCAGCTATGACGCTTGAATCGATCGTGGTCTGCAACGACTGGCAGGCGATCAGTATATTGGGAGGTGTCCTCGGCAACCTGCGCATCGGGGTGCACGTTGACTCCGAACCGCAAAGTGCGACCGACCGCCTGACCCGCTCCAAGTTTGACGCCGTCATTGTGGATTGCGAACTGCAAGGCGCCGCCGATTTCCTGCGTAATATTCGTGCTCATCCTTCTTGCCGTTCTTCCGTGCCGCTGGCCATCGCCGCCCACGGCATGGGACTGCCCGAGTTGTCGCAACTGGGCGCCCGCTTTGTATTTGAGAAGCCGATTTCCATGGAGCAGGCGGTGCGCACGCTCTCTGCGGCGCGCAACCTGATGCTGCGCGGAAGGCTGCGTTATTTCCGCCAGGAAGTGGATATCCCCGTCAGCCTCACCTTTGCCAACAAGCGCCGGGTGACGGCCAACATTACCAATCTCAGCCAGGGCGGCATCGCGGTTGCGACCGCGGAGGTGCTCGATCCCGCCGACCCGCTGCGCCTGCGTTTTGATCTGCCCGAGACCGAAAGCTTCGTGGAAGCGCGCGGCGAAGTGGCCTGGACCGACGAGCACGGCCACGCCGGTATCCGCTTCACTGAAGTTTCCGAACGCCTGCAGAACAACCTGGAGCAGTGGCTGGCCGCTAAGTACTTCGCCGGCCTGAATTCCTAATACTTTACTTCTGAGAACGGGTGGCCTACTCAAGCCCTCTTTTGGCTTGAGCGGGAATTGCAAATGCGGGAAGTTTAAAGTGCCAGGTGAGCCGGACTACGCCGGCTTTTCTTCGTGCAGCGCTTTCAGGCGCGCCACGCGGTCGCGCGCAATCAACTCATGCAGATCGTAGCTGTAGGGGCCGTAGCCGTGAAACGTGTCCTCATCAAACAGGCGCTTGATGCCGCAACCCAGGCAGACCTGGTAGGAATAGCCTTCCACCCGGATGGGCCAGCTCATCTTTCGGTGCCAGCACCCGCGCAGCACCACCACCGCCGCTCCCGCGATGCCGGTGGTCATCAGGCCCACGGGCCAGAACCAGCGCGGCATGGCTTTACGGGGCTTCTTTTCCTTGTCTTTACCTTGTTCGGCCACGGCTACTTTGAACTTGTCCAGCAACTCTCACCATATCATCTTTGGCTCGGTTTTCATCCTACCCAAATTGGCTACTCTCCAGGTCTTTCCCAAGCTGGAAATCGACTGCGCCATGGCCCGCCGGGCGCAGCCTTCCGGCGTTTGCGGCCAAGTTATTGTCCCATGGTGGGAGGATGGCTTAGTTTGCAGTAAAGCGGGTAGCCACAGGCTGGCTCAAATGAGCCTGGCGCCAGCGGGCGGTGCGCTTCTCGCCTTCCATGATCTGCTGTTCCGTCATGTGCGCCCGCAAGATGGACAAGCGATAGCGACTGGCCTCGTCTCCGCCCAGCCTGGCGATGGAAGACCACATGTAGGCGCTGACGTCATCCTGGGGCACGCCGCGTCCCGCCCAGTAATAGGCGCCCAAGGTCGCAGCCGCCAGTACCTGCCCACCCTCGGCAGAGCGAGTGAACCACTTCACCGCCTCGGCATAATCCTGCGGAGCATCCTCGCCGGTGGCGTACTTGGCGCCAATTTCAAACTGGGCTTCGGAGTCGCCGCTCTGCGCCCGTTGCCGTAATTCCCGCAAAGCCGGGGCCAGGTTTTCCGCCGAAGCAGAACTCGCGGGCTGCTCCAGGGCTGAAGGGCGGACAGAGGTGGTTTCCGCAGCATCCACTTTCTTCAGCTCTCCCGAATCCCGGCCCAGCACAAACCACAAAGCGACGATCAACAGGGCTGCCACCAGGCCTAGCAGCACGATGCGCTCCCCCGCGCCGGCCCTCGCCACCTGCTGTTCCATCGTGGAAGCTGACACAGGCAAGGCTTCCGTTGCGGTCGGTAAAGCAGCTTCCGGCGCGACTGCGATGGCTGTCGCAACTGCTGCCATTGCACCCGGTGGAGGCGCAGCAGTCACTTCAGCGCGCTGGGTTTCGGGCGCGGGCGCAGCCTCTGCCGCCGGCCCTAACTGTGTGGATTGTGCTCTAACTGTTTCCGCTGTGGGCGTCGGCGGAACCTCTTTCGCTGTTTCCGTTACTGCCTCGGCCGGCGCCGCTTCCGCATCCTTTGGCTTAAGCGCTAACGCCACGCTCTCCGCCAGCGTCTGCAGCGCCAAACAATGGCCTTCGCTGAAGGCGTAGGCCTGACCGGAAAATACCTCGATCAGCCCCAGAACCGTTTCTCGTTCGCGGATCGGAACAGCCAGAACGGAATTGATGCCGAGAGCCTGGCAGCTTTCGCGATCCACATGGGGATCTAAATTGGGATCGTCGCAGCGCAACCAGCGGCCCTCGCGTATGCAGGCTCCGGAAATGCCGGTCTGCGTGTCCAGGTGAGTTCCACGTGGGGGCGCAATTCCTCCTGCTGACGCCCGACAGACAAGTTCCCCGTTTTCGGCCAGCGCCACGGCCGCGCCCTGCGCTCCAGTAACGGCCAAGGCGTGCTCGGCTGCGAGCCGGAAAGCGGAATTTCCGGTGTCGGGATGACTGAGGAACTGTTCCGCGGCAGGGGGTTGTGCGGCTTGCGCGAGTTGCCCCGCGGTTTCGCTGGCCAGTAGCGCATTCAGCAGCAGCCACTGCTGCAATTGCCGGCGCGACTCTCCTGTGAGGTTAAGGAATTCCAGTCCAGCCCGGCCGTCGTCGCACCAGGCGACGCGCGCCGGCGTCACCGCCGAACTGTGCGTCTCCAGCAAATCCAGGCGCAGGTCAACAAAGGATTGCGGCGCCAGGCGCGCCACGCTCTCCACCGCCGCGCCCCGCTCGTTGGCGTCCAGCACAACTCCACCCACTCCTGCCCCGATGCTGGCGTAGGCGGGACTGTGCACCTTGTGCCGTAAATGACGGCGCCGTTCTACCACCATGAGCATTAACCCTGAGTAGCAAGTTCATCTTACGGCTTTCGCCGCCAAGGCCCAAGGTAAATGTCGCATGATTTGTGCAATGGTTGTCAAAA